>JAEEGK010029316.1_pt1 | contig 10982 bp, 6 predicted proteins | sample 8958771 | NCBI WGS metagenome assembly JAEEGK01 (sample SAMN16246547, study PRJNA631951) | gut metagenome | biome: gut microbiome; feature: rumen; material: SC-attached | host: Bos | place: Iran: Karaj | collected 2018-10 | reverse complement strand
TGCCCATGGGCGGCTACAACGCAACCACATGGGACGGCGAATTCGAACACCTCCGCAAGAAGATGAAAGAAAGAATGGCCTGGATGGACCAGCAGCTCGGTTTTACAGAACCGGCCCAAGCCATCGTGTCAGAACCGATAATTCATCTTCCTGATTGGCAAAAAGAAGAAGAAGAAAAGGCTAAAGAAAAAGAAAAGGAAAAACAACCGAAAACCACTAGAATGAATGAATTGGGCAGACTGTCTCCGACAAACTATTTTGTCGTGAACGGCAATATGCTCGAAGTTCAAACAGATATCGGTGGAACTTTTGCCCTTATCGACTTGAACGGAGCCGTTCTGTACAAGACCCAAATCAAGACCGGAGTAACAACGGTGGAGATTCCCGCCAAGGCAAGGAACAAGCATTGGATTGCAACACTCAACGGGAAGATGATGAACAAATAGCCGAGCTTAGATTCGAGCAGACCAGAAGGACCTCCCCCGCGGGATGTCCTTTTTTTTGAATTTTTGCCACATTTTTTAAAGAAATTTGCGGATGTCAGACTGTCAACACTTATAGTGCATAATCTGTGACAAACGCATACTCCACCTACCTACTTATATAGATTATTATATGGAGTTTGGTTAAGGAGTATAATATGTTCAACAAATCAAAATTTTTCTTTTTTTGCATCGTTCTAGCGATGGCATTACCGATATTTGCGCAATCTTACGATTTGCCGCTGGTTATCGTGAACACACAAAACGGGCAAGCGCTCCAGAAGGGCGCCGACAAGATTCCCGCCACCATGAGCATCCTAGACAAAGGCACGAACAGCGTTGCCGACAGTTCCAAGGGCGAAAAATACAACATCGGCATCAAGATTCGCGGGCAGACTTCCGCAGACTTTCCCAAAAAGGGTTACGGCATAGAGCTCAAGGCACGCTCCTGCACGAACGTCGCCGATACGGCCTGCCACGACACAAGCCTCAAGGTTTTAGGCATGCCCAAGAACGCCGACTGGGTGTTCCACGGACCGTATGTTGACAAGACGCTCATCCGCAATGCGCTCGCCTACTGGCTCTACCAGCGCACGGGCCGCTACAGTTCCCGATTCAAGTTCTTCGAGCTCTATCTGAACGGGCAATACAAGGGCGTTTATCTGTTGCTCGAAAAAATCAAGCGTGCCAAAGCCCGTGTGCATATCGCGAAACTCAAGGACGAAGATATCAGCGGCGACGACGTGACCGGCGGTTACGTGCTGAGCATCGACAAGGTGGACAACAACTCTACGCAGGGGTTAGACAAGGAAGGTTTCAAGAGCAAGGACGGCTCCCCTGTCGTGATGCGTTCCCCGAAAAAAGAAAATACGAACAAGGCACAGCAGGACTACATCAAGAACTTCTTCAACTCCATCGAACAGAAGTGCGATAATGGCGACATCACCAGCAACGGATGCCTCGATATTTTGGATATAGAAGCCGCGGTGGACTACATCATCCACGAAGACGTGACCAACAACACCGACGCCTACATCTGCAGCTTCTACATGTTCAAGGACAAGGACAGCAAGGGCGGTAAGCTCCAGCTCGGTGCACCGTGGGACTTCAACCTGGCATTCGGCGCCTACCAACGAGTCGGCGGCGAAAAGGCAGACGGCTGGCGTGTACCGCAAAGCGCAAAGAGCGGTGCCGGAGAATGGTTCGTGGCAAAGTGGATACAGAACTTGTGGAGCAACAACACCTTCCAGCAAAAATACAAGGCTCGTTGGGCAGAACTCCGCAGCGGTGTATGGCATACCAAGAATATCGACAAATTCATCGACTCGCTCAAGACCGTACTCAAGAACGCTGCCAATCGCAATTTCGAACGCTGGCCGAACCTGGGCCAGTCTAGTGGCACCTGCGATGCCGACCCGATGGAATCCGGCAACAATAATGGCGGTAACAACGGCGGTAACAACGGCGGCATGTGGGGCGGCTGGGGCGGCGGCGGCATGGGTGGCTTCTGCATGGGCATGAAAATGAACTACTACAACGAGCCCACATGGGATGCCGAAATCGAGCACCTGCGCAAGTACGTGAAGCAAAGGTTCGCATGGATAGACCAGCAGATGAGTTTCAGCGAGCCTGCCTCCCCTGTAGTCACCGAAGCCCTCATCATTGACGACTGGAATTACTACGACAAGGATGACGATGATAACCCGACTACTCCGACAAATCCGAGTTCATCCAGCAGCAATACGAGTTCGTCAAGCCATTCCAGGTTTTCAAGATCTTCAAGCAGCTCAAATCCTGGGAGAGACGCAATCAGAGACCATCTGGAAATAACAAGACTGAACTTCTACACTCTCAACGAAAACAGGATTACCGTCCAGAGCGAGAGAGGCGGCATGTTCAGGCTCATGGACTTCAACGGCAACGTTCTCTTCGAAAAGCAAATCAACGCAGGCATGCAGTCGTTCCATATTCCGCGAGCGACCCGCAACAAGCATTGGATTGCCACGCTGAACGGCAAGATGATAAGCCGATAAAAATAAAGTTAGTCCTTTATGCAGCGAACGTAACAACCGAAGAGTTTCTCGTTCTTACTCATGCTCGCATAATCACTGCCAACATACAAATAATAGGCAAAACGCGGAGAAACATCGTAAGAAGCCCAAAGACATGTGGTGCCGCCTGTTGCCTGATTTTTGAATACAGGAGGCAGGACCATTCCGCCTGGCATCAGCGAAAATCCGTATTTATCGCGGAAAGCACTTTCGATGGTTCCAAAATCATTCCGCCACAAGTTAGACGCCTTCAAGTTGCTATTCCCAGAACGTCGTTCATTGACTGCGTAAAGCATTGTCTGGAATTCAGCCAAATCCGGCAAATGCCAGCCTTCCGGGCAAATTCCGCGAACATCCCTCTCCCTCGTGCAATAGGAATCATTGCCGCAGCCGACTGCGTCATCGGAATACTCGCCCAGGTAGTCCATGGCAGCAGCCCAGGTATATCCATATCCGTACTTGGCACAGGTATCCTTGTCATCCTTGATGCATCCTGCCCCTTCCGGATAATCAATCCTCAGGTTTTCCGCCATCCATGTTTGATTACCTATCACGACAGTCTTGTATTCACGGTTGTCGCGACTATCCTTGAGTGTCCCGTATTCGCAGTTGTCCTCTTCTTGGGTCTTGCAGGGTTCCAGTTGCGCGACATCCGCAGAATCGGGAATCACCTTATAGAAATCGTCATCCTTCACGCACCTTACGGCCATGTAGCAGCCACCACTATTGTCTTTCCATTCCACCGGTTTTTCTGCTTCCAGATTAAAGGAATACAGGCTACCATACTGGGCATAGTCTGCCGACATGTATATGGCTTTCGTATTGGACCCTCCGCTACATCTCATTCCCGTGGGAGTCGCGGCAAAACCATAAATGTCCGTATCGCCCTGCCTATCGTACCAGGCGTCAACTGACCGCAGCAACTTGCCCGCAGAATCCGGCCCGCCAACAGTCGTCACCAGCTTGCTGAAATCCATAAATCTCGGAAGATGCCAACCCGCGGGGCACGAGACTTTCGCATCGCGGTCCCAATAGTAGCGCCATACATCGGTGTCGGCAATGTCCGGGGTATAATTATATGAATATTTCGTGGCAGTATCCGTATAGTTCAGGTTCTCCGCCATCCAGGTCTGTTCCCCGATGACCACGTACCGGTAAGCCTGCCCATCGCGTTCGTCGATAAACACCTGCTCGCTGCTCGAACTTTCGGGTTCCTGTGAACTGCTGGATTCTTCTACCGAACTGCTCGATACAGAACTGCTAGACACAGAACTGCTCGATTCCTCGGCGGAACTGCTTGAAGCGGCTTCGGAAGAACTTTCTATGGAACTGCTTGATTCCAGTTCAGGGAGATCGAGCGACGACGAGCCGTCATCGGAACACGCCGCCAGCGCCAGCGCAACAAAAGCACTCGTCACACATTTCTTGAAATTCATTTGCCTCTTCATTGAGAATTTCCCTATTCGATTCTTTTCTAAATGTATATTAAAAGGTGGCACAAGGCCACCCTTTAGTTTGTTTCAAACAAGCAGCATTGCGAAGTTTTAACACTTTACAGCAAACAACCTGATCATAATTCGGATTAGAACCAAGCGAGACAAGGCGCGAGACCCCGTAGCGTACTAAGCGTACGTGAGGGGTTGAGCAACGCCGTATCGCGACGGTTATAATTCGAATTTACTTTGTCGGGTTGAAGGAATCTTTCAAGCCAACAGTCCTGTTAAACACGAGGTGACCCGGCTTGGAGTCTTCGCTATCGAGGCAGAAGTAGCCCTGACGCATAAACTGGAAGCGGTCTTCGAGCTTCGCGTCGGCGAGAGCGGGTTCCACCTTCGCTTGCTTAATGACCATGGAGTTCGGGTTCAAGTAATCGTGCCAGTCTTCGCCTTCCGGGACCTGAGACGGATCTTCCAGCGTGAACAAGTTATCGATGAGGCGCACTTCGGCATCCACAGCGTGTGCTGCAGAGACCCAGTGGATGGTGCCCTTGACCTTGCGGCCATCCGGAGATTCGCCACCCTTGCTCAGCGGGTCATAGACACAGTGGATTACCTTGACCTTGCCGTCTGCATCCTTTTCGACGCTCTTGCAAGTGACAAAGTAAGCACCCTTGAGGCGGACTTCGCCTTCCGGCTTCAGGCGGAAGTACTTCTTCGGCGGTTCTTCCATAAAGTCGTCAGCTTCGATGAAGAGTTCACCACTGAACGGCACCTTGCGCGTTCCAGCGTTCGGGTCGTTCGGGTTGTTCTCGACTTCAATCATTTCGACCTTGCCCGCTTCCCAGTTGTCGATCACGAGTTTGACCGGGTCAATCACGGCCATCACGCGGTTAGCGGTCTGATTCAATTCTTCGCGGATGCAGAAGTAAAGGAGGTTCACATCGACCATGGAGTCGGCCTTGGATACACCGATACGGCTGCAGAACTCGCGGATGGAGCTGGGCGTAAAGCCACGACGGCGGAAGCCGCAAACGGTCGGCATACGCGGGTCGTTCCAACCAAGCACAGCCTTCGTCTGCACAAGTTCGAGAAGCTTGCGCTTGCTCATCATCGTGTAAGTGAGGTTCAAGCGAGCAAATTCAATCTGCTGCGGGCGGTTCTGCAAACCAAGTTCAATGAGGAACCAGTCGTAAAGCGGACGGTGGGCTTCGAACTCGAGCGTGCAGATAGAGTGCGTAATGCCTTCGATCCAGTCGCTGAGCGGGTGAGCAAAGTCGTACATCGGATAGATGCACCACTTGTCGCCTGTGCGGTGGTGCGTGCAATGCTTGATACGGTAGATGACCGGGTCACGCATGTTCATGTTCGGGCTAGAAAGATCGACCTTGGCGCGGAGGCACTTTTCGCCATCGGCGTACTTGCCATCACGCATTTCGTGGAAGAGTTTCATGTTCTCTTCGACGCTGCGGTCGCGGTACGGGCTCGGACGGGAAGGCTTACCGGCATCGTTGCCGCGGTATTCCTGCATTTCGTCGCGAGTCAAATCTTCGACGTAAGCCTTGCCCATTTCAATCATCTTTTCGGCAAAGGCATAAATCTGGTCGTAGTAGTCGCTAGCAAAGAATTCTTCTTTCCATTCAAAGCCGAGCCACTTCACGTCTTCGCGGATGGAGTCCACATATTCCACATCTTCCTTGGTGGGGTTCGTGTCATCAAAGCGGAGGTTCGTAAAGCCACCGAACTTTTTGGCAGTGCCGAAGTTCAAGCAGATGGACTTGGCGTGGCCAATGTGAATGTAGCCGTTCGGTTCGGGCGGGAAACGCGTCAACACGTGGTCGCGCTTGCCCGTCTGGAGGTCGTTAACGATAATGTCCTGAATAAAATTCGAAGATTCGGGGATTTCCATATTTCAATCCTTTGATTTTAACAAGGGAAAATATAGAAAAGTGCGCAAGGTGAGTCATGCACGAAAACTTGTTTTCGTATATGCGAACCGCAGCCACGGACGCCGAAGGCGTCAAAAGTAGGAAGTAGGAAGTAGGAAGTAGGAAGTAAATAGTGGCTATAAAATGTTAAAATCATACTCCCAAATCAATTGTCAAAAGAACCAAATGCGGTCATCCAGGTTTCTTCAATATTTCAGCTTGCGGTGCATGTTCTTCAAAAAATTTTTCTTTCAAATGAACAATTGTAATTCGGCTCATTTTTTCCTCAAAAAAAAGCCGTTCTTTATATTTTCTTATAAAAAAATATAATACAAAAGTCAATAGAGACCTTTTAATTTTTAAGACAACAAACAAGTCTCAAATGACCGGCAAAACTTCAATTTTCGCCTACTTCCTACCGTCTACTGTCTACTGTCTACTTCCTACTAATTTCATCCTTCACGCAGCGGACAGACAGATTCGCATCCTCGGATATGTATTCCCAAACAACCGAATTGTAATTCTTCGGCAAACAAAGATCTTCGTTCTTCAAGACATCTATATCATGCGAAGAATCATAGCGATGCCATTGAAGCAATTTTGATGTTGGATATCTATTCTTTTCTTCTTTTTCCTTTTGCAATTCACATCCTAAATCATCATAAGCCCCTCCAAATTTTATAGAATATGTTTTACCATCATTTGTATAGCCCCAAAAATACGCTTTATGCCCCAAATCACGTGCAGAACCATTTATATAGCCACCCGGAAGCGCAGAAAAGCCGTAATCATCCGTACCATTGCCATATTCATTTCCCCTTAAATCTTTCCAGTCGCTAGACGATCTGAGCACACGTCCCACAGATAAAGTATCTTTCACAGTAAAAAACAAAGTCATCCAATCAGTCAGCTTCGGCACATGCCAACCTGTTGGGCAAGCATCCTTAGCACCCTCCCACGAATAAAGGCGACCATATTTAAGGCACTTTGTCGAATCGAAGCCATAGCAATAACTTTTTTCGGTCTTGTAATTCAAATTCTCCGCCATCCAGGTTTGCTTGCCGATTTTCACGGTCTTGTAAGATTGCCCGTCACGAGAATCTGTTATCGATCCAATCGCCTTTGAAGAAACCTTTGTTTCTGAATGCATAGAATTCCTCCCTCCGGTCGAGAATGACGTGGCCAAGAATGACGAAGAATCCAATCCCAGCACGGCCTGTGAAACATTTAAAGCAGTGTCCGGGATGACAATTTTTTCCATGTCCTTCACGCAGCGGATAGAATACGCTTGATTCTTGTATTCTTCCGAATAAGTCCAATGTACAGCAGAGCCTCGCAGCCAAACGCTACGCCCATGATTCCAAGACGAATACGGGAGTTCTCTATAATGTCGTCCGCAGTTTCTATCTCTGTAATGTTCAATACTGCCTACCGATGAACTCCAAAAATAAGCCTTATCACCTTTATCTGTATAAGTTGATTCAAAATACCCCGCAGGGAGTGCAGAAAAGCCATAATCATCCGAACCATTATCACTTATTTGCCACCATCGGGTCGGCATCCAGCCACTCTTTGACCTGAGCGCATCGCCAGCCGAAGAGGGTCCGCCCGCCATCAAGAACAAATTATCCCATTCCAATTGTGTTGGCAAATGAAAACCTGCTGGGCAAGCATCCTTCGCTGCTTTCCACGTATAAAGCCTTCCGTATTTAGCACAATTTTCTACACTATCGCCATAACAATAACTGCTGTCGGTTTTATAATTGAGATTCTGAGCCATCCAAGTTTGTACTCCGATAGCCACCGTTTTGTAAGTTTGACCATCACGAGCATCTGTTATGGAATCACGGACAAGTGAAGAGGGCGACACCTTTTTTACATTATTTTTTAGGCAGCGAACGGAAATGTTTTCAGTTTTATAATTAGCATCAATTTTTGCATGTGCATTCATTCCAGATAAATTCAAAATATAAGCTTCATAGGAACTATACTCCGTAGAACTCCAAAAAGTCACTTCTTCACTACGACCGGCAGGGATTACCGAGAAACCATAATCATCCGAGCCATTGTCTGAGGCATAATAAGCACGCCCCCCCCCAGCGCAACACAATTAAAAAAAGCCCCTACAACACCCATTCCACCCCAATCACCCATTGCCCTTAGCATTTTGCCAGCTAGTTTTTCACCACCAACAGAAGCAATCAAAGTATCCCAATCCGCTTTCATCGGCAAACGCCAACCCGCAGGGCAAGCATCCACAGCTTCGTTCCATGGATACAGACGACCGAATTTAACGCAATTGCTGTCAGCATTTTCATAACAGGAACTCTTTGCCGATTTAAATTTCAAATTTTCCGCTATCCAGGTTTGATTGCCTATCGTCACCGTTCTATATTTCCGACCGTCTCGTTTATCTTTAAAAGTCCCTTTGACGACATCCGAAGGCGGAACAAAAGATGCAACAAACAACGCCTCCGATGAAGATGAAATCGCTCCCGCATCATTTTCTCGTCTTGGATGGCGAGCCTGTCGAACCACATCACTCGCCTGTAGAACCGAAGTTCCGTGCGTTTGTTCAACATCGTCCTTAACGCAACGAACAGAAAGCCGATTATCATGATTCATGTCAGACAAAACTGCTCGTTCATAGTCCTCCGGCAAGCTGTAATCATGTTCTATTTTTAAATCGCAACGATTAAAATAACGTTTTTGACGTTCATACTTTTCATTATCATAATCGCCCCCCAATTTCAAATAAAAGAAAAGATTTTCATAATAAGACGGAGCTTTGCTAGAACTCCAGAAGTAAGCCTTATAATCTTTATTTTCGAATCCACGCGAAAAATAGCCTGCTGGAAGAGCGGAAAAGCCGAAAGCATCCGTACCATTACCGAAAATTTTCCCTTTCAAACTTTTCCAACCCCGCTTAGACTTGAGCATTTTACCAGCTAAAAGCGCTCCACCAGCATTAGAAATCAAGGTATCCCATTCCGCTTTTGTCGGCAAATGCCAACCCGCAGGGCACGCATTCATAGCATCAGCCCATTCATAAAGACTCCCATATTTTGCACAGTTTACGGCACGATTATCATAACAGAAACTGTCATCCATTTTGTAATTGAGATTTTGAGCCATCCAAGTCTGCTTGCCGATTTTTACTGTCTTGTAAGATTTACCATTCCGCGGGTCTGTCATGACCCCCATGATTCGGCGATGCTTACGAACAGTTGCGTTTTTCCCAGAAGTCTTTACTTTTAACGATTTTTCTACGCCCTTATTCCCATTCTCCTCCCGTCTCTCGTCTTTAATCTCTCGTCTTTCGTCTCTTACACAACGTACCGATTTCAACTCACTTTTGTATTGCTTCGCATAATAAAGTTCACTACCATCCAAAATGAAAGATTCCGCAGTAGGGCAACCATACCCCTCATTTTTTCCATAACATTCTGTTGAGCTCCAAAAACGAAACACTTCACTGGAATTACCCCAACCGCTTGCCTTCTTAAAAAACTTGCCCGCAACCTCGTTTCCGCCCAATAGAGAAATCAACCGTTCCCATTCAGACATTGTCGGCAAGTGCCATCCCGCAGGACAAATTTCCATGGCTTCTTCCCAATCGTAACGACGACCGTATTTAGCACAACTGCGTTTGTCATCACCAAAACACTCGCTATAGGGAGTTTGAAAGTTAAAATTCTGAGCCATCCAAGTTTGATTGCCAATCGTCATTGTTTTGTATTTCTTTCCATCGCAGCGATCTTTCATAAAGCCGTATTTGATTTTGACTTTTGACGGAGCCTTTCCGCTACTGGATAACATTTCCGTACTCAGACTACTCGAAGAAAGCTCCGAATCACCAGATGAGAAAGTTTCAATCGCCTCGCTGCTACTAGACAACATCTTTGCAATATCGCTAGCCTTGCCGTCAGAATCACCGCACGCAACAAGAGCCGCAAATACGCAAAAAACGCCCAAAGGCAACAAGGCAACTCGTTTACTCATGATTTCCATCCTTTATTTAGGACATAATTACAAATTTACCAAACATGTCGCAAGGATATTTTGGTAAAAAATATTTTTTGGTTGTTGGGCAATTTCTATTTTTACACAAGAATGGCAAATTTTGGATATAGCTTTTTATTGGTATTGGCAGCATTCCTCTGGGGTTCCACTTTTGTCGCACAAATCGAAGGGAACGACGTAGGGCCGTTTGCATTCGTATGCATGCGGAATTTCATTGCGACGGGAGTCCTTTTCGCACTCGCTAACATTTTAGACAAGCTTGGTAAAAATCCAAGGTGCCCCCAAAAACAAGGAAGACCGCCGAAAGCTTTGGAAAGCAGGCATACTCTGCGGGCTTACGCTTTTCTTTGCAATGAACTTGCAACAGACGGGACTTTTCCTCGGATGTTCCGCCGGAAAAGCAGGATTCCTCACCACTTGCTACATCATTTTCGTCCCGATTCTGAGCACTTTTTTCGGCAAGAGGATTTCCCCAAAAATTTGGCTTTGCGTTACCATCACGGTCATGGGGCTTTACTTGCTCTGCATCAAGGGCGATTTTACCGTCCAGCCATCGGACATTATACTTGTCCTTTGTGCGCTTGATTTGCGGCACACATTCTCGTAGTCGGAAAATTCGGTCCACACTTGGACAACGTAAGGCTTTCTGCAATTCAGTTTCTCGTAGTAGCAACACTTTCCATTTTCCCGATGTTCTTTGTCGATTTGAAAGGGAGCGCCGCAGGATTTGCGACAATTGCCGAAGTCTATAGCAGTTTCAAGCCATGGATTCCGCTTTTGTATGCCGCCATCCTTTCGAGCTGTGTGGCATTCACATTGCAAATTATCGCCCAAAATAAAATTAGGCCCACCCTAGCATCACTATTGATGAGCCTTGAATCTGTATTTTCCGTGATTTCTGGATGGGCTGTTCTGGGAGAACGTTTCACAATTCAAGAAGGAATCGGCTGCATTTTAATGTTTACCGCAGTCATCCTCGCCCAAATCGATTTTAAGCATCGTGATATAATCAAAAAAGATCGAATATAAATTTTCTCATCACCCTTCGTCTAAATCAATCTT
>JAEEGK010029315.1_pt1 | contig 10983 bp, 4 predicted proteins | sample 8958771 | NCBI WGS metagenome assembly JAEEGK01 (sample SAMN16246547, study PRJNA631951) | gut metagenome | biome: gut microbiome; feature: rumen; material: SC-attached | host: Bos | place: Iran: Karaj | collected 2018-10 | reverse complement strand
TTTATTAAAATAATATTTTCTAAAATTCTATAATAAAAATATACGTATAATTATTTAACCATAAAATAAAATCATGGAAGAAAAGATTTATCAAGAATTAAAATCAGAATTTAATAAATATAAAAAAAATAAAAAAAGAAAAAGATAAAAATAAATTAATAAATAAAGGCTTTAACAATGAAATTGATGCTTTAACAGATAACACAAAAAAAAGAAAAATAATAAAAAAAAATAATAAAAAATTTTGAATTAAAAAACATTGATTATGTATCAATTAAAAAAAAAAACAAATTTTCAAAACAAAATTCCAAAACACATAAAACTGAATAAAAAACATTATAATTTCTAAAATAAAAAGACTAATATTCAATTTCCTTTTTTCCTTGATAATCATAATAACTAGTTCTTAAATTTACAATACTCTTTTTAAAAATAGATTTAAAACTAAATCAATAGGTAAACAAAAATGATTATTCCCAGAACTAACATAACAATATTTATCAGATAATTATTTTTTATTATTAACTCTCCCAATATTATAACATTTTTCTACATTTGAAAAACAATCTTTCCAATCAATAAAATTAATTGTTTCTGTAATTATACATTCTCTTTCCTCTGACATAATATTTTTCCTAACAACATCTTCTGAAAACAAAGGTCTTGATATTAATTTTTCTTCTTTTATAGATTTATAATTTTTTATTCTAAGCTCTGAATATGTTATTCCTGAAGAACAATAATCTTCTTTGTTTGTTGTATGGATGTTTTATAATTTTTATTTTTTATTGTTGATTTTTTATTAAGTTTTTTTAAATTTTTAAAATCATATTTTTATAAATTATTAAAAATTGAGTTATTTTTTTTATTTCTTACTCATTAATTAATGAAAATACTTCATAATCCATTACATTAAACTTTTCTCCTCCAGACAATTCTCCAGCAAATGAAAAATTATAATTATGAGGATTAGAACATATTCCACCTTTTGTTTTACAATTATTTTTAATAAAAATTTCATTTCTCCCAAAAATGTGACAATGGTTATTTCCACCATATATAGCTTCATCTTCATTTTTAATATTATATTTTTGTTTTTTGTTTAATGAAAAAATAAAAGCAGTACTATCTTTTTGAAAGTCTTCTATATTATTCCAAGATGTTGAAGTGTATCCTCCAAATCTAAATCCTTTATCTGTTTTAACTAAAGTTATTGTTGGACCTTTTCCATCACATTTTTCATGAAATTTATATGAACTATCTCCATCAATAGAACATCTATATAATAATTTAGTTTTAAATTTAATAAATGGATTTATCCAATCAAAAATCATTTTTTTTTCATCATTATTTTCTATAACTGTAGAATCAATAAAATGTATATTCATATCTTTATTTTTATCTTCTTGTTTTGTTAATATATCTGTAATTTTATTTTTTAAATTTTCATTTTCATTTTTTATTTTATTTAATTCATTTTTCAAATTGTTATTTTCATTTTTCAAATTTATATTTTCTTGTTCTTTAATATTTATTTTATTATTTAGATCTTCAATAATTTGATTATTTTTATTAATAATTTCACTATCATCATTTTTATTTGATTCATATGATTTTATAGTATTTTGAGTTCTTCTTGATTCATTTAAATCATTTTCAACAAACAATTCTACATAATATAAATTGTTTGTTTTTTCTTCAGCTAAATCAAAAATACTTTCATTTTCTTCAAGTTGATTTAGATCTTGTTCGTTATCATAATATGATATAGTTAAATAATTTTTTTTATCTTTTGGTATTCCAAATAATTTTATGGCTAGATCTTTGAGTTTATCTAATGGTAATTCTTCTAGCAAATTTATAGATTTTTCATTATTTTCATAATTAAATTTTATTTGCACTTCTACGTCATTTTTGTCCACCATTTTAACTTTTATATATAAAAAGTTAATTATTTTATAAAAAAATCTTTTTTATTAAATTAAAAAAATAAATAATAAAATATAATTATTTAAAAATTAATTAAATTAATTTTCATTTAATTTTTTTTGTAAAGAAGCTTCATCTCTTTTAAGTATAGCTAATAAAGTTTGAGACCCTTCTAATAATTTAAAATATGCCATCTCTGTATTTGAAATAACTTTATCGTATTCATTTTTAATTTCTTCTTTTTGTATTAAAAAATTATTCTAATTCTTGGCTCAATTTTTCTATTGTTTGTATTATTTCATTTTTTTCTTCAGTGTCTTTTTTCATATCAATTAATAAGTTTTCTCTTCTTTCTCTAATACCTTCTAGACTTTTAACTAATTCAGAATTATAATTTTGTAATGATGCTGCCTATAATATTATAATTATATATTATAGATTTTTATTAATTACATGCTGAGACATTTATTTTTTTAATTAAATTATTATATTAAAAATATAAAAATAAATATTTTAAAAAAGTCAAAATAAATTAAAAAATATATTAAACAATATATACATCAAATTCAAATTCATTATTCACTTTTAATAATTGATCAATTTCATTTATTTTACAAGTACTCATAAAACAAAATTTAAAAGTTTCCCTTACATCAAAAATTCCTCTATTTCCAAAAATATCAACCAAATTTTCTTTAATAACAATTTTATGATCTAAAACAAAATCTTTTTTTTTAATATTTTCAGGTTTAGACATATCTTTATCATAAAATTGAAATTGTTTAAGAAAAGTAACTAAATCAAATTTAGGATCTTTTCCTAAATGATAAACTAACCAATCTCCATTTCTCATTCCTGCTGCCATTGATGATTGAATTTCTTTTTGAATTTCATTTTTTAAATCTGGTTTTTCATCTAATTTTTGTTTTAATTTATATATGTCTATTAATCTTGCTTTTATACTAAAAAATGTATCAAGAGATGATGATGGGTTAATAAATAAATATGGTTTATTTTCTTCTTCTTTTCCATTTAAGATATTTAATATTTCTGATAATTGAATTTTTTTATACTTAGAATCCATTTTTTATTTTTAATTTTTTTTTTAATTTTTATTATTTTATAATTATTATTTTTATTATTTAAATTAAGGATCTTATTTAATAATATTTAATGTCAATAGAAATTGATAATCCTAAAGCTTATGCCTTTTTTATTGTTAAATTTAAACCTACTTTTGAAGAGAATGAATTACAATTTTTTTATGATAATAATGAAATTCAATTAAAGGAATATGAATGTGAAAAAGTGGAAAATTATAAAATAAAAATTATTTTTTTCCAAAAAATCTCATCATCCAGAAAATTTTATATCAAATATAAATCAATAAAACAGAATTTAGATAATAGTATAAATTTCTTTTTTAATACCCCAATACTAAGTTATTCTCAATTAGAATTATCAGATAGTGAAGAATTTAGATTATATCACAATTTTGTTAATGAAATTAAATCAGATTCATTAATAGAATTATTTTATACAAATGCAACTTTAAATTTTGGAAAAAAGAAAATAAATTTATATATAGCTCTGGAATTACTTACTCATTATAAAAATGATGAAAAATATATTGAAGTAATATATTCAATGATTACAATTACAAATAAATATTCAATAGATATGTATCAATTAAATAAATCAAAAGAAAAATGGATTCAATTTGTTGAAGTATTTGATAAAATTGAATTACTGAGTGAGGATCAGGTTAATAAAGGAAAAATAATTTTAATGATTTTTTTATATATATGCTTAGATTATGATAAATTTAATAAATTTTATGAAAAAAATAAAAATGATAAAAAAAAAAAAGAAGAAATGTATAGAATAATTGGATTAAATAAAACAATAGAACACTTATTTATTGTTGAAAAAGTCATAAAGGATTTTTCGAATCATAAGAGTTTTGAAAAAATAAAAGATATGTTATCAAAAATTAATTATTTTGAAAATTATTTATTTTTATTGGATTATATATTAAAAAATACTAATAAAAAAATTAATCAAATTGAAATCAAAGATAATTATCATATATCAAAAGATGATGATATTGATAAAATAATAAATATATATGAAGATTTAATTAAAGTCATACCAAATTTTAAAAAAGAAAAAAAAATTAAAAATTTTTGGATTAGTTATATAAATGAATTTGAAAAAGATAAAAATATTAAAAAATTAATAGAATTAAAAATTATTATACCAGAATCAGAACTTTTAAAAAATTCAATTTCTAAATGTGTTCAAACCATATTAGATAGTTTAGATTTTTCAAATATGGAAATGATTGATTTTATTAAAAAAAATTTAACTAGTAATATTCATTTATTACGTGGTGAATTAGAATTTATGAATATTTTTTCAAAATTTGACTTTGAAAAAATTGAAGAAAATTTTATTAAAGAGTTTAAAAATATGAAATTAAGAGAACTTATGGGATCAAGAGCATTTTATTCTACACAAGCAATTCCAATAATAAATGCAAATAATCTTAATCAATTAGAAAAAATTATGGAAATATTAGATTTTGGATATGATCCAAATGTTTCAAATGAATTATTTTTTTTCCAAAATTTTTTAACATCAATTAATGAAACTATTGAAAGATTTTTAAATGATTATAAAGATATTGAATATGATTCATTAGTTAATATAGTTATAAAATTATCTTCAAATAGAATGAATACAGAAAGTTTAAAAAAATTAATAGAAATTTTATATAATAAACTTCCTAAAAAAGTTCAAATTAAATTATTTATCCAATTAATAAATATAGAAAATATTTTTAATAATGAAATATATGAAAAAATAATCAATTATTTAAGAATTTTATGCATTGAAAATAATCAAATTGAAGAAACACTAGAAAATATTCAAAATATAAATTATTTAAATTCTATTTTAGAAAATTATGAGCTCCCAAAAGAAGATGATTTTTTCTTAAATGAAGAAAAAAAAAGTTTAAAAATAATAAAAACTTTTATTGATAAAGGAGTATTTGAAAATTCAAATTTTATAAAAGATGGATATGGAAATAAAATTTTATTATTAATAAATGAATTAAAAACAAAAATAATTCAAAAACAAATACAATTAAAATTAGGTGAAGAAATGTTGAGATTAGATCATGATATTAATATTAATAATGATAATGCAAAACAAAATATATTAGAATTAAGATTAAAATTAATATTCTTTGATAAAAATGAAATAAATAATATTAAAAATATTAAAACAGAATTGATAAAGTCAATTAATAAAGCAAAAGAAATAAAATCAGATGTTGATAAAATTTATTCATATTTAAAAGAATTTTTTGATAGAGATCCTAGAATTAGAAAATATAATAATTTAAAAACTGAATTATTAAAAGCAACAATAAATGAATATGAATTATTAATTGAAAAAGCAAAAACATATGAAACATTAAAAAAAATATCAAATATTATTTTTGATTTTAAAAAATCAAAAATTTTCCAAAAAATTTTTTATTTTACAAAAGAAAAATTAAGGAATGATGATGCCCTTTCAGAATCCATTTTAATTTATAATCAATTTTATGAAATTATTAATGATGAAAAACAATTAAGTGATCCAAAAAATGAAGAATTATTAGAATTAATATCTACATCATATTATAATTATGATGAATTAAATGAATGTATTAAATATATTATTGAATTAGAAAAGAAAAATAAAAGAAAGGAAAGTTTAAATTTAATAAATGAAGAAACAATTGAAAAAATATTTTTATTTCGTAGAAAAACTGAATTAAGAGATTTAATAAAAACTTTTGAAAAATTTTCAAAAATTTTTGGTTATAATGAATTATTTTCTAATCAATGTGAAGGATTAAATAAATATTTAGGAGAAAAAAATCTTCTTAAAAATTATAAAAATATAAAAGATATGATTAATCAATGGGATAATAATTTATTTACTCATAAACAAAACTATGAAATTTTATTAAATGAATTATTTCAAAAAGAACAATTAATGAATTTTATAAAAGATAAAACTGAAGATGATATAAGAAATATAAGAGAATTAATTGATCCTGCACAAAGTCAAATTATTACTGAAGAAGATATTAATCAATTAGCTGATTTAATAAAATTAAAAGATAAATTAAAAGAAAAAGTAATTAGTGAAAATTTTTTTAAAGATTTATCTGAATTTATTAATAAAACTTATAAAAATGACAATGAAGTATCAAAAGAAGTTAAAAAAATTAGAAATATTTCAGAAAAAATAATGGATTTAATTGAAATTTATAATAAAAAAGTAGATAAAAATGCATATGCTGAAAAAAAATTTGAGGCTATAGCAAAAAATGGTATTTTTGATATTTTATTTACTCAAAAAGGTTATAAATGTAATGTTATTTCTGAAAAATATAAAGAGGAAGAACAAAAAAATATAATAATAAAAGAAATTGATAAAGAAGTAAAAAAAGAAGAAGAAATAAAATTAATGGAAGAAAAAAAAGATGAAGAAATAAAAAAAGAAAATGTTGAAGAAGAAAAAATTGAAAAAGAATATAAAATAAATAAAGATACACAAATTAAAGATAGTTTTGAAGATATAAAAAAATTAAAAGATATCCTATTATTAATAAAAAGAGGTAAAGAATCTAAAGAAAAAATTGAAATAAAAAAAAATGTAATAAGAATAATTGAAGATATTGAAAAAATATTATTAATTCTAGCAAATATAATGAATAGAGGAATTGATGAAGAAAAATATTATCATATTCAAATTCAATTAAAACAAAATCAAAATAAAGATGAAATAAATATAAATGAAAGTTTATTTGTTAAAACTAAAAATAAAATGGATGCTATTGAAAAAGAAAAAATTCCAAAAAATATTAAAGAATTAATAAATTATTTTGAAAGTATTGAACAAAAACAAATTGAACAAGAAAAACAATGTTATAAAAATAATGCTTATTTAAGATTAATTTATGGGATTCAATTTAATATAATTTATAAATATGTAAAAGATTATTGTAATAAAAAAGAAAAAATAAATAAAGAAAAACAATTTGATGAAGAAATAAAATATATTAATAAATTTATTACAAATAATAAAATTGAAAAAATAGATTATCAATTATCAGAAAATAAAAATGATATTTATGATATTGTAGATGATTATGTAAAAGAATTAACAAAAAATATTAAACAAAATGATTTAGAAGATATTTCAATAATCACAAAAAAAGAATTTAAATCAAAATCAGGATTTTATCCTTATCCTTTTCCTTCTAAAAATCCTGAAATAGATACAATAAAATGTTTTCAAATTTTAACAGGAAATTTACCAATTGCTCAAAATGTTTTAATATGTAATGAAAATACTAGTACTGAGGAAATATGTGCTTTTTTATATAGAACATTTTTAGATGAAAAAAATAAATTATATATTATAATTAATTCAGATAAATTAAATATTGAAAAATCACATTATTTAATTCAAACAATTAAAAATTTACAAAATGATAAAAAAGAAATGAAGTCATTATTAATATTTATAAATAATGAAGAAAAAACAGATTTATTTCAACAAATAAGAGAATTAAATGATAAAAAAAATTTTGAAATTGATTTAAAAAATGCTCAAATTAATGAAATTAAATCAGAATTAGTTGAAGTTATTTATTCATTAAAACCTGGAGTTGGAAAATCAAAATATATAAAAAGTTCTTTTGAAAATAAACAAAGAAATTATATTTATTTTCCAGTTGGTGGTGATTTAAATTTAGAAGATTTATTACAAAGATTAAAAATAGCTTTTAGAAGAAAAAAAGTAGGATTACATATTGATATTTTAGAAAGTGGAACAGAAGAAATAAGAGAAGTAATAAATCAATTTTTATTTTCTTTTCTTTTTATGAATTATTATTCATATAAAGGAAGAATATGTTTTATTAAGGGTGATGAAGTTAATATTAAAGTTGAAATTCCAACTAGTTTAGATAGTAATTTTCAAAAATATCCTATATTAAATTTCTTTCATCAAAAAGGAATTATTGATGTTTCAATTCAAAAATATAATATTTATTCTAAGGAAGATGTTGATAAAATAATTAAACAAAAAGAAGATATTAAACAATATAAGGAAAAAGTAGATTCTGCTTTTCTTAATATTGGTACTCAAAATATTAATATTAATATTTTAAAGAATAAAGAATATTATAACAAATTGTATAATAAAGAAAAATCAAAACCTTATTTTTTTATTGAAAATGAGATTTATGTTCAGAATGAAGAAGCAAAAAAAAATATAAAAAATGAAGGAAATTATCTTATTTTAGAAAAATCATTGACTAAAGAAACAGATTTAATATGTAATTATACTGAAATTCCAATTAATTTAGATTCTGATATTCAAATTGCATGTAATTATTTATCACTTTTGGAAACAAAACAATTAAATGATATTAATATTTTTATTTTTGATAGTTTTTCAGGGAAAGAAATTGATTTAAGTTTATTAAAAGATACTTTATTAACTCCAGAATATATTAATTACTTAAAAAAAAATTATTTAGAAAATAGGAGTAGTAATACATATAAAAAAATATTATTAGATACAAATCTTATTTCTATTATTCCTGAAGAAGAATGTCGAGATTTACTTTTTGAGTATTTTGTTAAAGAAAATAAATCTATTAAAAACGAAGATAGAAGAGAAAATATAATTTCAAATGTTGAAATTCAAAAAGAAATTGAAAAAGATGAAGAATTAAGATTAGATAGTTTTTATCAAATTTCATCGTTTATTAATTTATTTTGTAGTCAATTAAAAATTTTTGGTCAACAAAAAACATATTATACACCTATTTTAAATAGTATAAAAACAATATTCTCAACCCTTGTTAAAGAATATGGAGAATTGGAACAATATATTCGTCCTTTTATAATTGAATCTTTAAAAGATAATGCAAATATTTGTGGAAAAAGTGCATTTCATTCAATTTTAAAAAGACAAAATGAAGCTTTATCATTATCAAATAATAATATTGAAAATAATATGCAAAAAAATTTATTAGAAAAGTTAAATAATGATAAAAATACAATACAAAATGAAAAAGATGATATACAAAAAAATGAAGAAATAAAGATTTTAGTAGATGAAGCAATGTCATTTAATAACATATTAAAAGATAATGATTTAATAATAATAAATGAAAATGAAGATGGATTAACAATTATTTCTCGTTTAGCAAATGAAGAATATAGACAAATATTAGAAGTGGAAGAACAAGGTTTAGGAAAAGAAAATAATATAAACACTGATAGTAGTCATAAAAAAGAAGAAAAAAAAAAGAAAAAAGAAGAAGAAGAGAAGAAAAAAGAAGAGAATGAAAAAGCAATAAAAAAAAAATTAACAGTAAAACAACGATATCTTTTATTAAATATTTTAAATTCAATCCATCAATATGAACAAGCAAAAAATCAAACATTAATCCCAATTAAAGATTATGAAGATTTGAATCAAGAACAATACATAAGAGAAATAGTAAAAATGGTATCATATACAAGAAATGATGAAGATGAATTTGATGAACAACCAAGATACATTGATGAATTAAATGAAGATTATGTTTTCACACATGATAACTTTATAAAAATGGTAATGATAAATTTAAGAATGAATGCAAGAGTTCCTTTAGTTATTATGGGTGAAACTGGATGTGGTAAAACTTCATTGATTAAAGCTTTAGCAAATTTAAAAAAAGCAGAAATGATTATATTTAATATTCATGCTGGAATTGATAATAATAAAATATTAGAATTTGTTAAAGAATATAATTTATTAGAAGATGATGCTAATAAATTTAAAAGAGATTATAGTAAAATAAAAAATATTTGGGTATTTTTAGATGAAGTTAATACTAGTAATTCATTAGGTTTATTTGCTGAAATGATGATTAAAAGATCTATTTTAGGAAAACCTATTAAGAAAAATGTTTCTTTTATTGCTGCTTGTAATCCTTATAAAAAAGCAGATAGTAATTTAAATTCTCAACCTGGATTAAATCCTTCTCAACATTTAGATAAAAATAAAATAAAACAATTAGCTTATAGTGTTAATCCTCTTCCTTATTCTTTATTAAATTTTGTTTTTTATTTTGGACATTTAGAAGATAAAAATGAAAGGAAATATATTGAAAATATGTTAGAAAAATCTTTGGGAAGTTTAATTAATTATGATAAAAATATTAAAAATTTAAATAGTGAACAACAAAAGGAAAAAATTACAAAATTGAAATTTAATATTGCTAAACCAATTGTTGATGCTCAATCTTTTGTTAGAGATAATCAAGGTGTTTCTTCTGTTAGTTTAAGAGATGTTAATAGATTTGTTCATTTCTTTGAATGGTTTTTTAAAATGAAGATGGAAAAATTTTTAGATTTACAAATTAATGTATTAACTGATGAATTATTAAATAAAAAAATAGAATATAATAGAAATAATTTATTAAATGAACAAATTAAAGAAGAAGAAGCTAAAAAAGAAATTCAAACATTATTAAAAGATATTGATGAATATATTTTTGCTTCAATATTAGGAATTTATGTATGTTATTTTTTAAGATTAGATAATAATAATTTAAGATTTAGAATGAATAAATTAATGACTGATGATTTTAAAATAATAGATTTTGAAACATTTTGTAAACATATTGTAAAAAATTTAGTAGGTGAAATACAAATAGAAAAAGGAATAGCAAAAAATAGAGCATTATTAGAAAATTTATTTGCATTATTTATATGTATTAATAATAAAATTCCTTTATTTTTATGTGGTAAACCAGGTTATAGTAAATCATTAAGTTTGTCAATTATTGAAAAAGCAATGAGAGGAAAAAAATCAACTTCTGAAAAGTTTAAAAGATTACCTGAAGTATCAAGAAGTACTTATCAAGGTTCATTAACTAGCACATCAGAAGGTGTATTAAGTGTATTTAATAATACAAGAACAAAA
>JAEEGK010029313.1_pt1 | contig 10983 bp, 13 predicted proteins | sample 8958771 | NCBI WGS metagenome assembly JAEEGK01 (sample SAMN16246547, study PRJNA631951) | gut metagenome | biome: gut microbiome; feature: rumen; material: SC-attached | host: Bos | place: Iran: Karaj | collected 2018-10 | reverse complement strand
CGAGTCCATATCTTTAGTATTTGTGGGGTTACTTGATAAACAATGCTAATTCTCGGAGCAGCGAGAACCAACATGCTTGCATGATTGGTCGAGTCGTGACGAGAATCAACTATTGTTAATTTTGGTGCAAATATAGCGATAATTCCGTAATTATCACTAACTTTGCAAATAAAATTAAGTGTATTTATGAGAATAGCAAATTATGAAGAAGATAATAAATCCATGGCGCAACCATCCTGAGTACAACTGCTTCGGCTGTTGTCCAGACAATCCCATCGGACTTCATCTGGAGTTCTATGAGGATGGTGACTATATCGTGAGCAAGTGGAATCCACAACACAATTATCAGGGCTGGGTAAACACCATGCACGGCGGTATCCTGAGTACACTGATTGATGAAGTGTGCGGATGGGTAGTCACCCGCAAGTTGCAAACCAGTGGCTATACCGTACAACTGAATGTGAAGTTCAAGAAAGCCATTCCAACGACAGAGCCAGAATTGACGATACGAGCGAAAGTTTCGAAGCAAGTCCGCAATCTGGTATATATCAATGCGGAGATCGTCAATTCGAAGGGCGAGCTCTGCAACGAGGGCGAGGCCATCTATTTCCTGATGAATCAGGAGAAGGCCAAGGAAATGGGATTCTTACACTGTGAAGTAGAAGAATAAATCGTCGGAACCAAGGTAAGCAATTTATGAAGTGGACTGTACTATCGGATAATCGCACAAATGACTGCCAGCTCGAAACAGAGCATGGCCTGTCTATTCTATTAGAGACGGACAAGTATCGAATCTTGCTTGATACAGGAGCAAGCGTTGTATTTATCCGCAATACCGAGAAGATGGGTATTGACCTCAGTACAGTGGACTATGTATTTATATCTCACGGACATAGCGACCATGCAGGAGGGTTAAAGCATTTCTTGGAGATTAACGACAAAGCAAAAGTCATCGTTTCACCTGATGCCGTCAATGGAAATTTCTTTTCCAAGCGAGGAAATCTCCATAGCATAACTGCAGAGTGGCCAAAGATTGACGATGGCAGGCTCGTCTTGATAGACCAGACCTGCACATTAGCAGAGGATATTCATGTAATAGCTCATATTCCTCAGAACCATCCGATGCCCAAAGGAAATGTGAATCTCTATGTGCAGAACACCGCTGGAGATTATATCTATGACGATTTCCGTCATGAACTGGCTCTATATGTCGATGGCTTGTTGTTTACAGGATGTGCTCATAGTGGTCTGGAGAATATCATGACGGCTTGCCCGTGGCCTGTTCATACTGTTGTCGGAGGTTTCCACTTACTCGACAGTTATGAACTGACGGAGCAACGAGAGCCATCAAGCTTGCTTGAATGGCCGAGTCGTGACGGAAGTCGACGAAGTCAAACGGATGAAGAGCTTACGGCTTTGGCTCAAAGGCTGAAAGCCAAATATCCCAAAACACAGTTCTACACCAGCCATTGTACTGGTGATAAGGTCTTCGCCACGCTCAAAACAATCATGGGCAATCAACTTGATGCTTTTAGCTGTGGCATGACGATAACAAATGGGCACACAAAATAATTAGGTATATGAAAAGGCTGTTAGTATGGATGATAGCCACCATCCTGGCAATATGCGGCACAGAGACATACGAGTTCACGATGAGACAACGGGCCTGGGCGCAACGCTGAGTGCTATCCTCAAAAGTCCTAAGAGGAGCTCGATGACAGATGCAGCCATAGATGAACTGAAGAACCGCGGAATGGGTACCAGATCGGCTGCTGCCACTACCCGTGCCACAGGTTCCCTGACAACACCGCCGACAGGCTCGCCTTTCAGGTCTCGATATTCAACCAGCTGAAATTTCAGCCCGTTTGCATCCTTATAAGTGCCCAATCGAAAATTCGATGCGGCTACTTTTACCCATGCAGGCTCCATCTTGCGGATGGCTTCCATGACATGGAAATGTTGTTTACCTGTCAGCTCGGCAATTTCGAGCGACGTCATTGTTGGTTGTACTAAAATACTTGTTTGCATCATTTTGAGTTGATTTTAGCGAGAAGAAGGTTGGAATCTTTGCGCATTTACCCGGGAACATCCTCCTCACTTCAACTCAGGGTTTTTAATGTTTCGCTCGGCTTTGCCGCTTGGCTCCGCCAAGAATGTTTAATGTTTAATCTTTAATGTTTAATCTTTAATGTTTAATCTTCACAATATCCGTGGCCAGCACCTCTTGGAAGGTCTGCCCCTGATATTCGTGCGTAGAGAAACGAAGCGTGGCACACACGATGTCACCTTCGTAGAACCTGCACGCCGCCAGATTACCCAGCATGGCGCACACATACTCGTTTTCGAACTTTCCACCCAGCTCGCGCAACACGATGTTGCACTTCTGGATCTGACCGCCCTCGGCTTTCGCCGACTGTACGCCGAAGGCCTCGCCCTGGCGTACCACTCTTAAAATCTTTGTTTCCATAATGTATCAATAAGTCAAAGAACGTGCAAGTCGAATACAAAGCGAAAGCTCGCTTTCTGGCTTTGTTGAGACGCCGCCGTTTTTCGAGCGAGCTCAAGGACCACTGTCAAACCCCGTTTCCGTTCGTTGACAGTGCAAAATTAGGCATAAAAAAAAGGTGCATGAAACAACGCCATGCACCTCTGTTGGTTTTTCTGTAGGTTCTGTAGGTTATTCTGTAGGTTTTACTCGCTCAGCTGCTTCTGGACGGCCTTTTCGTAGGCTTCAACCAGTCGCAGCACACGCTCCTTCGCTCCGTTCTCCTTCCACTTGTCAATAGGTAGTCGCATGTAGGGATTATTCCTGAACGTGTTCGATAGTAGTCCCTCCTGACACTGGAAGTCACGCTCAAACTGGCTCATGTTGTCGGCATAACGATAGCGGTCGCGACACACGCAGAAGATAACCGCCATGGCGCTGTCCTTCCATAAGTACGCCCGAATGCTCTCCACACACGCCACCAGCACCGGCAAAGCCACCTCGAGGCCCTGCCCCTGACCGTTGTTGCCGTAGTAGTTGTTGATCTGCGTGGCACCCGACTCCACCTCGTTGTAGGTGCCGTAGTTGTTGAAATTAGTGACCTGCATCTTACTCGTTGTTAATGTTAATACCACCCGGTTGAATCTCGTTGTACGTGCCGTAGTTGTTGAAGTTGCTGACGATGCCGCCGTCCTCGTTCAGCTCCTTCACACGTTTCTTGATGTCCTTGCGGAACTGCGCGGCCTGGTTCCGCTTCAGCAGCGGCTCAATCAGCTTGCGGGCCTCGTCGCGCTCCTTCGCATCCTCGCACGCCGCAATCTGCTCCACGACGCCCTCGTAGGTCACCCGGCTCGACCACTCGTTGTCCTTCTTCTGCTGCTCAAGGGCCTCCTCCAGCTTCGCAATCTTCGCGTCTTTCTCCGCCATCCGCTGCCGCAGCTGCTCGTTTTCCTCTATCATCTGCTGCACACAACTAAAATAATTCATCCACTGCGCCCCGAAATCCTTCAGGGCCTGTTGGGCTGTCTCTACCTCTTTGTTCGTTTTTGTCTGATCCATTGTGCTGACTATCTTTTATGGTTATTAATAAAGAAATTGGTAACGCGCGAAAAAAACGACCCGCTCACATCTGCGTGAGCGAATCTGCCGCCAAGGACATACTGCACGGTGTGCAGCGCCCCTGTTTTCAGCCACATTCTCCGATGCAAAGATAGTCAATATTTCCCGATTACAAACCACTTCAGAGGGGAAATTTTTGCGTCTTTAATTTATTTAAGAATTGTCATTTTTACCCTTGTTAATTTCCTTTCTCCGCACTTCCCCCCTCCCGTCACGGTGCCCCTCACAGTCCCTGTCAGCTAATTTCAAATTTGGACTCAAAAGTCCCTCCGGAGATCTTCTTCCTCTTCTTTCGGCTGTATAAATCCTATTGGCTTACGCTTGGGCTTTTGGCGATGTTCTGCTTGTAGTTCTAAGATGGCCGCATCAATGGCCTCAAGTTGCAATCTGGTACTTTCATTAATATCATTCTGATCATGCAGGATATCCTCGATATCAAGTTTCAACTCCTCGAAATCCTTACATAGTTGAGCCACATCTGTAGTTGTATTAGGCAATGAAGTTGCCACCTTTCGGAACTCTGTAAAGGCACGCATAATACCTATATTTACTTGAATTGCCAAAGGAGAACGTAAAACGCTGCTAAGCATGGCAACGCCATTTTCTGTAAAGGCATAAGGTCGCTTCTGTGTTCCTCCACGTCTCTCTACAGGTTTTGATGTCGCAATTTGCGATATCAAAACACCATCGTGCTGATTATCAGTAAGATTTGATGTCACAATTTGTGATATCAAAAACGTATCTTCCTGATTTTTAACTATATTGGATGTCGCATTTTGCGATTTCCAAATATCAAACTCCCCTTTCGTTAATTGAAACATAAAGTCTTCAGGAAAGCGTTCTATGTTACGCTTCACAGACTGATTAAGCACTCTTGTTTCAACCCCATACATAGCGGCAAGATCGAAATCCAGCATCACACGCTGACCACGAATCACATAAATCTTGCTTTGAATAAAAGCACGCAAATCTTCTCTTTTGATAATGTCGTTCATAGACCCAAAATTTAAGAGTTAAACAATTTAATGTTGCAAAGATAGTGCATATTAAGCAAACCACCAAATAAAAACACAATAATTTGCAAAAATCCTACCTCAATTGAAAAGGGCCCAGTAGTCAAGGAATTCTTGACAACTGCTGTTTTATGTTTGTACATATTAGGCTCGCAGGGATGCGGGCCTAATGTGCGTTATAGTTAGCAACATTTAATCGAAATTCTCTAAAACACTTTTCTAATGCTTCTGTATGCTCTTTATTTATTGCAGCCCTTTGGGATTCTGTCATATCCAACTCATTCATAAAAGTAGTATATATGAAGCCTATAGCAAGGACATTTCCTGTAGAATCAACATCTTTTTCACATTCTAATCCTGACCTCACAAAACAAAAGCCATCATTTACACGCACTCCTTTCTCGTTATAATCTCCGTACTGCTTATAATTCTGATTTATGCCTTCATTCATATCTACTGGAATTGGACGAGGATTCCTTGCAAAATAAATGCCAGCTATTTCATTAGCACTTAACTTGTCATCGTGAAGAAAACGTTCATTGTATCTTTGAAAAAAATGACTTGTATAAATATGAACTTGCGGTAACATGACCAGCCGACCATCAGGGTATTTATATCCCATTTTCAAACCGTGAAGTACAAGCCTTTGATTAGTATGATTATCAAATACTAAGCAATACGTAGTTGATTCATATTCAAATGGGGTTTTCGCATAATAAAACAAGATATGTTTATTATTTGTCGCAGGTATCGTATATTCATAAGACTGCCATGAGGGGAAATCAAAGGTCTTTTCAAAAGCCCTTTTAGCTTTAGGTGCCAAAGCATCCATTTTATACTTTACTTTTTCGGCCTCTGCATTAAGAGCATCGAACATTTCACTAAACGACATCGAAGTAACTATCATAGCTTTTTATCTAGAAATCAATTTTGTAGGATGCAGACATTGTCTTTGTATCTGCTTTGATTACAAAAGGTTCTTTATCCCTAGATGCATATATGCGAAGATGGATATTCTTGCATTCACCATCACAGTTTATTTCCGCTGTAAAATCTTTTTTCACAGGTCCATACGTACCTTCCCACGTCAATACTTTCTCTTTAAAATTCTCCTCGACTATGCCTTTGTCTGTTTGGTACAAGATACGTTTATCACGTACATAAGGGTCTGTACTCCAACTTACCTCATATTTGATGTAATAACGTACATCATCTAAATTTTCATTTATAGTATTGTCAGGTGTTACAATTACTTCTGCCTTGTTATTCGTCTCGTCTGTTTCTTTTGAACATGATAAGAAGCAAAAGGATAATCCCAAAATGGACAAGATAAAATACTTATTCATATCAACATATATTATTTATAATTTGTTTTTTACTTATATCGTAGACTCAGAAGGGAGTTCTTAGTGAGCATAACTCATTAGGTTCTCAATGGGTCAATAGGTTAGAGAACCATCCCTAACGCTCTGGCAACGGCATTCTTGATAAAGGCATTGATGGTGATGCCAGCCTCCTGAGCAGCCATTGCCACACCGCTGTGGATCTCTGGTGTCAGACGTACATTCAGCACGCCAGTATAAGGCTTTCTTGGTTCTATTCCCTCTTCTGCACAAAATGCGAGATAATCATCTATAGCCCCTTCAAAATCGGCTGTCAGTTCCTCTACAGTAGAGCCCTCATAGGTAATGCAATCCTTCGGCATCCCCTGCACCTTTCCGAAAAGGCATTTGTCTTCTTCACTATACTCTACACTTCCGGTATAGCCTTTGTACTTCAAATATCCCATACACTGTCCTCCTATTTTATATAATTATTCTTCAAGAGATAATTCAAAATATCACGCATCATATAACCCTTTATGATATTACTTGGATGGGGTTTGTGCATGATGTACACGTTTTGATTCTCAGCATTGTAGAACTTGACGCGCGATCCAGATGTGGCTCCCTTGTTATCCAGTACGAATCCGTAGTACTGAAACAGGGTCAACACCTCCTCGAAAGTGAAGTCTCTGGGAAGCGTCTTGAATCGTTTGATCAGTTTCTCTTTCTTATTCATCGCCGCAAAGGTAACTAAATTTAGTCACACTTGCAAATTTTCAGGCAAGTTTTTTACAATCAAAATGATCATCACAAATAACTCATTAGGCTGGGTCAGGCACCTCTCATAAAAAAAAACTTGATTTATTTTGTAGTTTCCGATATATTGACTAATTTTGCAGCAGAATAACCAAACACCATTAAAGTATGAAACGAAACAGATCTATTCTTAACTGGCTCTTCTTGCTGATGATAACGGTGGGGATGACCTCGTGTCAGGGACTGGTCGATGCCATCTTCGGCTCTGAAGACCAACCCGCACAAAGTAGTAGTAGTACTACTACAATCCCCGACATCCAGATCGACAATGCCACGCTGACGCTGTCGGTAGGTCAGACGGCCTCCAGACCGGCGACGGCCAAGTCGGCTGATATCCAGCTCACCTATGCCTCCAGCACGCCTGCCGTGGCAACGGTAAGTCAGGCGGGAAAGGTGACGGCCTTCTCCGCCGGCGAGACCACTGTCACCGTGAGTGCGCCCCAGATTTCCAAGAGCGTATCCTTTAAAGTCGTTGTCAACGCCATCCCAGCCGAGCAGCTGGCCGCTGTGGATAAAGCCACGCCGCTGACGTTCCTGCCACTGGATGACGGAAAAATCACCGTCACCTTCTACAATGGCATCACGCTGGCTGGCGACATCCACTACACCATCAACGACGGCCAGGAGCAGACCATTGCCAAGAACACCGCCGGTGCCTACGACATCCAAGCGAAGAAGGGCGACGTGGTGCAGCTCTACAGCATCAACACCTCTCTTGGTGGTGGCGCTGTGGCAGGAACCCGTGGCGGTACAAGAGCTATTGACGAGGGTGCGAAGTACATCAACATCCGTCCTTCGATGAAGACCGAGATCTTCGGTAACGTGATGAGTCTGCTGAAGGGCAAGGACAATCTGGAGGGTGCCGATGCCATCGAGGCGAATAACGCCTTCTACGGCTTGTTTGCAGGTGCCGATAAACTCGTGAACAATGACGAGCGTCTGCTCGTATTACCCGCCACCACCTTGACGGAGGGCTGCTATCAGGATATGTTCAACGGCTGCAAGGGCATCGAGAAGGCACCCGTGCTGCCTGCCCCGAAGCTGGAGAAAGACTGCTATAGTGAAATGTTCTTTGGCTGCGAAAACCTGAAGAAGATATCCATCGATGCCACGGGCACTGCCGATGGCACGACGCTTAGCGATTGTACAGGCGGCATGCTCACAGGTGCAGGCACAAACGCCGAAGGCGGAACGCAGCTCATTTTGCCCCAATCGGTGGCTTCAGGCGAGGCCGGCTTCAGTGTGGAAGACCTGCTATCGGCTTCAGGCGCCGGCGAGAACATAAAGCCGTATTATGCCAATGAAAATGGCGAGATTCAAGATGCCAGCTCAACTGTAAAAGTGACGGGCGTTACGCTCGACAAGACCAAGCTGGTACTGACCGTTGGCAGCGCTGGTCACCTGCAGGCCACCGTACTTCCCGAGGATGCCACCGAAAAGACCGTGACCTGGAGCAGCGACAAGACTTCCGTTGCCACCGTCGACGCCACAGGTAATGTAACCGCCGTAGCCGAGGGCGAGGCAACAATCACCGCCAAGGCAGGCGACAAGACCGCTACCTGCAAGGTGACAGTCAACAAGAAGGCCGGCGCCATCAGCTACGCCACGGCCAGCGTCAACAAGACCTTCGGCGACGCTAACTTCACCAATGAGCTCACGAAGACGGGCGACGGCACGGTGACCTATTCATCGTCTGACACTAAAGTAGCCGAGGTTGACAGCAAGACGGGCGAAGTGACCATCAAGGGCAACGGCGAGGCCACCATCACAGCCACCGTCGCCGATAGCCCCACCTACACCTACGCCACGAAGACCGCCTCGTATAAGATAAACGTGACAGCAGTAAAAGTGCCAGATCCGACAATCAACCCGTCAGACAACTACGAGAACGACGGCAATCCACTGGCTTCAAAGTAACGAAACATGTTGAATCGCAAAAGAAGACAAATTATGAAAATCAGATATCTTTTCAACCTCGCAGCGCTGTCACTCATCTTGGCTGCCTGCTCGAGCGATGAGAATACACTGGCGATCTCGGGTGTGAACAGCCAGCAGATCCCCTTCACTGCCACCATCAGTGTCGGCAATGCCTCGACGCGCAGCCTGACTGAAGCAACTGACGGTAGCGCCGTCAACACCAGTTGGGAGCTGAATGAGCAGGTGGCACTTATCCACAACAGCGTGGTCGACGTGATGAGCGTCACTGCTGTTGATGAGACCACGAAGGCTGCCACTATCAGCGGCACCATCACGGGTCAGCCTGCCGATGGCGACCCTGTGACCGTGATCTATCCCGCCTCGGCAGTTGACACAGAGACAAAAGCCGTCAAGACCAACCTTCTCGCCACGCAAGACGGTCAGCTGACCACCATCTCTGAGAAACTGGACTACCGCACTGCCAGCAGCACGCTGGCTGTTAGCGCTGGAGGTTCCACCTTCGGCAGCAACGTCACGCTCGCCCTGCAATATGCCATCTGGAAACTGTCGCTCAACGACGGTACTAATGCCATCAGCACCTCGCAGTTCGTGATCAAGGACGGCAGCGGCAACACCATAACCACCGTGGCACCACCCACGGCCACCAGCGACCTCTATATCGCCATGAGTCCTGCCAGCGAGGCTGCCTTCAGCTTCAGCGCCGTGGTGGGCGATTTCTCCTGGCTCTACTCGAAGGAGGGCGTTACCCTCAAGGCTGGAAAATACTATCAGTCGTCCGTCACGATGACCATCTCGAAGAAAGCCGGTGAGATCAGTTACGCCACGGCCAGCGTCAACAAGACCTTCGGCGACGCTAACTTCACCAATGAGCTCACGAAGACGGGCGACGGCACGGTGACCTATTCATCGTCTGACACTAAAGTTGCCGAGGTTGACAGCAAGACGGGCGAAGTGACCATCAAGGGCAACGGCGAGGCCACCATCACAGCCACCGTCGCCGATAGCCCCACCTACACCTACGCCACGAAGACCGCCTCGTATACCATCGGCGTTGGCACAGCCGCGATGACCGTCAGCGCCACTGGCTACAGCGGTACTTACGACAACTCAGCCCACGGCATCACCGTGAACGCTCCAGAAGGCGCCACCATCAAATACGGCACCGCTGAGGGCACCTACACCCTCGAAGCCAGTCCCACTTACACCACTTCAGGCGAATACACCGTCTATTATCAGGTGACAAAGCCGGGCTACACGACGGTCACTGGCTCAGCCACCGTGACCATCAGCAAGGCTGCAGGCAGCATCAGCTATGCGACCGCATCGATCGAGAAACTGACCACCGACGCTGCGTTTACCAATGCCCTGACGAAGACGGGCGACGGCAAGGTGACCTACTCTTCCGATAAAGAGTCGGTCGCTAAGGTCAACACCACCACGGGCGAAGTGACCATCATGGGCAAAGGCGAGGCCACCATCACGGCCACCGTCACCGACGGCGACAACTACACCTACGCCACGAAGACCGCCTCGTATAAGATAAACGTGTCGTCACAAGGCGGACTGGAGGACTACGACAAAAAAGACGGAACAGAATGGTAAACCCTAAAAACGAAGTGAGCAATGAAAAATAGATGTAAATATACGATGATGGCAGCCCTCGCAGTGGTGGGCGCCATCCTCATGGGCTGCGCCGGCGAGGACATGGCCAACGAGGCACCACAGGCCAAGAGCGGCAACAAGGTGATCCAGACAACGACCATCAGTCTCGGGGGCAGTGCCGGTACCCGAGCACTCGATGCCGACGGCAAGAAAACCTTCGCCGTGGGCGACCAGATAGCCATCTACTATAAGAATACGAGCGACGAACTGCAACTTGCCAACAGTGCTGCGCTGACCGCTAACGACATCTCCAGCGACGGCAAGACGGCGACGATCACGGTGGAGATGACGGATCCGAAGCCAGAGAGTCAGTTGCGCTATATCTATCCCGCAGCGATGGGGAGAACGGATATTGCACCAGCCGAAGAGATTGAGAACACCATCAACAACGAGAAATTATCAGATGACCAGGACGGCACGCTGGCCACCCTCGCCAGCAAATTCGACCTCGCCGTATATGACGGCAACCTTACCAGCAACGGTGGGCTGCCAGGCTCCGCCACGCTGAAGAACCAGCTGGCCATTGCCGAGTTTACCTTCAAGGATTACTCTGGCACCGATATCACCAGCCTCATCACTAAACTGACCATCATACAGATGCAGGGAGACAACAACAACAGCTTAA
>JAEEGK010029312.1_pt1 | contig 10984 bp, 10 predicted proteins | sample 8958771 | NCBI WGS metagenome assembly JAEEGK01 (sample SAMN16246547, study PRJNA631951) | gut metagenome | biome: gut microbiome; feature: rumen; material: SC-attached | host: Bos | place: Iran: Karaj | collected 2018-10 | reverse complement strand
GCAAACATCCTTGCAAAGCTTGAATATCTTAACCCGGCTGGAAGTGTAAAAGACCGCGTTGCTCTTGCAATGATTGAAGATGCAGAAGAGAAGGGCCTTCTTAAGCCAGGTGCTACAATCATCGAACCAACTTCTGGTAACACAGGTATTGGTCTTGCTGCAGTTGCTGCTGCAAAAGGATATCATGCAATTCTTACTTTGCCAGATACAATGAGTGTTGAACGCCGCAATCTTCTTAAGGCTTATGGTGCAGAAATCGTTCTTACAGAAGGTGCTAAGGGAATGAAGGGAGCAATTGCTAAAGCTGAAGAGCTTCAGAAAGCAACTCCTGGAAGCTTTATTGCAGGTCAGTTTATCAACCCAGCAAACCCTGCCATTCATAAGAAAACAACAGGTCCTGAAATCTGGAAGCAGACAGACGGAAAGGTAGATATTTTCGTAGCTGGTGTAGGAACTGGTGGAACAGTTACTGGTGTAGGCGAGTATCTTAAGGAACAGAATCCAAACATAAAGATTGTAGCTGTAGAACCTGCAACAAGCCCTGTTTTGTCTAAGGGCGAAGCTGGTCCTCACAAGATTCAGGGAATCGGTGCCGGTTTTATTCCAGATGTATTGAACACAAAGGTTTATGACGAAATCATTCCTGTAGAAAATGATGATGCCTTTACAGAAGGTCGCGCATTTGCACAGAGCGAAGGAATCCTGGTTGGTATTTCTTCTGGTGCTGCTCTTAAAGCTGCACGTATTCTTGCTGAACGTCCTGAAAACAAAGGAAAAACAATTGTAGTTCTTTTGCCAGATTCTGGTGACCGCTACCTTTCAACACCTTTGTTCAGCGATAACTAAAAAATCAAAATAATCAGATATAAAACGGTGGCTTAGAAAGTTTTAGCCACCGTTTTTTTATCTTTAAAAATTAAAAAAAATGCAGTATGATAATAACATTAAGTTATTTATGGAAAAGAATATAGAAAATAAAAGGAAGAAGCTTCCTGTTATAACTAAGAAAGTCATCGTTTGTATTGTTCTTGCAGATATTGTACTTTCTTCACTAGTCTTTGCTATCAGTTATATTGCCTTTAATCGTCAGTTCAGAAGTCAGTATGATTCAAGTATGCAGGAAATCTGTTCTGCTGTTAGAGACTGCTTAAATCCGGATGATTTTTCTACTTATCTTGAAACACGAAAGCAGAATGAAAATTATTATAGTGTATTGAAAATTTTGCAGAGCTTTGTAGATCGTTTTGATTTGAATGTTATCTATGTTTCTGATGTAAAGGCTCCAGATTATACTCATATTACATATTTTTATGATCCGATAAATTCTAACGGTGTGTGGGAAGCTCCTTATCCTTTTTTGTATGAGGAAGATTATTTTGAGCCAAATTATAATGCCTCTACAAAACGGGTTTTTGAAGAAGGTGCAACAATTACCCGACATACAATCAAAACAAGAAGCGGTTCTCATATTACAGCACAGCTTCCGGTTTATGATTCGCAGGGAAAGATTGTTGCTGTAGTTGGAACTCAAAAAAACATACAGGAATTTGTAGATGCAAGACTTTCATTTGTAAGATTTGTTCTTATTATTGCTTTGATATTTACAACACTTTTTACACTTTTCTTTGCAATATTCTTTAACAAACGCTTTATCAGACCGATTCTTCTTATTACAAATGAAACACATAGATTTGCTTCCTTCAGCGGAGAACCAAATTCAACCCTTCTTGGTGTAAAAAAAGGAGATGAGATTGGTGTGCTTTCGCATTCTGTTTATCAGATGGAAGATGTTATTTCGAAAAACATTGCAGCTCTTACCCGCATGACCAATGAAACAGCTCAGGCACTTGCAAGCGCTATTGATGCAAAGGATACCTATACTCACGGTCATTCTACCCGTGTTGCTGAATATTCAAGAGAGATTGCCAAGATTTCTGGAAAGAATGAAGCTGAGTGTCAGGAAATATATTTTTCGGCACTGCTTCATGATGTAGGAAAAATCGGTGTTCCGGGAAAAATAATCAATAAACTGGGAGCTTTGACTGCAGAGGAATTCGAGGTTATAAAAACTCACCCTGTAATCGGAAATCAGATTTTGAAAAATATTACCCAGTCTCCGCATATTGGAGACGGAGCATACTATCATCATGAACGTTATGATGGAAGTGGTTATCCTAAAGGGCTTGCTGGCAAGGATATTCCGGAAATCGGACGCATTATTGCTGTAGCCGATGCTTATGACGCCATGACAAGTAAAAGAAGTTACCGCGATATTCTTCCGCAGCACCAGGTTCGCAGCGAAATTGAAAATGGAATTGGAACTCAGTTTGATCCTGATTATGCAAAAATCATGCTTGATATGATTGATGCTGATAAGGATTATAAAATGAAAGAGCATAACGAAAATATCTCATAATTTTACCTTTAATATCTGCATCTTACCCCGGTATTTATGCATCCTACCTGAAACCATATTGTGCCCACCTCTATTCGGTTTTATTATAAAACCGTAAACGAGGTATATATGGTTTTAGAAGCAATTTTACTTGGACTTTCAACAGGAACTTACTGCACAATGTATTGCGGTCCTGTTTTAATTCCCTTTTTATGTGGCAGTGAAAAAATCGGATACAAAAGAAATGCAGGTCTTGTAGGTGCTTTTCTGCTTGCACGTCTTGCAACTTATTTTGTATTGGGAGCAGTTTTTGCGGCTCTCGGCTTTTTACTGAATGAATACTGTGATCCGGTTCTTGCAAGAAAACTTTCAACATTTGCTTACATTTTCTGCGGACTTTCTCTTTTATGCAATTCCCTGGGAGTTAAGTTTCCCTGGGGCTGTGGAGAGAACGGCGGCTGCAGGGCACCAAAACTTCGTCGTATCGGAAACGACTGGCTTACAGCTGTTATAACCGGACTTGCAGTTGGGCTTCATGTGTGTCCTCCCTTATGGACAGCTATGCTTCGTTCTGTTTTTGGTGGAAACGGAATTACAGGTCTTTTCTATTTTGTATTTTTTTACATAGGTACACTTCCATTTTTTATTCCTCTTCTGGGAATCCCTTTTATTGCTAAGAGACTTTCAGTTATAAGACGCATTTCCCGCGTTACTCAATTTTGTGTAAGCCTTTACTTTTTGATTTTCCTTGGCCTTATTTCACTGTTGTAGGAGTAAATAAAATATGATTTCTTGTTTGATTTTAAGTGCTTTGATGTTTTTGATTGTTACTTTTTTTGTTGTTATCATGAACGACTGTTCTGTAACAAGTGTGATTTATGCAGCTTTCCTTATGTTCCTTTATGTCAGAATGACTTTTGCTGAACATAAGAAAATGGGAAGCGGAGTTATTTACAGAAGAATATTCCAGACCGTTTTTGCAGTAGGCTTCTGCATGGCTTTTATTTCTGATTTGTATGCTGAGCGCGGAAGTATGGCAATTACAGAAAATGCTTTGAGCAGTGCAGAACTTCCTTTCTGTCATATTGCAATTCCTCAGGTGCTTGTTCCGCTTCTTGTAACAAAGAATATAATTTTCCCGGCTCGTATTACCGGGCATTATGCTGCAGTTGCAAGTATGCTCTTAATCTGGTTTATCTGTACGATTACCGTTGGACGCGGCTGGTGCAGCTGGATCTGTTTTTATGGCGGCTGGGAAGAAGGTTTTTCTCATGTGGCAAAAAAACGCAGAATCAAGCTGCTTCCAAAAAACAGAGAACTTCGTGAATTTCATTTCGGATTTTTCTTCTTTATAGTTCTTGCTTCGCTTTGTGAACTTGCCTGTGTTTATTGCGACTGGTTCTGTCCATTTAAACTGGTTACAGAATTTGCTCCGGCAACTTCTATTCCAACTTTGATTGCGATGATTATCTTTATCGGTTTGTTTATTGGTCTGGTAATCGTTCTTCCGATTCTTACTAAAAAGAGAACTCAGTGCAGTACTCTCTGTCCTTTTGGGGCCTTTGCTTCCCTTACAGACCGCTTCAGTCTTTTTGGCATGAAGATTGATACTCAAAAATGTACCGGCTGTATGAAATGTGCAACAGCCTGTCCTTTCAGTGCAATTGATATAAAAACAATTCAGGAGAAGAAAGGTCACCCGGAACTTACCTGTGCTAAGTGCGGGGAGTGTGTAGGAGTTTGCCCGCAGAAGGCAATTTCTTATGAATTCAGGTTCATGCTTAAAAAAGGTGGCTGTGCTTGTGAAAATAAGGGTGGCAGAAAATCTGCCTTGCAGGAGTTTTTGCATCCGGCGAATTTGTTCCGGTTCGCGGCATTTACTTTTTCTGTAATCATGTCGTCTGGCTTTATGATTAAAGCTCTCAACCTTATTTATTCTTTCGTTACATCAATGGGAGGTGCAAAATGAGTGAAAAGACTCTTTCAGTTTCTGGCAGAATACATACTAAGTTTAAGATTTTAAGTGCGGCATTTTCCTGCTTTTTTGGAATTACGATGTTCTTTGTTTTCTCTGATATCATGACAAATTTTCTGGGAAGCTTTTTACGTGTAGATCCGTCTTATACCGGAGGAGAAGTCTGCGGCGAATTTGTAGGAAATAATATTTCTTCAGATACTGAGTCAGATCTTGTGCACTACACAGTTCATCAGCCGGTAACAAATGCCCGCTGGCAGAGAAGTGCAGAATACTGGCAGCTTGTACTTGAATACAAAAATGCGGAGTCTGCCTCAGAAGATTTTAAAATCTATATTGGACTTGATAATCAAAAAAATAATGATGAACTCTGGGATTTTGTAGTTCAGCTTAGAGAGGGAGAAGGAAAAGTTTTTGACAGGGACGGAAGCTTTATTACTGCTGTTGAATATTATTTACTGAATGATGGCACTCAGATTAAGTTTAGAATTCCTCTTTCAGATAAACGCCTGCAGAAGGTTCTGGGAGCAAAAAAGACCTATCACTATATTGTTGCAGATGAGTTTTCAAAAGACATTACTCCTCTTGAAGTAACTATGACGCCTCGTAAAAAAGACAAAAAGGCAGCGGCAGAAACTAAGGCTTTTGTAAATCATGTTAAGGAAGTTTATAATCAGTCTCGTTCTGCTGAAGGGGTGCCTGAAGCAGCTGCTTCAGATAATAAACCTGATGCAAATGATATAGATGCCTGCCTTTTGTATTATGGACAGAAGATTAAAGACAATCCTGAGGATTATGTAAATCTTTCGAATTATGGAGCTTACCTTGCAATGAAGGGAGGCCGGTCTTCGATAATGAAGGCAACAGCTCTTGTAAAAGAATCTTATACCTATCTTGATAAAGCCTGCGCCCTTGCCTTTGAAAAAAATGGTGAGATTGATGTTCTTTTGAACAGAGGCAGCGTAAGCGCTTCAGTTCCTGAACAGGTTTTTGGAAAAGCAGAAAGCGGGGCAGAAGATTTTATGAGAATCATTCTTCTTTCTGAAGATAAAAATCTGAAGGCATACTGTTATGTTATGGCCTATGAATGTTATAAAAAACGCGGCAATGAAAGTAAGGCATTTTTAGCATTGCAAGAGGCTAAAAACATGATAGAATAATGTATATATGAAAGTAACTATTTTAGAAAAGCAAGCGGGAGAAGAGGACGAGCTTATCATAAAGTGCGACAGCCTTGACGATAGCCTGACAAAACTTATAAATCAGTTTAAAGGCGGGAAGGGCAAGATGAACTTTTACAAAGATGGAAGAATTGTCTTTGTAGATCCTGAAGATGTACTTTATTTTGAGTCTGTAGATGATACAGTTTTTGCTTATACGAAAGATTCTGTTTATGAAACAAAATCTAAACTGTATCAGCTGGAAAATGAACTTCCTGCCAGTATCTTTTTCCGTGCAAGTAAGGGTGTTATAGTAAATCTTGATAAAATAGACAGCCTTATGCCTGTTTTTGGAGGTAGATTTGAAGCAGTACTTCAGAACGGCTATAAGGTTGTAATTTCACGAAATTATCTGAACACATTAAAGGAGTTGCTTGGTTTATGAAATCTGAAGAAAGAAAAGAATATTTTTCAATAATGCTGAATGTGTGTACCCGTGTTATTACATTGATTTTTATTGTAACAACTCTTTTTGAAAAGTTTATTCAGCATAATGATACACATTGGGCTATTAATGATATCTGGGGAGTTTTGTTTATTGGAATCGTATCTGGGCTTGGTTCGGGAATCTTTTGTATGCTGAAGGAAGCTTCGAAAATTAATGTTATTATCAGCCATATCGTGTATTTTCTGGTACTGAATGCAGTACTTCTTTTTACCAGTTTAAAACTCGGATGGTTTGAAATTGAGTTTTCTTCTCTTATGACTATGGAGTTTATGTTTGTTCTTATTTATGCTGCAGTTTCTGTTCTCGTATATATGCTGGATTATAATGAAGCAAAAAAAATAAATCAGAAAATTCAGGACAGAAAAAAAAGTCATGCGGCGACGGAAGCTATTGAAGATTAAATAGAAAAGAGCTCTTCTTTTCAAAGCAGATAAAAATCACTATAATTAGCGAATTATGGCAACGACTAATTTAGACAAAATGCGCAACATCGGTATTATGGCGCATATTGATGCTGGAAAAACAACAACAACTGAACGTATTCTCTATTATACAGGTAAAATTCATAAGATTGGCGAAATCGACGACGGCCAGGCAACTATGGACTGGATGGCTCAGGAGCAGGAACGTGGAATTACAATCTGCTCGGCCGCTACGACAACATACTGGCGCGACCATCAGATAAACATTATTGATACTCCGGGCCACGTAGATTTTACGGCCGAGGTTGAGCGTTCGCTCCGTGTTCTTGATGGAGCGGTTGCGGTGATTTGTGCGGTGGACGGAGTTCAGCCACAGACAGAAACTGTATGGAAGCAGGCAGATGAGTTTGCCGTTCCACGTCTCTGTTTTATGAACAAGATGGACCGTATTGGTGCAGACTTCTTTGGCTCAATGGCAGACGTTGCAGAAAAGTTTGGAGTTGAAACATTGGCTTTGCAGATTCCAATCGGCGAAGGCCAGGATTTTGAAGGCGTAATTGACCTTCTTAATATGAAAGAAATTCGCTGGCATGAAGAGGATGAAGGCGAGACTTTTGATATAACTGATGTTGATTCTTCGCGATTGGCTCAGGCTCAGGAATGGCGCGAAAAGCTGGTAGAAACTGTTGCCGGCAGCGATGACGCTTTGATGGAAATCTATCTTGAGGGCGGCGAAATCACTGTAGACCAGCTTAAAAAAGCAATCCGTGCGGGAACAATCAGCCGTGCCTTTGTTCCATTTGTAATGGGTTCTGCCCGCCACAATCAGGGTGTTCAGCCTTTAATTGATGCTGTAATTGATTATCTTCCTTCTCCTCTTGATATTCCTCCTGCAAAGGGAATCCGTATTAAGAAAGATGAAGAAGAGAGCGTTGATGTTCCTACAGACGCAGCAAAAATGCCTCTTGGGCTTGTGTTTAAGATTCAGTACGACCGCGAAATGGGACCTTTGTGTTACGTTCGTATGTACTCAGGAAAGATTCAGGCCGGAACTCAAATCTTCAATATTAATAAGAAAAAACGCGAGCGTGTAAACCGCATTCTCCGTATGCATGCAAATAAGAGCGAGCCTTGCGATTCGGTTAGCGCCGGCGACATTGCCGTATTTATCGGCCTTAAGCTTGCTCAGACTGGTGATTCAATTGGAACAGAGGCCTTCCCGATTTTGCTTGAACAGCCAAAGTTTCCACAGCCGGTAATTTCTGTTGCCCTTGAGCCGGAATCTATGAGCGAAAAGGACAAGATGAACGAAACTCTGGAAATCCTTAGCCGCGAAGACCCTACTTTTACAAGCCACGAAGATGCAGAAACCGGTCAGCTGATTATCAGTGGTATGGGTGAGCTTCACCTGGACGTTCTTGTTACCCGTATGCGCGATGATTTTGGCGTAAAGTGTAACGTTGGTGCTCCTCAGGTAACTTACCGCGAGTCTGTAAGCGGAAGCGCCGAGGCCACAGAAGAATTCAGCCGTGTACTTGCCGGAAAAGAAAACACAGCCGGCCTCACAATTACTGTTGAACAGAGAGAGCAGGGCAGCGGTAACGCCTTTGAAATTACCTGCCGCCATGCCGAAGTTCCGGATGAAATTATTGAAGCAATCAAGAGCGGTTTTATGTCTGCCCTTAATTCAGGTATCCGCTACGGTTACCCTTGTACAGACGTTGGCGTTAAGGTTACTGCAATCAAGTATGATGAGCTTACTTCAAGCACTTTTGCCTTCGAGGCTTGTGCTGCACAGGTATTCGACAAGGCCTGTACCGCAGCTAACCCTGTAATCCTTGAGCCTGTTATGAACGTTGATATTTCTTGTCCAAAAGAGTTCGTAGGACCGGCTTCCAGCCAGCTTAGTCAGCGAGGTGGAAACATCATGGGCCAGGATTCAAAAACAACCGGCGAAATTATTCACGCCCAGGCTCCAATGGCAAACATGTTCGGCTTTACAACAAACCTGCGTTCAGCAACTCAGGGCCGTGCAAGCTTCTCTATGGAGTTCAGCCACTTCCAGCTTAAGGTCGGTGGATTGGGATAATATTTTTCTGTTAAAATATAATTAATGTAGTATAATTTCTTCTGAGGTAGATTATATGATTTATCCATTTATGACATTGAATGATAATACAGAAATTGTACATTCAGATATGAACTCAGATGGAAAAGTGAAAGTACTTATTGAGACTCCAGATGAAAAACTTGGGTTTAAGAGTGCAACATGTATATTACCTGATTTTGAATGGAAAGATATATCTGGATATTCGGATGATGAATTAAATTACTTAAAAGAACTTGTTGCGTCTGAAACACATTTGATTCTGGAGTTTTCACAAACCGGGGGATTTGATAATGCCTCAAGTTTTTAAGGTAGGTTCATATTGGGTTTATTTCTGGCTTGATGAAAATATACCTCTCGAACCGATTTGTAACATTAAATAATATTATGCGAATTATTGAAATGCGTATTCCTGAAATTGAGCAGAAGTGGAAAGAAACTTTCGAAAAAATATCATATTATTGCTAAGTTTATTTTTGTTTGTCATTAAATGACTACTTATATTCACTATAATAGAATTGCAGAAATAGGATTTTAGGATTAAAATAAATTTATGTTATTGACAAAAGTTTTGCCACAGTTCAGACTCGACAACTCGACAACTCGACAACTCGACAACTCGACAACTCGACAACTCGACAACTCGACAACTCGACAACTCGACAACTCGACAACTCGACAACTCGACAACTATAGGCGAACTATGTTCTAACGTAAATATCAAGAATAATTATAGAAAACAAAAGGACAGTTCTGTCGCATAAAGCGGCGGAACTGTCCTTTTGTTTTTAACTAAAAAACGAGCCGTAAGGAGGAATAAAAATGGCTGGTACAAATGAAAAATTACAGATTAAAAAAATTGGTTTTGGAGAAGCAATAAAATCATACTTCTCAAACCTTTTCAATTTTAATGGGCGTGCAACAAGAAGTGAGTTCTGGTGGTCATTTCTTTTCAACGCAATTATTTGTGGTGTATTCATGATAGCTTGGATGATATTATTAACAGTTTATCATGATAGTGCTGCTCCAAAAGCATTTATATTACTTTTTGTTTTACCTTTGGCTGCTTATATTTTTGCTTTTGCAATAAGTTTTCGAAGAATGCATGATATTGGAAAATCAGGGGTTTTTGTTATTGTAAAATACGGAATCCTGATTATATCAGTTGTTTTTACATTTTTAACATTAAGTCTTCCATCAGATATTCTTGCTGATGCATCAAATCCTTTACCAGATACATTTAGTACAGTGATGGGAGTGTCTCTTTTTATTTATGTTGTAATAGCAATCATTTTTATGATTTTCGCTCTCAAGCCATCTTCTCCAACAAATAAATATGGCGAACCAAAAATCGAACAGTAATAAATAAACAAAAAAATATTCAGTGCGAGCGTTTCAAAAAAATCAGCACTGAATATTTATAAAATCAAAAAAATCTTGTGAGGAAAAATTATGGCAACCTGTAAAACTTGTGGTGCTGAACTTGCAGAAAACGCAAAGTTCTGCCCGAAATGCGGATCAAAAATTGAACCAAAACATTTCTGCTCATCTTGTGGAGCAGAACTTCAGCCAAATGTTAAATTCTGCCCTAAATGTGGTTCAAATCAGTTTGAAAAATCACAGTTAGCTACGAATCAGTCTGTAGGACAAAACAAAAATCCAGTTCAACTGAATCAAAAGTCAGTTCAGACAGGAAGTGTCTCAACTAAAGAAAGAGTTCTTAGTTTATTACCGAACATATTTTTAATATTGGTTATTATTGTATATTTTACGAGCCCTTTTGTACTTAATCATGATGGTGAAAAATGGCATTGGTACTATTGGAATGGGCTTATTGATTTGAATCCTGTTTTTTTTCTTATAATTACATTGTCTGAGATTTGTGCTGTTATAACAGTTGTTCTTTCTGTTATTAGTTTTTGTAATAAAAAATCATTTGATAAGATAATAGCAATAATAAAAGATTTAGGTGTTTTATTCCTTGTAATTGCAATTGTTGTATTTTATGCTTCTTTTTGGAATGCAAGGGTAAGACTTGGGTTTTTAGGAATGATTTTTGGATGGCTTCTCAGCAATATCCGTATTCCAGATGCCAGGAAATAAAGGTATTTCTGCAAAATCAATTTAATAAAAACAGGGAGTTATAGAATAAAATGGAAAAAGCAATCTGTCCTGCGTGTAAAGCAGAGATCGAAGATGACTCAAAATTCTGTCCTGAATGTGGCACAAATATTGAAGAGTTGAAAGAAACTGAGGAACTTAAAAAAGCCGAAGAAGTAAGCAATGCAGAGGAATCAAAGAAAGTACTGAGCGAAAAGAAATTCTGTATAAACTGTGGTGTTAAACTTGATGCAGATGCAGTTTTCTGTCCGGAATGTGGTACAAAAATAGAATCAATTATGGAAGATACAAAGTCT
>JAEEGK010029310.1_pt1 | contig 10984 bp, 9 predicted proteins | sample 8958771 | NCBI WGS metagenome assembly JAEEGK01 (sample SAMN16246547, study PRJNA631951) | gut metagenome | biome: gut microbiome; feature: rumen; material: SC-attached | host: Bos | place: Iran: Karaj | collected 2018-10 | reverse complement strand
ACGCCATGTTTAACGAGAAGCCTAAAGACCAATCGGTCAACTGCCTGATGGTCGACAAGCGCGGCGTGGTGTGGATTGGTACCGACGACTACGGTGTCATCGAGTTTGACGGTACCCATTGGACCGAGTACAACACCGAGACCCGCCGCCTGAAGATGAAGTTCGTCAAGGAGATAGTGCAGGATAACGACGGCGTGTTCTGGATTGGCGTTACCCTTGGCGGTATCGTGCGCTATGATGGCTACACCTGGGAGCGTTATACCCCCGAGGACTGCGGTCTGCTGAGCGACTTTGTGCTTGACTTGGCTGTCGACCGCGCCAACCGCAAGTGGATTACCACCAATGCCGGTGTGAGTGTCTACAACGACCGCCGTTGGGTGAATTACACGGTCGACAACTCGGGCCTGCCCGACAATATCGTGCCCGCCATCGCCATCGACAAGAACAATGTCAAGTGGTTTGGTACCCTCAACGGCCTTGCTTCGTTTGACGGCGAAGAGTGGCATATCTGGAACACGGCCAATAGCCCGATACCTGGCAATCAGGTGAATGACATTACCTTCGACAGCGAGGGGTTGCTTTGGATTGCCACGAGCGCCGGTGTGGCGGTGTTCGACGGAGTGGACCGTTGGGTGGCTTTCACTTCGAAGAACAGCCAGCTGCCCTCGGGTAACATCTATAAGGTGGCTGTGGGCAAGAACGGCGACTGCTGGTTCGGCAGCGACTCCAAGGGCGTGGCTAAGCTTTCGGGCTTCCAGATGCCTGCCCGTGAGGTGGCCTCCACAACCCAGCCGAATGAGCCCTCGCAGCCTTCATCCCAGACATCTCAGCAACCTCAAGGCGAAGAGCGTGTGCGCATCAATCCTCACCTGAGCGAAGGTTATATCACCATCACCATCGAGAGCCCGTCGGCTACGGTGACCTTCACCGACAAGAACGGCAAGGTGGTGAAGACTGTGACCAACTACCGCAACAATCAGCAAATCAAAATCAACCGTATGGCCAAGGGCATGTATACGGTGGGTGTGCTGACGGCACGAGGCGAGAAGAAGATTAAGTTCAATTTGAAATAAGCAAAGAATATGAAAAAAATCATGTTCGCCCTGTTGGGCATACTGTTGGGCACAAGCCTTTGGGCACAGCAGTTGGACCCTGTGAAATGGAATTATAGTGTCAAAGAGACTTCGGCCACCGAGGCCGAGCTGGTATTTACTGCCAAGTTAGACGCAGGCTGGCACCTCTATTCGCAATACACCGACCCCAACGGGCCGCTGGCCATCGTATTCGAGTTTACGCCGAGTAGCGACTATCAGTTGGTCGGCAAGGTGAGAGAGCCCAAGCCCCATGAGGAAATGGACGAGATATTCGGTTGCATAGTCAAATCGTTTAGTGGCACGGTGGTATTTCGTCAGAAGGTCAAGCGTCTTAATGACAAGGATTTCACCGTCAACGGTATTGTCAGCTACCAGCTTTGCAACGACGGCAGCTGCATAGCCCCCGAGGACCACGATTTCAGCTTCAAAGTGCCGGGTGCAAAAACCGACAATGTATTTGAGGCTGTAAAAAATGCAGAAGAACTCGACGATTTACCAGAGGGATGGTTGGAAGGAATGGATGCCAATCCCACCGAGGCCGACCAAGTGCAGGAAGGCGTAGAAACAGCCGATACGGCAGCATTGGCGGCCGTGGAGGCCGAAAAAGCCCCCGTCAAGAAAGAAGGGCAGTCGCTGATTGTCGTATTCCTCCTTGCATTGCTGGGCGGAGTGCTGACGATGTTCACACCCTGTGTGTTCCCCATGATACCGATGACGGTCAACTTCTTTATGCACAACAGCGACGACAAGCGTAAGAACCGTCGCCAGGCATGGATGTTCGGCTTCTCCATCGTGTTCCTCTTCGCTGTGATGGGTGCCATCCTGGCCCTCATCTTCGGCCCCGAAGCACTCTACTTTATCGGCACCCATTGGATTCCCAACCTGCTCTTCTTTGTCATCTTCTTCATCTTTGCCTTGAGTTTCTTTGGCCTGTTTGAAATTAAGATGCCCGAGAAGTGGATCAACAGCAGTGACGAGCAGGCCGACAAAGGCGGTCTGCTGGCGCCCTTCTTCATAGCCCTCACCACCGTGCTGGTCTCCTTCAGATGCACGGGTCCCATCCTCGGCGCCGCCCTCGTGGGCCTCACCACCAGCTCCACCGACCGCTGGGTGAGCCTTGTCACCATGTTGGGCTTCGGCATCGGCTTCGCCCTGCCCTTCACCCTGCTGGCCTTCTTCCCCCAGTTCCTGAAAAACATGAAGAGTGGCTCGTGGCTGAACACCGTCAAGGTCTCCTTCGCCTTCATCGAACTGGCTTTCGGCCTCAAGTTCCTACAGATGGCCGACATCGACCGCAACTGGGGCCTCCTGCCGCGCGACGTTTACCTGGCCCTATGGATAGCCATCTTCGCCTTATGGGGATTCTACCTGCTCGGCAAGCTGCGCTTCAAAGGCGACGACGAAGTGACCCACATCGGCACCGGTCGCCTGATGCTGGCCATCGTCGACATTGCCTTCGTAGTCTATATGCTCCCCGGCCTCTGGGGAGCCAACCTCAAAATCCTCTCCGGCATCCTGCCTCCGATGAACAGCCAGGAATTCACCATCCAGAAAATCGTATATGAATACAGTGGGAACAAAAAGAACACGCTCCCTACCGAAAGGAAATATGCCGACAGACTGCATGTGCCGACAGGCTTTGAAGCCTTCTTCGACCTTGGTGAAGCCAAAGCCTACGCCAAGCAGGTAGGCAAACCCATATTCATCGACTTCACCGGACAGAACTGCAACAACTGCCGCGCCATGGAGGAGTCTGTATGGACCGATGAGAAAGTGAGGGAAATACTCACCGAGGACTATGTCATGGTCTCGCTCTTCTGCGACGTGAACACCATCGAGTTGCCCGAAAACGAATGGGTGACCGACGACAAAGGCAAGGTGCTGAAGACCCTCGGCAAGCGCAACAGCTACTACCAGCGCAAGACCTACAACATGAATGCACAGCCCTACTACGTCATCATCAACGCCGACGGGCAGGTGCTCACACAAAAGAATTTCGAGTATGACCGCGACGTGGAAAAATTCGTCAACTGGCTCAACGAAGGAAAAGAAAACTACAAAAACAAATAAGCATCCATTAAACAAATGAAAAAGAACATCTTATTGATTGCCGCTCTCCTCTTCTTTGCAACGAATGCCAACGCACATCCTGTGACGGTGGAATGGGCGCAAAAGGTAGCAGCCCATTTCTGGAACTCATACCGTCCCACCGACACCAAACCCGTCGCCACAATAAGCGCCCTCCCCTTCTCCGACCTGGCACACCTCCATATCTTCGACATCAACGGTGAAGGTTTCGTCATCGTCTCTGGCGACGACAGAGTACGCCCCATCCTTGCCTACTCATTCGAGAACACCTTCCCCGAAGAGCTCAACCCTGAGGTTGGCTACTGGCTACGCGGCTATGAGGCTCAGCTTGCCGAGGTGGCAGAAAGCGATGCCCCCCAGCCCGAAAGCATCTTGCAGCTATGGGGACAGCCGATACTCACCCCCACTCCCGACGAACCCATAGCCACTCTACAGAACATCCCGGCCATGATGAGAACCCACTGGGATCAGGGCAAGCCTTACAACAACCTCTGCCCTTTCGACTCCGTCAATCATGCCCGTACCGTGGTGGGCTGCGTAGCCACAGCCATGGCGCAAATCATGCGCTACTGGAGCTACCCCGCCTACGGCCTCGGGAGCCATACCTACAACTACAGCCGGTTCCACGACATCAGTGCCGATTTCGAGAACACCTCCTACCTCTGGCATATCATGCCCAACCGCTGTGACGACTTTACGCCCGAAAGCGCTGTCAAGGCTACCGCCACCATCTCCTACCATTGCGGAGTGGCTGTGGATATGATGTACGGCATCTCTGCCGAAGGTGGTAGCGGAGCCTACTCCGAATGCGGCTATTGGGCTTCGCGCTGCGCCACCAGCGCCTTCGTGGATGTCTTCAAATACGACACCACCGTCCACCACCTCGACCGCCACGGACACACCGACGAGGCCTGGACAGCCCTCATCGATGCTGAACTTGCAGCCGGCCGCCCGATGTACTACTCCGGCCGCGACAGCACCGGCGGCCATGCCTTCGTGCTCGACGGCTCCGACCTCGAGGGTCGCTACCACTTCAACTGGGGATGGAACGGCTATGGGGACGGCTTCTACACCGTAGACAATCTGGCTCCGGGTCCCAACAACGGTGCCGGCGGCAACGCCACCTATACCTTCAACCTCGACCAAGGGGCCATCTTCGGCATCCAGCCTGCCTTCCAGGAGGTCTTCGACACGATAAACTATTTTGACTCCATCTGCGAGAACACACAATACGTCCACTTCAGGGACTACACCCTGCTGGTCCGCAACGTGGCCAACCGCGACACCCTGCTCCACCACTTCGACACAGTCTTCAACTACCACCTCAATGTGATATCGAAGAAACGCCTCTACCTCAACCCCAATAACGGACAGGAAGTCGTCTTGAGAGATTACTGCCCCGCCACAGGCTACACCTTCCCACAATGCTCTTTCAGCAAGACCAACTGTATGTTCGTTGGCTGGTGCCGCATGCGCGATGGCAGCGACGTCATCTATCAGCCCGGCGAGACAGCCTACTTCAACAATACTCCCACCTTCTATGCCCTCTGGGTCGACACCTCGGCGAATGTCGCCATCGAGGATCCCGAGGACCTTCAGGGACTCACCGTATGGCCCACGCTCACCAGCGAGCACATCAACATCTCATTCGACGATGCCGAGTCCATGACCGTCAACATCATTGACAACTGGGGTCGTGTGGTGATACAGAAAGAGAGTGTCGGCAGGAAAGCCCAAATTTCGCTCGAGCGACTGCCAGCAGGCACCTACACCGTGCAGATCATCACCAAGGGGACCCTCTATAAGAGCCGAATTATCAAGCTGTAGAAAAATAAAAAGCAAAAAAATTTGGTGGATTGGGAAAAAGTTAGTACTTTTGCACTCGATTTTGGAAAGAGAAATGCGAAGAAAGAAAGCAAAAATTTCAATTTTCAACTTTCGATTTTCAATTTAACAGAGTGCGGGGTAGAGCAGTGGTAGCTCGTCGGGCTCATAACCCGGAGGTCGTCGGTTCGAATCCTTCCCCCGCTACCTAAATCAAAAGTGAGCAGGACTCAGTCCTGCTTTTTTTATTTATTCAGGACGTTGAATGTTTACATTCATAAGGCTTGGATAAATAAAAAAAACAAGAACAGCATAGCTGTGCTCACTTTGATTTTGGTATCGCCCCCCCCCTCAACGGATCGCGGGCTTTATGCCCGCAATTCTTCCCTTTCTTCCAACGTAAGCTTGATTTCAAGCTGTGATATGGATAAAAAAACAAGTACCGCGCGGTACTTGTTTTTGACTTAGGAAAAGCCTCTCCTCAACGGATGATAGATTGCCTGTTTTGTTACAGGTACAAACACCGAACAAAAAACATCTTTCTAAATTTAGTATTCCGGTGCTATTTCATCAGTCGAATAGGGTAATATTACATCTTCATCGGTCGGCTCATCTCCAATTTCCTCATAGCCTTCCCCTGGTTGTGGGTCTTCCTCAATATCTTCAAAATATGGGTCGGTGGTCTGGTTATCTGAACCAGTGAGAATGCCTAAAACTTCTTCTGGACTCAATGAACTTGTAAGGGTGTTTATATCGTCATCAGAGTTTATAGTGCTTTCTTGTAACATCTTTGAACCGAAAAGTCTTGCTAATGTTTGAATCTCTGTACTAATATCACCAGTTTGAGTATCTCCAGTTTGTGTTGAGGCATTATATAATGCCGCAAAAAAGTAGTGTCGATGAAAAACTTCGTTAAATCTATCACGTTCATTATCACCAAATCTCTCTGGATGCGAATCCCAATCAAAAGACAGCAAATGTAACATATATGAAAAAGCATAGCATTTTTCTTTTGTGCAGTTGTTGTCATTTTCCAACACCGTCTCTAACTCGCCGAAAATTGCTATACAATCAGAGAGGGACATGGACATGTACGTGTTATAGATGGATTCTGCATCAGGTTTGCTTTTACAAAATGAAACCCATTCTTCTGTTGTAGAGATGTTGTTCTTTTTTTCTGGAGAACTGCACCCCACCATAATTACAGCCATAATAGCTAATAAAAAAATATTTTTAGATCTCATGTCTTATTGTTTTTATGTGTTATTTTAATTCCAATACACCAAGAGCAAGGTTAAGGCTCGTTATAGCTATATTCAGTCATATTGCCTATCTCTATTTCTTTGGTTTCGTTTGGGGACAAAATATATACCAGTGGTAGCCAGCCAGTATTCTTTTGAACGTATGAGGAAGTCCCCAAACGAGAAATGTCTACTGTCGATACTCGCACTTTGATTTTTTTTGTTTCTGATTGAGCGGTGAATGTCTTACTTTCACCTTTCTGTTCTAATGAGAACTTGTTCTCATATATTTTGTCTCCATTTTCATCGCACTCAAACGCATTGATTTCTACACCGAAGGGAAGAACGTAGTCATCGGAAAGTTTAATTGTGTACCGCATTGGACCATCATTACTTATGATGTATACGGACAAGCCAATCAACACTCCTAATCCAAGTATCAATAAGAGTGCATAAAGTGGAGCCTTTTTGGATTTCTTTGTTGTGTTGGTCGTGTTATCTGATTGAGTGGAATTGCTCTTTTGGGGAGATTCCTTTTTCAAGGGATAACCACAATTGGGGCAAATGCTTGCTGTTGGGGAAACCTCCTGTCCGCATTCCGGACATCTTTCTGTGTTTCTATCCCAATAATTAGGACATGACTCTCCGTTAAGCTGCGGTTTCCGCCCGTAAAACGAACATTTAATTTCACCAAAACTATCCTGTCTTGCCTTTTTGCACTTTGTGCATTCCTCTTGTTTCGCCATATCTATTGTTTTTTTTTTATAAACGTTATCTAGGATTCCAAAATATTTGTAGCTTGATTAGACAGCTCTAAAGTCTCATTTCCTTTCTGAATCTGTGACATTTATCAGTGCCTCTTTTTTGAATTTAACCTACATTTCCATGCCATCCATACACGAAATAACCATGTTTTTGTTAATAATGATTGACCTCACAGAATCATTTTTCACCTCCTCCAATGGAATACTGAAATAAAGTCGATCTTTGATGTTAACTTCAGATCCTTTGCTTTCTAAGGCTGCCGGTTCCTTGCTAATGGAAGCCATAATGTATATCTCTTTTGGCAAATCGGGGATATAAAACTGCTGCTTCCCCACGCCAAAGTTATCAAGACTGCCAAGGCCTGGGCTAATATAGCAGGCCTTATATGTATTGAACATTTCCGTTGCTGACAATCCCACATGGACTCCATTCACAAGTTGAATCCTATTCGAGAGGACCTCAATAGATGTTATTGTCCCTTTCTCATTACAGTTTATCGTCATAAGGGTATCATTGTCTTTAACAACATTTGCCACACTAACACATTCCAAAACCTCAAATTCATCTCCCCACATTTCTTTAAATTCCTTTACTTCTTTTTCGGACAAATCATCGTATGATGTGGAATAAGCAAAAGCCGAATAATGTTTTTCAAACAATAGGGTGTCGTAAAAACTCCCTTTAACAGGGATGTCAAACATTGATGAGCCTAAAAGGAAGGGCTCAACACCCTGGGCCGTGATATTCGGATAGGAAATTGGGGCGACATCCGCCTCTATGGCAAGCACCTCTTGATTCTCTTGAATGGTGTTAGGGTTCGTTGATTTGCCCGGAAGACACAAGAACACAATTCCACCAACTATTATCAGAGAGCCTGCAATAATCAGTATCCATGCCCATGTCGGCATTCCGTTTTTCTTCTTAGGTTGACTTGTGGCTGTTGCGGCGGGAGCGTTTGTTTCGATTTTTTCCAACGCAGTCTTTATCTCATCGATAGGCGTGCCGCATTGAGGGCAACGGTCGGCTCTATCGCTCATTTCTTTTCCGCATTTGGGACATTTAATCAGTGCCATTTTTTTATTATTATGTTTACATTATGTATAATATATATACGAACTATCTTATCTTTGTATCTCCGGGAGTATATCGAAGAAGAAAAACAGGGCGGCGTACCTCATCGGGATGCCCTTGGCGGAGCCGAGGGTGTGATTACTCTTGTCCCTGACGGTACCATCGTTCTCCACTTTACCCAACATGGAGTTGCTGCAGTTACGGACCGTACCGTTGCTTTCAATCTTCCCCATGCAGGAATTGTTACGATTTCTAACAGTACCATCGGCCTCTATTTTCCCAAGATAGTGGTTGTTTTTATCCCGGATGGTACCATCAATATATATTCTAGCAATCATGGAATTACTGCGATTTATGATCTTACCGTCGTTGTCGATGGTGGCGACAAGGGAATTGCTTGTATTCCTGATAGACTGGGCAAAGAGCATTGTCGAAGAACAGACAATGAAAGACAATATGAGCAGAATCTTCTTCATACTTTTTTCAATTGCAAAATTACAACTTTTTTTTCAACATAAGCAAAATCGTTAAATAAAAATGTTAAAAATTAACTTTTTTTTACATAATTCAAAGAAAAAGTGTATATTTGCAGTTGGATTAAATAAATGAAAAAAATTATTTCAACCTAATAAAACATTAAAAATCAAAGAAAAATGAAGAAAATTTTATTGACAGTTGTGGCTATTTTTGCCATGAGCACTATGGCCAATGCTCAGATTAAGGACCTCGGTGTCCGTATCGGTGGTGGCCAGGGCTACGGTGCCGAACTCTCTGCCATGTGGGGCATGGGCGGCAACCGCTTGGAGACCGACCTGGGTTGGGGTAGCAACGACCATCACTCCAACATCAGCCTTGCCGGTATCTATCAGTGGACCGGTGAGATCGGAAGCGGCTTTGGCTGGTATGCCGGTGTTGGTGCCCGCCTCGCCATGTGGAGCTGGGAAGCCGGTCACGGCAATGGCGACACCGAGTTCGCCCTCGCCCTCGTTGGCCAGGCCGGTATCGAATACAACTTCGACGCTGTTCCCATCCAGCTCTCTGTGGACATCCGCCCCAATTTCTGGCTCCTTCCCGAGACCAGTTTCCACTGGGGTGACATTGCCCTTGGCATTCGCTACCGTTTCTAATCTAAACGGAACAACAACAAAAGAAGGCCTCCCCATCGGGAGGCCTTCTTTTAATTACCACAAGGGCAAACTATTTCAGTTTCTTGAGGATTTCGAGTGTCTGATTCCAGAACATCTCCACGGTCTTAATCTCGATGCGTTCGTCGGGGCTGTGCACACCGCGCAGCGTGGGACCATAGCTGATCATGTCCATATTGGGATATTTCTCACCGATGAGGCCACACTCGAGGCCGGCATGGATAGCACGCACAACAGGTTCCTTGCCGTACATCTTCTTATATACATCCACACCCACCTTCAGCACGCGGCTGTCGGGATTGGGGGTCCATCCGGGATAGCCGTCACTATGGCTGACGCGGGCTCCCGTCAGACGGAAGGTGCTTTCGATCTTGGCGGCGGCAGCCATCTTGGCACTCTCCACAGAGCTGCGTTGGCTGGTGGCAATATGGATCACGCCCTTCTTCATCTTGATGGAGGCGAGGTTAGTACTGGTCTCCACGAAGTTTTCTATCTCGCGGCTCATGGCCAGCACTCCGTGGGCACAGGCATAGAGCACGTTGACCAGCTTCTCCTGGGTGTCGCTGTCGACGACTTTCTTGGGCATCTCCACATCGCGCAATTCAAACTCCATCTCGGGCTCCGTGCTGCGGAACTCAAACACCATAGCCTTACCCATCTTGGTCACCATGGTCTTGAAGGCGCGAACCTTGTCTGTGGGCACTGTCACCACAGCCTCGGCTTCGCGGGCAATGGCATTGCGCAGGTTGCCGCCGTCGATGGTAGCCAGACGCATCTGATGCTTGTAGGTGCCTTCCCAGAGGATGCGGTTGATGAGTTTGTTGGCGCAGCCGCGGCCACGATTGATGTCGTCGCCGCTGTGGCCACCCTTCAACCCACTCACTTTCAATTTGAAGGCCTTGTGTCCCTTGGGGGCGGCAACCAACTTGTAGTCGAGTTCCACCGTGGTGTCGATGCCACCGGCGCAGCCGATGCAGTACTCTCCCTCATCCTCGTCGTCGAAGTTGAGCAGGATGTCACTCTTGAGCCATGTCTTGGAAAGGCCGCTGGCGCCAGTGAGTCCCGTCTCCTCGTCCACCGTGATGAGCGCTTCGAGGGCTGGATGTTGAATCTTCTTGTCTTCAAGGATGGCGAGGATGGCGGCCACACCTATGCCGTCGTCGGCACCGAGGGTGGTACCGTCGGCGGTGAGCCATTCTCCATCCCTTACCGGCTGGATGGGATCTTTCATGAAGTCGAACTTCTTGCTGCTATTCTTCTCGCACACCATATCCATGTGAGCCTGCAGGCAGACACCGGGACTCTTCTCGTAACCCTTGGTGGCAGGCTTGCGGATGAGCACATTGCCCAGCTTGTCGCTCTTGGTCTCGAGGCCATGCTCCTTGCCCCAATTCACCAGATAGGCGCTGATACGCTCTTCATGCTTCGACGGCCGCGGAATGGCCAGAATCTCCCCAAACCAGTGCCACACACGCGCCGGTTTGAGTCCTTTTAATACGTCTTGTTTCATAAATATAATGTTTTTTGTTGTTTTCCGAGTGCAAAATTACGACTTTTTCCCGGTTCCGCCAAATTCTCGCAAGTTTTTTTTCCTTGGAACATTTTTTTTCGTATTTTTGCAGCCCGAAAATAAACACATTACACATCATGAAACACCTCAGATTACTAGCACTGGCACTGGCGGCCACAATGTTTTTCGTCGCCTGCGGGAAAGATGAAGAAAAAAACGAAATCAAAGACAATATCTACCAATTCA
>JAEEGK010029309.1_pt1 | contig 10984 bp, 7 predicted proteins | sample 8958771 | NCBI WGS metagenome assembly JAEEGK01 (sample SAMN16246547, study PRJNA631951) | gut metagenome | biome: gut microbiome; feature: rumen; material: SC-attached | host: Bos | place: Iran: Karaj | collected 2018-10 | reverse complement strand
AATAAGAATGTAGAGTTGCCTGCAAGTTATGCTGCTGCAGCTCCGGTACCAAAGACTATTGAGTAGAATCCTTTTTTACACATTATATACCGCACTTTTCTCTACCCTGATTGCATGCGTAATCGGGGTGGGGACTGCTTTTTTTACAGCACGTCGTTCGTTTGCGGGACGCAGGCTTTTGCTTGCTGCAGGAATTGTTCCTTTATGTGTACCACCGCTCATAATTGCGCTTGGTTATGTAAGCTTTTTTGGCGTAAACGGAATTGTAAGTACCTTGCTTAAAAAGCTTGCAGCTGTGGCCGGCGGAAAGTTTGGTGGACTTACTTTTTTGTATACTACAGCCGGTGTAATAATTGCACAGGGATTTTATAACTTTCCGCTTGTTACAAGAATTGTAAATGATGCATGGGAACGACTGCCCCGCGAAAATGAAAATGCAGCCAGATTGCTTGGTGCCGGAGAACCCCGTGTTTTTTTTACGGTAACGCTTCCGCAGCTTTCTGGTGCAATTGGTGCGGCCTGTATTCCTGTTTTTCTTTTCTGTTTTTTCAGCTTTATGATAGTGCTGCTCTTTTCTCCACCGGGAACTTCTACTCTTGAGGTTGAGCTTTATCATAGTGTTCGCACTACACTTGAGATGGGAGCTGGAGCTAAGCTTGCAGTAATAGAAACTGTTTGTGCGCTTGGAATTGTTTTTTTATACAGCTGGATAATCCGTAAAAATCAGGGTGGGGTAGAAGGGCTTTCGTTTGAGAATGCAAAAAAAATCCGTATAGGAAAAGTTCCGTTTGCAAGGACGGGGGCCCGAAGCTTTGAAGTTATATGCTTTGTTGTGCTTTTGATTCTGGTACTTTTGTTTTTTGTAGGACCTGGTATTGGAGTTTTAATCAGCGCGTTTACACAAAAAAAACAGAATGTAGAAACAATGAGTTTTGCTCAGTTTAAGACTTTATTTACAGCTGCAGCCTTTTGGAAGGCTTTACTTAATTCGATAATTACAGGACTTTGTACGGCAAGTTTTTGCTGTGTCCTTTCATTTATATATTCCGTTGTTATCCGCATGAAAAAGAAGCAGGGAGTTATTTTATTCCAGCTTATTCCGATTTTACCGATGGCTGTTTCTTCTGTTGTGATTGCCTGGCTTTTGGGTATGGTTTTTGGTGGAAACGTTTTTTCACTTGTTGTGTGTCAGACGCTTTTGTACTGGCCGGTTGCTTACAAGCAGATACAAAATGGAATGAATCAGCTTACTGATGATACACAGAATGCGGCAATTATGCTTTCGCGTGGCAGGCTTGATTGCGCCATGCGTTTTTATCTGCCGTCGTGCCGCCGTGTTATGTTTACCGCATTCTGCTATTGTTTTGCAATGAGTATTGGTGATGCTACACTTCCGCTCGTGCTGGCTATTCCAAATTTTTCTACACTTGCATTGTATACTTACCGTCTTGCCGGAGCATTCCGCTTTAATCAGGCATGTGCGTGCGCAGTTGTGATTATTTTAATTGGAGGAATAAATGCCTTATTTTTTGGTTCAAAACATTCATAAAGTCTGGCCTTCTGTGACTATCGATTTTTCTCTTGAATGCCAGAAGGGGACTATGACATGTCTGCTTGGTCCGAGTGGCTGCGGAAAATCTACAGTGCTTAATATTATTGCGGGGCTGGAACAAAATGATGAGCCCTTCGACAAGCTCAGGGACCACGAATTTTCTATAGAACTGGATGGCATTCGAATAGAAACTCTTCCTCCTTCACAACGCGGAATTGGAATGGTGTTTCAGTCGGGAGCTTTGTTCAATCATCTTAGTGTTGGAGACAATGTTGCTTACGGATTAATTTCTCAGGGAATGAAGAAGAAGAAAGCTCGCGCACAGGCGGCAGATTTTTTAAAACATTTTGATTTATCTGGTTACGAAAACCGCATGCCTCAGACTTTGAGTGGAGGCGAAAAACAGCGCGTTGCTCTTGCAAGAACCTTAATTACACAGCCAAAGCTTGTTCTTCTGGATGAACCTTTTTCGGCCCTGGATACAGATTTGCGTCACCGTATGGCACAATGGCTGCGGGAAAGACAAAAACAACTGGGCTTTACTGCCATCATGGTAACCCACGATCAGACAGAAGCCCAGACTGTATCAGATAAGATTGTTAGAATTTCATAGTCCAGCTTAATGCAATTCTGTTAAAGTACCATTCTCTTCCTGAATAAGTAAGATTTGGTTCAACTTTGGAATTGTTGTGTTCCTGAGCAAAGCTCCTTCTGCTTGAGAAACCACACAACACTGCAAGGCTCTGTGTATCAGAGAAGGTGAACTGCATCAAAGGACTAATGCTTATAGATTTAAAAGAACCTTTGTAAGCAGCATTGTTGTAGTCATCATCCTTGTAGTGACCTTCAATTTCGGTAAGAACACCAACTCGGCTTAATTTTAAAGGCATCTGGTAAGCAAGAACAATGTTCTGATAATTCTGCCAGCCGTTTGCCTTGTTGCCGGAACACTGCCATTCCCAGATGTCTCCGTTTTTTACTCCAGAGAGTGCAGAATAATAAGCCTGGTAGCTGTACATTATCTGAACATGTGACCAGTCACCTTTGATGATGGCCCCTGTATCAAACTGGAAGGTTCCCTGTGCGTAAAATTTTGTGTACCAGTTTTGGAAAGGCTTAAGATTGGTGTAGCCGTCTATACCATTGTAAACAGCCATACCCTGTAAGCCGCCAAGGTTCCAGCCGGTTCCAACCTTTGCTCCGGTTTCAAAAACAAGGAAAGGAAGCGGTGTAAAACTGATTTTTGTTTCCGGTGCAATGGAAACAGGCGAAAGCTCAAGATTAATCTTTACGTTTATGTTTGCATCCGATAAAAGCCAGTGCTCTCCAAGCGGTGTTGGAATCTTGTAGCTCAAAGAACCAGTTACGCGTCCTTCGACTCCACTGTAAGCTCCAGTTAAAGGTGCAAAATGTGTATCCCCTGCAACAAAATCCGATTTTGGATAATAAGCAAAATCTACAGTCATAGATTTGGTGCTTTCGATGTCTGCTGCAAATGCTGCTCACAAAAGCAATGTTACACAAGCCAGGGATAAGAATTTCTTTAATTTCATAAAATCACTCCTTTATGCTGATAATATTTTAACATACATGCCTGGAAAATAGAAGGTGTGAATTTATTTCACTGCAGGTTCAGGGACCGCAGAATTTAATATATCATTGTACCAATACCGCGGTCGGAGAACATTTCTATTAAGAGGGAATGTGGAACACGGCCGTCGATAATGTGGGTGCGTGGAACGCCGCCGGCAAGGGCTACTTCGCAGCAGTCGATTTTTGGGAGCATGCCTCCAGAAAGAATTCCGGTTGCTTTGAGGGAGCCTATTGCGGTGCGTTCTATGCGTTTGATGAGCGTAGAAGGATCATCAATGTTGCGTAAGATGCCGGGCACGTTTGTAAGTTGAACAAATTTTTCGGCATGAAGGGCAACTGCAATTTTGGCTGCGGCAGTGTCTGCATTAATGTTGTAACGTGCATCGTCACCCTGTTCTCCAAGAGCAACTGTAGAAACTACAGGAATAAAGCCTTCGTCCAAAAGGGAATTCAAAATTTCAGGATGAACTTCGGTAACTTCTCCAACAAAACCAAGGTCTTTTTCTGTTTTCTTTGCGCGCAGGAGGCCTGAATCAACACCACTAAGACCAACAGCCTTGCCTCCTTTCTGAAGCAGAATGCCAACAATGTCTTTATTCAATTTACCGGTCAAAACCATCTGAACAATTTCCATTGTTTCGCCGTCGGTGTAGCGCAGTCCGTCTACAAACTTGCTTTCTTTGCCAACGCGTTCCAGCATGTGGTTAATTTCGGGGCCGCCGCCGTGAACAAGTACAACCTTAATTCCGATTGTGTTTAAGAGGACAATGTCTTCCATAACGGCCATTTTGAGTTCTTCGTTGAGCATGGCATTTCCGCCGTATTTTACAACGACAACCTTGCCGCACCAGTTCTTAAAATAAGGCAGAGCCTGTACTAAGACTTCCGACCATTGTTCTGTAGTTATTTCGTTTGCCATACTATGTCCTATAATCTCCATTAATCTTAACATAATCATAAGTAAGGTCGCAACCCCACGCGGTACCACTTGCATTTCCTTCGCCACACTGAACAAGGATTTCTACGGCCTGTTCGCTCATGATTTTTTTTGCAAGTTCTTCGTCAAAGTTTGTTGGAACTCCGTCCTTGTAAACCTGAACAACGTTTTCTCCGTGAACTTCAAAGTCTTCGTAGTTTTCAAAGTAGCGGTTTGCACCAGACTTACTTGTAAACCAGATGCTTGTTTTTTCCGGATCAAACTCAATAGGGCTGTAACCCATGGCGCACAGGAAGCGTCCAAAGTTTGCGTCGGCACCGAACATTGCAGCTTTTACCAAAGAAGAACAGATAATTTCCTTTGCGAGCACGCGTGCAGATTCAACACTTGCTGCTCCGTGAACATTGCATTCTACAAGGCGGGTAGCACCTTCGCCGTCGGCTGCAATTTTTTTAGCCATGATTGTATTCATCTTGTTAAGTGCTTTCAAAAAGGCATCGTAGTCGGCACCAGGACCGGTAATTTCTGCATTACCTGCCATTCCGTTTGCCATGATGATGAGGGTGTCATTTGTAGAAGTGTCTCCATCTACGCTTACGCAGTTATAGGTTCCCTCGATTGATTCATGCAGAGCCTTGTCCAGCATCTGGCTTGAAACAGCACAGTCTGTAGTAATAAAGCTGAGCATGGTTCCCATATTGATATGAATCATTCCTGAGCCTTTGCACATTGTTCCCATGCGGCAGGTCTTGCCACCAACTGTGAACTCAACTGCGCACTCCTTGTAGTGAGTATCTGTAGTCATAATTGCAACGCGTGCTTCTTCGTGACCTTTTTTGCTCAGTCCTGCCTTGAGGGTTTGAATATTATCTTCTACCTTAGTTACATCAAACTGGGCACCGATTACGCCTGTTGAATAAACCATTACATCTTCTGTTTTAATTCCGAGTGCTCCGGCAGCGGCTTTTGCCATTCTAAGCGCATTTTCTGCACCCTGAGGACCTGTACAGGTATTTGCGTTTCCGCTTATTTCAATTGCAGCCTGAGCCTTCCCGTCAGCCAGGTGCTTTTGTGTAATCTTCACGCTTTCTGACTTAACACGATTTTTGGTAAAAACACCTGCAGCATTACAAGGAACTTCTGAATAAACCAGAGCCGTGTCATTAATTTTGCGGCTAGCCTTAATTCCCACGCGCATTCCGTTAGCAGTAAAGCCCTGGGGAGCACAAACTCCGCCGTCAATAAATTTCATAAAGCACCTCCTGGTATGCATAAATATGCAAATATAATGAATAATTATACATAAATAAGTCATGTTTGTATATAGGAATAAAACTTCTATAGCTAACGTATTATAAATAATTGCATTTATAAAAAAGGCTCCCGGTCACAAAACGGTGGCCAAAAGCGCGGCCTAGGCCGCTTGACGCTGATTGTTGCTAGGGAACTATTAAATGCCGCTCGCGCGGCATCAACAATCAGAGTCATTTTGGCCCCCGTTTTGTTCCCTCGCGCCTTTTTAATATAAATTAATTTATATTACGCGAACCAGGAGAAGATTTTCCAATCACCCAAAAAATGAATGACTTATTTTCAATAATATAGTATAATAAAATGTGTGTACTTTAAATTTGGGTGAAATAGACGCAGTTGCGTTTGATATTGACGGAACCCTTTATAGGAATTCTGATTTCTATCTTAAGGTTTTTCCGCATTATCTGGCAAACCTGCACTTTTTCAGAAAGTATAATGAGGTAAGGAAGGAGCTTAGGACAAAAGAAGAAAACACTTTGGGCTACAAAGATTTGTTTGCGGTTCAGAATGAGCTTCTTGCACAAAAGCTTTCCTGCTCATTAGAAGAAGCCCGTGCGCAGCTTGATAAAATTGTTTATACGGGACTAAAAAGCTATTTTCAAAAAATTAAAGTATGCCGCCATGCTCCTGAGTTAATTCAAAAGCTTAAGGATGCCGGAAAAAAAATTGCGTTGCTTTCTGATTTTCCGCCGGAACAAAAAGGGGAAATATGGGGGATAAAAAAGAATTGTGACGTTATTCTGGGAACCGAAGAAATTGGTGCTCTTAAACCGTCTGTAAAGCCGTTTACAGTGCTTACAGAAAAGCTTGGAGTGCCTGCCCAGCGCATTCTTTATATTGGGAACAGTCACGCCTACGACGTGGAAACTCCTGTTTCTATTGGAATGAAAGCTGCCTGGTTTATCCCGGAAATTAGAGGACGGTTGGGATGCCGTTCTAAGATTGCGGATATAACGTTCTGGGATTATTCGCAATTGGAAAAAATACTTTTTACAACAGGCTCCGATTAAATCCGGGGTTTTAATAAAATTGGGTGGGGAATAAAAAGTGGAAATCGTAATTTCAATTCTCATTGCATCTGTTATTTCTTTAGGCATTTCAATTTATTTTCATGGAATGAGCAAAAAGGATAATGCCATGGAACGTGTAAAGGCTTATGCAAATGCACGTACTAAAGACATGGAAGAATCTTTTAAGCAGCTGGAAAATCATTTTAATATTCTGGTTGCAGAGTTTGATTCGCGTCAGACTCAGGCCAATGCCGCCGTAAAGCTTCTTTCGCAGCAGAATGATGAATTTGCACAGAAAATCAACAATCTGGATGCAAGTATCAAAGCGGTTCAGAATATTGAAGCCCAGATTAACGGTTATTCAAACCTTTTGAATGATTTGAACGAAATGACTGCTCAGGTAGAAGAAAATCTTCTTCGAATCCAAAAGGAAAGTGTTATTGTAAACAAACTGAATGACCGCCTGGACAAGCAGAAGCAGACTGTAGATTCCATCGACAAAAAAATCCCACAGATTTCGGAACACTTTTCTCAGGAAAACGAAGAGCAGCTTAAGGCTGTTGGAACCACCCTCCTTGATGAATACAAAAACTATGCAGATAAGATTGCAGCAGAAATTAAAAAATCCCAGACAGATGCAGAAGCCGCCCTTGATAAAATTAAGCAGCAGATTCAGGAAGCCTATAATCAGGCTGCAGCCAAAGCAGAAAATCTGGAAAATACAGCTTTTGATCATTTGAGCCAGCAGGCAACAGAACGTTCAGAACGCTATATTTCGGAACTTAAGGCCCAGAATGATGAGCTTGATACAAAGATTACTCAGACTTTTAAAGAGTCAGAAACAAAGCTTGTTACAGACATAAAGAGCGAGCTTACCAAGATGAACGATAAGTTTGAGCAGAGTATTCAGAAGCTTCATGAGAAATACAACTCTCAGTTGGAATCAGTATCCGGCAAAAACGAAGGAATTATCACTAAGCTCGAAGCACAGTTTAATGCAGACTTTACCCGCATAGATCAAAAATGCAAGAGCGACTTTGAAAAAATCAGTCAGCGTTATGAAGAAAACTACGGAAATCTTTCGCAAAAATATGATACAGACTATCAATCTCTTTCAGAAAAATATGATGAGGCTGTAGCAAAGATTTCTCAGAAATATGACAGCCAGCTTGGTTCAATCGGAGCAAAGGGCGATAAGGAAATCTCTGATATTGAACAGAGAATAATGAATGATATTGAGCGCCTTAAGAATGAATATTCAAAGGCTTTTGATACAGCAACTTCGGTTAATAACAAGAAAATCAATGAGTTTAATGCAAATTTTGTAAATGAACATCAGAAGTTGAAGGATGAATTTGAACAGGCTATTCAGCGGATTGCACAGGAAAGCACTGGAAAAATCGAAGGCTTTGAAAATACTGTTAATCAGGAAATTACAAGCTTTACAGATGAATGCAGGGAACAGATTAACAGCTTCCAGAATGAATACAATCAGAATCTTACAGAGTTTAAGGATTCAATCGGTTCAAGACTTACGGATGTGGAAAATGAATATGAAAATAAAACTGCAGCCCTTGAATCAAATATCAGTGATCTTACAGAACGTTATGAAACTCAGGAAGAGGGACTTCAGAAAGTATTCTCCAACAGACTCGAAGCCCTTGATGAAGATTATAAACAGAAGATTGCAGAAATCCGCATGAATCTGGAAGACAGTCTTAAGAAGTGTCAGGAGACAACTGAATTCCTTAAGCATGATGTTGATGGAAATTCACAGAGTCTTCAGACAATTCAAAGCGAGCTTGATGAAGAAATCAAAGCTATGCAGGAACGTTACGCAAGTCTTTATCGGGATGCTCTTGCTTCTGCAGACCAGAAAGAAAAGGATGCTCTTGAAAGCTTTAATTCTGCCGTACAGGAAAAGGTTGATGAATATGAAGGCCTTATCCAGCAGAAGATTGATAGTCTGCAGGAAAGCATTACCGAAAAAATCAGGAATGTTTCTCTTCAGACAAGCAATTCAATTCACGATGCAGAAACAGCAATTGCAGATTTACAGAAGGAATGTTCTGCTGCAAATCAGCGGGCACAGGAGCTTGAGCCGGAGCTTGATGCAAAGGTAAAGAGTATTGAAAAAGAGATTGAAGACTTTAAGACCGATGCAGAAATTAAGCTTAACAATATGAACAAATATATTTCGGATACTGTTAAGCGTTCTGTTGCCGAAAGTGAACAGACACATCTTAATATTCTTGAAGGAATTGATGAGCAGCTTTGTTCTTACAAAAAGGATATTGAGCACAAGCTTACACAGATTCAAAACAGCGGTGCCGATGTAGATACTCTCGAAAAGAGTCTTCGTTCTGCCATGCAGGAAGTTCAGACAAGAGTTCTTGGCGACTTTGACAGCTTTACAAAAGACCAGCAAAAGCGTCATGAAGAATTTTCTGCCCAGATTAAGCAGGATTCTGAATCTATTGAAATTCGTCTGCATGAGATTGACAACTCCCTTGATGAACTTAAAACTACAGCCACAGGCAGCATGAGTGCCAAGCTTTCTGACTTTGAGAAAACCTTTAACGATAATATTCTTACAACAAATAACGAGATTGAATCTACACTTTCCGGCTGGAAGGTAGAGATGGATACTAAGCTTACTTCAATTTCTTCTACCTACGAAGCATCTCGTAAAGAGATTGAACAGCACTATCAGGAAGAGCTCAAGAATGGACTTGCTTCTGTTCAGGCCAGAACAGTTGATCAGTATGATAAGCTTGCCGAAGCTGTAGAAAAAACAAAAACTACAATGGAAAAGAATATCTTTGATATTCAGGAAACAATCGGCGACTTCCAGGAAGAAACCAGAAACAAGATTTCTAAGCTTTCTACAGAAACTGATAAGGAGCTTAAGACAGAGCTTGATAAAACAACAAGTCTTGTTCAGGCAAATCTTAACCGTGTTCAGGAAGAGCTTCTTGCAGATCTTAAATCTTTTGAAGACAGCTTGCGTGAACGACAGGAATCGAGCACATCTTCTATTGATGCGGCTCTTGCAGAATTTAATACCTGGAAACAGCAGCTGCGTTCTCAACTTGATGGAGCCAACAGCGTATTTAAGGAAGAGCTTAATGCCTTTGAAAACAACGCAAAGGATAATCTTGAAGAAACCCGTCAGAAGGTTAACCAGGATATGCTTACTTATGCTGCAAGTATTCAGGATCAGCAGAACGAGTTGAATGATAAGATAGAATCGCTTCAGAACAAGACAGAAGCTTCTGTTAAGGAATACGAAGAGCGTTCTGAACAGATTCTTACTCAGCTGCAGGAAACCTATACTCAGATGCTTACCGATACCGAAGACCGTGTACGTGCACAGAGCAGCGATTCGGCTCAGAAGGTTGAACAGCTCAAAAAAGACATTCAGACTGCTTCGGAACAGAACAGAGCCAACCAGGCAGAGTTTGTTCTTAAAATGCAGAATGATGCAAATGATATGCAGTTCCGCATGAGTGAACTTTCAAAAGAACTTCAGACAATCCGTGCAAACATCCAGTTGTTTGAGCGTGCAGATGCAATGAAACGCCAGCTTGATGATAACATGGAAGATTTGAACAACCGCTTTGAAAAGCTTGATCAGTTTACAGATACAGCAGAAGATCTTACAAAGCAGTATTCTTCAATTGTTCGCCTGAACGATGAAATGAAGAGAAAGCTTGAAGAAATTGAACAGCAGAAGCAGCGGGTTGTTACCCTTGAACAGAAGTTTGGCCAGATGTTTGCTCTGTCTAACACAATTGACGAACGAATCCAGAGTCTTAATACAACTTCTGATGACATTGGAACAATGGAAGTTGCAGTCCGCGACTACAGAGATAAACTTGATATTGTTTCACAGCAGTATGAGCGTCTCGAAAAGAAGGATGAGGTTATTAACAGGGTTCTTAAGGATGTTGATACTTCATTTGCCAACCTTAAGAATATGGAACAGAGAATTGCGGACTGTGAACGCCAGGTTACTTCTATGCCAAACGAGATTAAATCTGTTCAGGCTAACATTGACAGACTGCTTCAGAATGGCCCTAAGATTACAGAAGCTGCAGCAAAGCTTCAGAATCTGGATTCGGTTCTTACCGAAACAGAAAAGCGTATTGATGATTTGAATTCTGCAAACAGCGGAATTAAGAGAATGCAGCTTGAAATTGAACAGGGGCGCCGCGAAATTAACAGCAAAATTGATACACTTCATCAAATTACAAAAGAAGAAGTTGGAAAGAAGGGTAGTGCTCCAAATAAGAGTAGTTCTCCTCAGGAAAGAAAATCAATCCGTGACCTTAAGAGAAGCGGTTGGACCAATGATGAACTGGCACGCCGCTTTAAGAGAACACCAACAGAAATTGATTTGATTCTTGATTTACCTGAGGATTAACAGACAGACTACAGTGGCTTCGACAGCGTCACTTGTACCAACCGGCGGGAGCTTCTCGCCGGTTTTTGCTTTAACAAAGACCTGTGCTTTGTCCACGCCAAGAATACCCGCAATACTTTCTATTACTTCGCCGCGCCGTGGCAGGAACTTTG
>JAEEGK010029308.1_pt1 | contig 10984 bp, 6 predicted proteins | sample 8958771 | NCBI WGS metagenome assembly JAEEGK01 (sample SAMN16246547, study PRJNA631951) | gut metagenome | biome: gut microbiome; feature: rumen; material: SC-attached | host: Bos | place: Iran: Karaj | collected 2018-10 | reverse complement strand
ATCTAATCCTAAATTATTTAAAGCATCTTTAAATTCATTAACATCTATTGTTCCACTTCCATCTGTATCAAATAATTTGAAAGCTTCTTTAATTTCATATACTTCAGTTGTAGTCTTTCCTTTTAATACTGGTTCTTCAGCAACTTTTGTAGTTGTTGTTTTTGTGACTGTTGTTTTAGTTACTTTCTTGCTCATTTTTATATAAAATTAATTCATTAAGATTCAATTATATATTAATTTTTATTTATTAAACAAATATTCATTAATTTAAATTTTATATATTATATTTTATTTTTAAATATTATTTTTAAATGATATTAAAATTAAAATATTTTTTAATTAATTTAAAATTCATTTTATTAAATTATATTTGGGGATTGGGGATTGGGGATTGGGGATTGGGGATTGGGCCCAATCCCCAATCCCCAATCCCCAATCCCCAATAAATTTTTCAAAAATTAATTTTTAAATAATAAAAATGATATAAAAAATTATAAAAAAATAAATAATTAATATTATTTATAAAAAAATAAATATTTAAAAAATAAAATTATTTTTATCTTTTATATAATTATATTCAAAAAATTTTTTAATAAAAAAATAATATATATTTAATTATCTTTACTATTACTATTTATAACAATAAATTTATTTATATCTTTAATTATAACCAAATTTTCATTTAAAATTTCTAATATTGTATCATATTTAAACAAATTAGAATCATTATTTTTTAAATTATCATAATTATTTAACATTTTAATAATAATATTAAAATTTTGAATTAAAATATCATAATTATAAAATATTGTATTTTCATTTTTTATTTTATTTTTTTCCTTTAACAATTTTAAATAAAAAATATTTTGATTAGTTAAATGTAAAATAATATTATTTTTATTAATTTTATTTTTATCTTCAATTAATTTAATTTGATTTTTAATATTTTGATCTAAATCATTTATAACATTTCTATAAGAACTCGAAGTTAATAAATTATTTAAATCATCATTAATAAAACTGTCACTAATAATTTTTTTAGGAATTTGAACAGCTAAATTTTTAGATTGATTTTCTAAAATATTTTTTTCTTCAATTGAATCTCCTGTTTTTAAAGGAATAATATTATTAATATCTAATTCTTTTTCATTTGTATTATTATAATATAAAGTTGTACTTCTTTTTGTAATTTTATTATTAAAATTTGTTTTTTCATTATTATAATTAAATTGAATATTATTATATAAATGAGGAATAAAATTATTTATTGGATTTATTTTATTTTGTGAATCGGATATTAAATATATTGATTCAATACTCGATGTAATATTTGAATTTGATGTTATGTTATTATTATTTTTAAATATTCCATTTTCTTTTATATTTAATCTATTTGATGAACTCATTAAATTATTTTCTTTATTATTATTTATGTTTTTTATTTCTGATATTTTTAATTTTGGAATGTTAATAATTTTTTTTATTCCTGGAATGTAAATTTCTTCTTGTTTTGATATAAAAAAATAATATGTTTTTACATATTTTAAATTATTTTGAATTTTTATCAAATCATAATAATTGTTTATTTTAAAATCATTTGAATTATAATAATAATTATTATATTTTTCAATTATATTATTATAAACATGATTATATTCATAAGAATAATTATGAATTATTTTTATTTTTGATTTTATAATTTTATTATCATTACTATCATTATTAATATTATTATCATTTATTATATTATCATTTATTATATTATCATTATCATTTGTAATATTTAAATTTTCAAATTCATTATTTTTATTTGTTTCTTCACTTTTTTCGCTATTATTAGAATCAATTAAATTATTTACTTTTTTTATATTATTTGTATTAACTTTATTATTTATTAAATAATTAGTATTTTTAAATAAATAATTCATAAAATCATTCATAGGAATTAATTTTTTTGAATTATTTGATAATTTTTTTTTATTCGTTAAATTTAATTTTTCTAAATCTAAACTATTCATATCTTTATCAAAACTAATATTTATACTATTAACAATTTTATTATTTATATTTATTTTATTTGGTTCATATAAAAATTTTTTTAAATTTATTTTTTTTTGTGATTCACTTTTTTTTTTCAAAGAAGGAATTTTTAAATTTTTTATTAAATTTTCTTCTTTTTGACTAATTGAATTTAATAAACTATTATTATTTGAAATTAATGATCTTTTAACAGAAATTTTTTCAGTTTGTTTTGTTTCAATAGAAGAAGCATCACTAATATTTTTTGAATAAGCATATTTATTATTATTATTATTATTTTTTTTTCTTTTAAAATAATTTTCTAAATAAGAAGATTGATTGTTAATATCTTTAATAGGATTATATAATTTATTATAATTTAAAGTAGAATAATTACTATTATTATTACTATTAACATTTATAAAATAATCATTATTTTTTTTATGATAAGAATTAATAGTTTGTTTACAACTATCAGAATTAATCAATTTATAAGGAAAAATATTTTTTGCTGAAAAATATAAATTTTGATTTTTCATATTAAAAAATTTAATTTATAATTAAAAAAAAATATAAAAAATTATAATATATAAAAAAAAAATATAATTTTTATATTAAATTTCTTTTTATTTTTTTGTTTATTATAATTTTTAATTAAATGTCCAAACATAAAAATGATAATGAAACAATTAAAAAAATAGAAAATCACACAGGATTACCTTATGAAATATCAATAAAATTAAAAGAAACTTTTAATTTAATTCATCCATTGCAACTTATTTATCAACTTTGTCAAAAATTAAAAATTGAATTTCCTAATTATGAATTTCAAAATTCAAAAGAATATAAATTTCAATGTTTAGCTGAACTTGGATTAATTAATGGTTTAGGTGTTTCTAATAAAAATAAAAAAGAATCTAAAAGAATTGCAACAGAACATTTAATATTTAATATGTTTAAAAATGAAGATTTATATAGCAATTTAAAACCTCTGTTAATTAAAGATTATAATTTTATTTCTGAAAATTTTAATGTATTTGAAAATAAAAAAAATGAAAAGTTTTTGAATAAAAAAAGAGAAAGAGAAAATGATAATAATAATAATAATGAAAATAATGAAATAAATAATAATAATAATAAAGATAATAAAAATAATGATAACAATAATACTAATGATAATAATGATAACAATAATAATTCCGATTTAGTTCAATCTGAAGATAGTGTAAATTTTTTTAAAATTGATTATATAAATAAAGATATTCAAAATAAAATAGATAAATTAAATGAAAATATAGAAAATCAAAAATCTAGTAAAAAATCAAATAAAAGTGAAATTCATAATAAAGAAAATGAAAATTTTAAAAAAAATATTTCATTAAATGAAAAAGAAAATGTTAATAGTATTATATCATCTTCATCTCCATCTAAAATCGATGAGAATAGTAATATTATTTCAGAAAATAAAAGTGAAATAAAAAATAATATTGAAGAAAATAATAATAATATTAAAAAAGAAAAAGATAATGAAATGAAATCATCTTTATTAAATAATAATTTAATTTCAAATAAAAATATTAAAAATAATAATCAAAAAAATAATACTGAAAATAATAATAATCAATTAGAAATAAATAATAATAATAATAATTTAAATAATGAAAATAATTCATCAAATAATTTAATAATACAACAAAATCAAATTTTAATTATGATTGAATTATTTTTATTTAATTGGGAAAGAACATTATTAATAAATGATAAAATAATAATAAACATTTATTTTTTTATAGAAAAAATTAATAATTTTATTGTTTCGCTTAAAATGAATTATAAAATAAATAAAAATTTTTATTTTGGTTCATATGCATCAAATACATTACGTATAAATCAAATAGAAATAGAATGTTTATTAGAAACAGAAATAAAAAATGATGATATAAAAAATATTTTAAAATTATGTAACAATGAATTAAAATCAAATGAAATTAATATTGATTTTAAATCTGATAAATATTTAAATGAATACATAGAAATAAAAAATAATTTAATTGTATGTAAATTATTTTTTAAAAATTCAATAAATAGTGAAAATATTATAAAACATATTGAATATATTAAAAATAAAAATTTAAATATTTCACAAATAATTTCAATTAAATTTTTAAAAAGTTGGAGAAGAAGTAAAAATTTATTTTTTTTGAATTCAGATATAATTGAATTTGTTATTGCAAATAAACAAGAGCAATATATTTATAATTATATATTTTATTTTTTTAATTTATTTTTAAATGAAAAAATAGATGAAAATTTATTTTCTGAAAATTATCAAAAAAAAATTATTAATAATTACAATGAAAATAAAGATAACATTGAAATTATGAAAAAAGAATGTAAAAAAGCAATTGAAATTTTAAATTCAGGAAATTTATATAATATATTTTAATAATTAAAATAATTAATTAAATAATATTTAATAAATATAAATTTATATATAAATAAATATATAAATTATATTTATTTTTTCAATTTATTAATTAATTATATTTTTTTTATTGTTTATTTTCAATGAAAGAACCTTTATTAAAAGAAGAAAAAAATATAAAAAAAAATATTAAAATAAATTTTAAAGAATTATCTTTTTTTAATCGATTTTTTTTAAAATGGGCTTTTGATATAATTAAAATTTCTAACTATAAAAATATTAAAAAAGAAAATTTAATTGAATTATGTGATAATCAAAAAAGTAATTATTTATTTGAAAATTTTTATAATATTTGGGAAAAAAAACAATATAAAAATAAAAAAATTTTACCTTTATTACAAACATCAATTCGTTCTAATTTATTTAATATTATTATAATATTTATAACAATTTTTTTAAATTCAATAATTAATATTTTTTCAATTCAATATTTTCGAAAATTAATAAAACAATTTGATAATAAAATTCCAATTAACAAAGAAAATATAATAATAGCAATAACATATTTATTTTTAAGATTATTTTATTTCATTTTACAACGAAAAAACACTGAATTATTAATAAATATTGGAAATCAAAGTGAAATTGAATTAAATTGTTTAATTTATAATAAATTATTAAAAATTTCTCCAAATTCTCAAGAAATTAATTCAGGAAAAATTTTTAATTTTTTACAAAATGACAGTCATAAATTATTTAAATTAATGTCAAGTTGTCCAAATATAATAAGTATACCTTTTTTAATAGTAATGTATAATTATTTAATATATAAATACATGGGAAATAGTTTTTATTTTAGTTTAATAGTAATGATAATATTTAATTTAATAAATTTCTATTTTAGAACAAAATTTACTTTATATTTAAAATTATATTTAAAAAAAATTGATTATAGAATGAAAATTTGTTCAGAAACATTTAATAATTTAAAAGTAATTAAATTGTATGGATGGGATGAAATATTTTTAAATAAAATTAAAAAATCAAGAGAAGATGAATTAAATGCTTTGTATAAAAGATTAGTAATAACTCAAATAAGTCAAACTTTATTATGGTTGACACCTATTGCAATGAGTGTTGTTAGTATAGGTGCTTATCAATATTATAATAATGGAGATAAATTTAAAATTGAAGATATTTTTAGTTGTTTAGGAATTTTCACTAGTATGCAAGCGCCTATGAGAAATTTACCTGTGATTATTGATAATTGGAATGAAACTATTATTAGTTTAAAGAGAATAGAAAAATTTTTGAAATTAAATGAAATTAATGAAAAATTAATTATTAAAAATAATAAAGAATCAATGAATAAAGGAATTGCAATTCAAATTGAAAATGGGAATTTTTCTTGGGGAATAAGTAGAAATTATTTAAATAAAAAATTAAAATCTCAACAAAAAAAAGAAGATAGATATAAAATAAAAAATGAAGAAGAAGAATTAAAAGATATAAATGAAAATAGTATTAATAATTTAAATATATCTTATAATTCATCATCATCTGATTCAAAAAAAACAGAAATTTCAAATGAAGATATTAATAATAATAATAAAATAAAAAAAGAAAATTTCCAATTAAATAACATAAATTTAACAATAAAAAAAGGAGAATTTATATGTATTATAGGTGAAACAGGAAGTGGAAAATCAAGTTTATTACATAGTATTTTAAATAATATGCAAATATTAACAAAAAATTCTTTTATAATAAACGGAAATATTGCATATGTTTCACAAGAACCTTTTATTCAAAATACAACAATTCAAAATAATATTTTATATTATAACAAATATAATGAAATTAATTATAATAAAATTATAAATCTCTGTGATTTAAAAACTGATTTAGAAAAATTAGATGCAGGAGATTTAACTGAAATAGGTGAAAGAGGGGTTAATTTATCAGGAGGTCAAAAATCTCGAATTAGTTTAGCTAGAGCTATTTATTCTGATAAAGATATATATATTTTAGATGACCCTTTAAATACTTTAGATGTTAATGTTGGGTTAAATATTATTAATAATTGTTTAGTTGGGTATTTAAAAGGAAAAACTATTTTAATGGCGACTAATGAATTACAATATTTAAGTTATTCTGATAAAGTTTTATTTATGGAAGAAGGTAAAATAAAATGGATTGGAAAATATGAAGATTTGGAAAAGGAAAAATTTTTTAAGGATTTTTCATATAAAATTAAAAATATAAAAAATGAAAATAAAATAAAAAATGAAGAATTGAATTTAAATGAAAATGATAATAAAAAAAATAATCAAATTAAAAAAATTATTCAAGATGAAAAAAAATTTTCAGGTAATATTGATAAATCAGTTTATTTTTCATATTTTAAATACATAGGTGGAAAATTTTTAATATTTTCTTTAATTATAATTTTAATTATTTGGCAAAGTTTAAAAATATCTTCAGATATTTGGTTAGGATTTTGGTCAGAAAATCAAGGAAAATATTATTCAAATCAAAAATATTTTTATATTTTCGCTATTTTAGCATTATCAAGTTCAATATTTAATTATTTAAGAACTGTTTTAATAACTTCTGGTTCATTAAAATGTTCAAAAAAATTACATGATGAAATGATATCAAGTTTTATTAAAGCTCCAATTAGTTTATATCATGAAACTATTCCAAAAGGGCGTATTATTAATCGTCTATCAAAAGATTTAACAACTGTAGATACTTTTACTATGTATTGGTTTTTAACTTTAACTTCATATGGTTCATCTTTTTTAGGAGCTGTTATTATTTGTGTTATTTATCAATGGCATTTAATTTTTTTATTACCTATTTTATTTTTTTTGGCTGCAAAATTAATTAGATTTTATATGAATTGTTCTAGAGAATTAACTAGAATTGAAAGTATGTTAATCTCTCCTTTAATTAATTTAATTAATGAAACTATTCCTGGAAATAGTTTAATAAGAATTTATAATTATCAAGAAAAATATGTGAAAGAATTTGAAAAAAGAATTGATGATTATTTTAAGATTAAAATGTTATTAAATGGAACTCAACAAATTTATATTTTATTTTTAAATATTATATCTTTTGTTTTTTTATCTTTTTTAATATTAACTTCATTATTTTTTAAAGAAAATTTAAATAAAAAAATTATTGGTATTTTATTAATATATTCAATAATATTGCAAAATGATTTAATTGAATTTTTAATAGCATCTTCAAATTTTGAAAACACTATGATTAGAATGGAAAGAAGTTTATCATCAACAAAAATAATAAGTGAAAAACCTCAAGAAACTTTAAAAGATAAATCTTTAATAGAAAAAAAGTGGCCAAACAAAGGAAAAATACAATTTAAAAATTTCTCAGTAAAATATAGACCAGATACAGAGATAGTTCTAAATAATTTAAATTTCGAAATTAATCCAGGAGAACATTTAGGAATAGTAGGTAGAACAGGAAGTGGAAAAAGTACGATAGCTTTATCTTTATTTAGAATTATTGAACCTTTAAATGGTAGTATATATATTGACGATATTGATATATCTGAAATTGGTCTTAAAATATTAAGAAATAATTTAACTATTATTCCACAAGAACCTTTTATTATGGATGGTACTTTAAGATATAATATTGACCCTTTGGGATTATATAGTGATAATCAAATAGTAGAAGTTATGAAAAATATTGGATTTAATTATATTATTGAAAATCATATTCAAGGTCTTAATCAAAAAATAAGTGAAAATGGAGGGAATTTATCTATTGGAGAAAAACAATTAATTTGTATTACACGTGCTATTTTAAGAAAAACTAAAATTGTTATTATTGATGAGGCAACTGCGAATATTGATTATAAAACAGAAAAAATTATTCAAAATGCTATTAATGAAATTTTAAAACAAAGTACTTTAATTACTATTGCTCATAGAATAAAAATGATTATGAATTCTGATAAAGTTTTAATTTTGGATAATGGAAATTTAGTTGAGTTTGATACTGTGAAAAATTTATTGGATAATAAAAAAAGTTTGTTTTATGATCTTTATAAAAAATCATTATAAAATTGTTATATAATATAAAATTAAAATAGGAAAAATATTTTGAAATATTATTATATTAATTATATAATTTATATAATTTTTTAATATTCTCTATTATCTTGAAATTCTTGTCTAAATTCTCCATCTTCTCCACCCCATATTATTTTTTTCTTTGAATATGGTTTTAAAGGACTTCTAAAACAACAATTAAAAATTTTATCATAAATTGTTAATTTTCTATAATTTTTTTTTAAATATGAAGGTATTGAATCAGAACTTTTTGAACTAGATTTTATACTAAGTGAAATTAAATGATTTTGATCATTTTTTTCATTTTTATTTTCTATTTTTTTAAATGCTCCAAATTTTTCTTCTAATTTTTTTAAATGTAAATTATTAATATAAACTTCAAATTTCTTTAATTTTGCAATAATTTCTCTTTTTTCTTTTGTACTTCTTGTATTTCTCTTTAATTTTTTTAATAAATCTAATAAATAATATTCTTTATTTTTATTAATTTGATTTTCATATTGAAGTTGTTTGATTGATGGATAAATTTGAGGTCTAATTAAAATTACATTATTTTCTACTAAATTTTTACGAGAACCTATTGGAACATTTATTTCTTTATAATTTATTAAAAAATTATTAAGTTTTTGATTTTTATTTCGATTTTTTTCCTTTTTAAAGTATTTTAATATATTTAATTCTTCTTTATTAAAAATTTTTATATTTTCTTTATTTTTTAATTCTTGAATATATTTATCATATTCTATTTCTTTTTCATTAATTGTTGATTCTTTTTCTAATTTATTATTATTATCATTATTATCATTTAACATTAAATTAATAATATTATATTAACAAAAAATTTAAAATTAATAAAAATAAATAAATATTATAAATAACAATATTTAAATAATCAGTTAATATTGAAAATAAAAGGTAAAAATATTTAATTCGTATAGTTTGTTAAATAAAATGAAATTAAATAAAATTTAGAATTATTATTTAGATTTTATAGGTCATGATGTTATAATATTCATCAAAGCTTACTTTTCCATCTTTATCAGTATCAGCTCTGAAAATCATTTCTTCTAATTCTTCATCAGATAATTTTTCTCCAAGTAATTCGCATACATCTCTTAAATGATTAATATCAATTTTATCTCCTTTATCATCTCCTAAGAAATAAGTATATACTCTTTCTAAATCTTCTTTTGTTGTTAAATCACTTCCATGAACAGTAAGTAAATTAACGAATTCATCAAAATCTACTTTACCTGATTTATTAGCATCTATATTATCTAATAATTGAACAAATGCTCCATTATTATCATCTAATCCTAAATTATTTAAAGCATCTTTAAATTCATTAACATCTATTGTTCCACTTCCATCTGTATCAAATAATTTGAAAGCTTCTTTAATTTCATATACTTCAGTTGTAGTCTTTCCTTTTAATGATGGATCTTCTTCAGCAACTTTAGTAGCTGTTTTAGTTGTGGTTGTTTTGGTAACAGTGGTCTTTGTAACTTTTTTGCTCATTTTTTATATTTTTAATAAATAAGATTTTCAATTAAATATTAATAATTAATTTTTTTTATTATATTTATAAATTATATATTAATAATAAAAATTAATAAAAAATAATAAAAAATTAAATAAATTTATGGAAAAAAACATACATAAACAAAATAATCATCCTTATTTTTTACATAAATACACAACAGATGAATTATTATCTTCAAATAAAAATTCAATTGATGATGTAAGAAATAAATATTAATTTTATTATATAATATATAAAAAATATATAAAATATATAAAAAAAAGATATTAATATATGTTTCAGACCCTATTAAAAAAGAAGGATTAACAAGTTATGTTATATATAAAGTAACAGGAAAATTATTAAACGAACCAATTTATCGTCGTTTTTCTGATTTTTATTCTTTGCGTCAAAAATTAGTTGAATATTGGCCAGGAATTTATATTCCAAACATACCTCCTAAAAAAACAATGGGAAATTTGGAAGAATCTGTCATTGAAATGAGAACGAGAGTTATTAATGATTTTTGTCATAAATCATCTAAATTTAAATATATTTTAGACAGTGAAGTTTTTCAAGTTTTTCTTATGAATAATGTGGAAACTAAAAAAATTATTGATAATTTACCACAATTATCTTATGAAGAATTGTTAAATAGATATCAAAAGGCATTTAATTTTTCTGAAGAAAATTATGATAATAATTTTGATTTTTTAAATTCTAAAGAAAAAATAATATTAGAATTAAATAATATAAAAAAAGCTTTGATTAATTTACAAGATTTTAAAGAAAGTGTAAATATAATTCAAGAAAAAAAACAAATGAAAATTGAACATTATATTTCATTAATACATTTATTTGAAGATTATGAAAAATATACTTTAAATACATTTATAGACAATGACACAG
>JAEEGK010029306.1_pt1 | contig 10985 bp, 8 predicted proteins | sample 8958771 | NCBI WGS metagenome assembly JAEEGK01 (sample SAMN16246547, study PRJNA631951) | gut metagenome | biome: gut microbiome; feature: rumen; material: SC-attached | host: Bos | place: Iran: Karaj | collected 2018-10 | reverse complement strand
AGGTGTTGTACGAGATGTCCATCCCGTAGCCACCCGAAACGAGGATCGCACGGTAGATCTTGTCCGTTCCGTCGTCCACGGTATCGATCGTGTTGTTCTTGATCGTAAAGTCCTTCCAGTTCATGACGCGGATCGCGTCCTTATCGCACTTCGTAATGCTGCAATCCCTGATCGTGATGTCCTTGTGGAGCTTGTCCTGCGAGTATTTGTGGGTACCGATCGCACGCTCGAGATCCTTGAACGTGCAGTTCCTAATAGTAACCTTCTTGTTCGGAGTCTTGTCATAAGACGACCAGTCCGCATGGAAACCGCCCGTTACCTTGTCAGGCGTGTCGAGGTTGATGGCTTCTTTATTATTCTTCGGGGAGTCCTTGTGTCCCGTAAAAGTGCAGTCTTCGATGAGCACGTTCTCGGACGCGTCGATCTCGAGGAAGTGTCCGGCGTACATATTCTTAAAGTTGATGCCCTTCACGGTGATGTTTTTGTTGTGGCACATCATGATGCTGATAACATCCTGCGCAGAGGCCTGGTCGAATGTCACCTTTCCCTTGCCGATAAAAGCCACATCGTGAACTCCGCCGTACTCCTTGTACGCGCCGTTTGTCTGCGCATCAGAGGGCGCACAGAGCTGGAAGAACGAGTACGAAGGCGGAAAAAGGTCCGTCCCGGAATCCATGGACTTCTTAAGCTTAACCTTCTTATTGAAGATGATCGTTACGTTGGAAGGGACAAAGACTGTGTTTGATAACGTATATGTTCCCTTTTTGAGGACGAGCGTTCCACCGCCCTCTGCCTCAAGCTTCTCCATGTATGAGCGGAGGAGGTAATAGCAGTGGGTGGCCTTCGAGTAGGTGCCGTAGCGGTCGTACCCGAGGACAGGTGTGCTCTTCGGTGATATCTTATATGTAGAGAGGGACTTGTCGGCGGTCTTCGCACCGGTCGCTTCCGCGGAAGCGGCAGCCTCGGCAGGAGTAGCACCGAGAGACGCAACTACCGTTCCTGCCACGAGCAGGCAGACCAGTACCAGTGAAACAGTGATCAGAAAACGCGGAAACCTTCTCATAACAAACCTCTCTTCTGTTCAATCCATATCAACGCTTATGTGATAACACGGAACTCAGTCCGTCGATCCCATCATATGGGAAGTACGCCCGGCTCGCACGTGAGACCCTTCTTGGCGAGTCCGTCCGCGCGTTCGTTGCCTTCGATGCCTTTGTGGGCTGCGACCTTGACGAAGCGGATCTTTACACGCTTGGCCCAGGCCTGCATCGTCTCCTTGTAACTGCGGGTGAGATCGTTGTTCGTCTTCCACTGCGCCGTCGCCCAGTTCTCGATACCGGTGTAGTCGTAGTGGATCACGATCTCATCGACGCCGTTCTTGAGGGCCCACTTCACGGCGAGCATGGCGGCGATCATCTCGCCCGTCACGTTGCGCTGCTTGACACCTTCGGGGTCGTTGCCGCATCCGCAGAGTTCGACTTCGTTCCCGGCTTCGTCCGTGATAAGACAACCGTAGGCATACCTGCCTACAGCCGGATCAAAGCTTCCGTCCACAAATGCATCTACAGTCACGTCTGTACCTCTCTTATAACTCTCAGACCGGATCACGCATTCTCTCAAATGTGCGATCCGGTCATATCCTTAAACTTCAGTTCCAACCTGCGAGCACTTCACGCGCGAGTACGAGCGCTTTATATCTGTGACTGATCCTGTTCTTCACCTCGGGCAGGAGCTCGGCATCGTTGCAGCCGAACTCCGGCACGAAGAAGATAGGGTCGTAACCAAAGCCGTACTCGCCCTTTATCTCATATGCGCAAAAGCCTTCAAAAGTTGCCTGAACCGCTTCCTCTCTGCCGTCTTCGCCGACCATGGCGATCGCGCACACGAACCGCGCCGTGCGGTCCTCCCATGCCACGCCTTCCATCCTGCGAAGGATCTCGGCGTTCTTGATATCGTAGGAAGTATCCTCTCCCATGTATCGTGCGGAGTAGATGCCGGGCTCCTTACCGAGCTTGTCGACCTCAAAACCCGAGTCGTCGGACATCACGAGGAAGTCCTTCATGCCGAGGCGGAGCGCTTCTTCCTTCACCGCGCGGGCTTTGATAAGCGCGTTCTCCTTGTATGAAGTTCCGTCCTCTACTATGTCGGTCCTGATACCGGCTTCTTTCATGGAAACGAGCTCGAAGCCTTCAAGGTCGCTCAAGATCTCTCTGACCTCTCGCATCTTTCCTTCGTTTCCGGTGGCAAAGATAATACGTTTCATGATCGTCAGCTGTTCTCCTGGTCTACTACGTTATCACAGATGATCGCAAGGGCAACAACCACATCCTGAAGACTCTCGTCAAGAATGCTGATACGGTAGCAATCCGACCAGATCTGGCTGTCAACGTCCACATGACCTACTGTCTTGCTTCCGATCTGAAGATCGAAGTTGAATCCGAGAAGGTCGCCCTGGATCTTGAGTTCCTGACCGTTAACCTCGCCGACAAGCTCAGGCTTCGAGAACTTGAGCTTCTTCTTAACCTTGGCGATCTGGGTTCCGTTCTGCTCGATCGAATACTCAGGCATGAATGCGAGGAGCTTCTTCTTGAGCTTGAGAACCTCTGTGCTGCCCTTCTCGATCTTGAAGTTGAGTCTTGCGAGGTCGCCCTCTACGTGATAAACGGTGTGCTCGCTCTGATCAAAGATATCGAACTTGGGCTTAAGAGAGATGGCCTTCTGCTTCATATAGAAAGAGATGGCTGCGCCTGTCGAAGTGTTGGCAGGTGCTGCGGAAGCGGAAGCGGTAACTGTCTGTCCCTCCTCGAGCTTCTTGATAACATCATTGATCTCTGTAACAGCTCTGTCAGCTGTGGATTCTCCGGCGTCCTTACGTCCGAGGAACATCCCGAGGCCCGCACTGAGTGCGTTAGCGCCGTTGCTTGCGTTATCGGACGCTGTTTTTCCAACGGTGACCTTGGTACCCTCGGCCATAACATAGACGTCAAATTTCTCTGTGACATTCTTGTAAAGAACGGCCTGCTTGTCCTTAAGAGTGCCCATGACGGGTGTTCCCGCGCTGACCTTGATCTGCGAGAGCTTGTCAAAAAGATCTGATGTGGTGAAATTCTGTGTGTTCTTGACAGCGGCATATCCCATCCCGTTGTCACCTGTGGTGAGCTTGTCTAAAAATCCCATAAAAACCTCCTTATTATTCGCAAAACTATCTGCGGATCGCTTTACCGTGACTCGCAGACCGCTGTGGAACAGTGTACCAAAAGTACAGCAAAAAAACAAGTTAACGGGGTCTAATACTTCGCCGCCGTCTTTGGTTAAGGCTTGTCAAATCGGTTTGTCTTTCTTGCTTTTTTCCGCGCTTGAAACTATAATATACCTTACTGTTTTACATAAACATCCGGTTCCCGAGCCGACGCGCCGGGGCAAAAGGATGCGACACGCGAGGAGTCATACATGAACAAAAGCACCGTCAACATCATCGCAGAGGACAAGGCCGAAATCCGTCTCAAAGTGTCCCTCGCCGCAGCCGAAAAGCCTCTCGGCAGTGTGGTGATCATTCATGATGCGACGGATCACAGCGAGCGCTACTCCGAGTTCATCGACTTCCTGAATGAAAACAGCTTTGACGCATATGTGTACGACCTCCGCGGTCACGGCCGCGACATCAAATTCGAGCTGCTCGGGAGCATCAAGGAGAGAGGCGGACACAAGCTCCTTGTATCGGACGCGATACACGTCCTCACATATGTTCACGACAACAACCGCGGCAGAAAGCTCGTCCTGCTCGGACAGGGCTTCGGATCGGTCATCGGACAGAACGCGATCCAGACCTGCGACTATCCTGATATCTGCATTTTCTGCGGAACTCCTTATCTCTCGTCTACGAAGAGCTTCTTCCGAAGCTTTATGACAGGACTTGTGAGCATCTTTAAGGGCAAATCCCACTACTCGACCTACCTCACACGTCTCATGAACGACCACAAGAGTTTCTCGGCGATCTCGAACCGCACGGCTTACGACTGGCTTTCGAGAGACAACGCCGTGGTCGGGCTTTACATAAACGACTCCCTCACGGGCTTCATGTGTACCACTGCCTACTACAGCGACATGATCAAACTGACACAAAACGCCTGCTCCCCGTCGGGGATCAAGCGTATTCAGCGTGATATGAAGATCGTCTTTATGAGCGGCAGTCACGACCCCGTCAGTGGCTACGGACAGGGCGTCACAACTCTTTTCAACCTCTACCAGAAGCTCGGCTTCACCGAAGCTGACTGCATCATCTACGATGAGGCACGTCACGAGCTCCTTCACGAGATCTGCAGGGATGAGGTAATGAACGACATCCTCTCGCTTATAGGTTAGGCTTTATCCCTCTTCGGAGGCTTGGGTCCGTAGTACTCGTACAGGTAGGTCTTGATCATTCCGTTGTAGATCTTCCTGTTCTTGTCGGCCTTCCTGCCGAAGCTCTCCTGAGCCTTTTCGTAGCTTGTTACAAAGAAATATGACCAGTTCTTCAGCTTCCCGAACACTTCACCCATGTCCTTGTAGAGTGCGGGGAGTTCTTTTATTTCAGCGTCGCTCATGACAGTCTTGGCGGCACTCTTTGTTCCCTTTATGTCACTGCCCGCAGCGGAGGGGCTGAGCCTCTCGCCGTAGGGCGGGTTTGTGATGATGAATCCGTACTGATGCGACGACGAAAGCGCGCGCATGTCTCTCGCCTGAAAATGGATGGTGTCGAGTACTCCGGCAGCCGCAGCGTTCTGTCTGGCAGCCGCAACGATCTCACTGTCGATATCGTAGCCCTCGATCGACATCTTGCGATCGGGAACCGCGAGGCTCTTCGCCTCTTCGCGGGCGTTCGCCCATGTCGCAGCGGGCAGGAACGGGTAAGACTCGCCTGCAAAACTCCTCGAAATGCCGGGCGCGATGTTGCGTCCGATCATGGCCGCCTCGATGGGGATCGTACCGCACCCGCAGAAGGGATCCACAAGTATCCTGTCCTCTCGCCAGGGTGTGAGCATGATGATCGCAGCCGCAAGTGTCTCCGAGATCGGAGCCGCACTGCGCATCTTCCTGTAGCCGCGCTTGTGCAGTGACTCACCGGAGGTGTCGATCGACACAGTCACGCGGTCCTTGATTATCGCTATCCTGATAGGGAACGAGGCTCCCGACTTGGGGAAAATGGTGAGTCTGTGCTTCCTCTTCATGGCCTCAACAACAGCCTTGCCCGTGATCCTCTGGATGTCGGAGGGGCTGAAGAGCTTTGACTTCACCGAGTAGGCCTTGGACACAAAGAAATTGGCGTCGACAGGAAGAAACTCGTCCCACGCCAGCGCCTTAACTCCTTCAAAAAGCTCGTCAAATGTCGTCGCGTCAAACTCTCCCATGACGAGCTGGACACGCTCCGCGGTGCGCAGGAACACATTGGCCCTGGCCGCAGCGATGGGATCTCCTTCAAAGAAGACCCTGCCGTCCTCAACACGGGTAACCGCGAGGTTAAGGCCCGCCAGTTCCCTCTTTAGTACAGCTTCAAGCCCGAAATGACACGGGCACAAGTACATCATAAACAACTCCTCTTGAAATATACTTACTTCTATGACGCGTTTTTCATCCGATCCGCGACAGTCGTCGGGTCACGCGGCTGCTTCCTGCTGATCCACGGTCTTCAAGAGATCGGCAGCGTACTTTATCTGAACCGAGCAGCTCATGTTCTCGCAGACGAGGACGATCATGTTCGTGATGGCGATCACCTCGCCGTAGCGGTTTAAGAGCACTCCGCCACTGCTGCCGGGGGAAGTTGCCGCAAAGTGTACCAGGTAGTCGGTACCTTCGAGTTGTGCGGTCGGAATTGAAACCATGCCCTTCGACATCGAGAATGAGTAGCTCTGAGGATTGCCGATCGCGTAGACCTCCTCGCCCGGTGCCGGGATGTAGTCAGGATTGAGGTGGAGCATGGTGGGCTTAAAGTCCTCCCTGCCCTCAGCGGCCTGATAAAGCGAAACCTTAAGTATCGCAACGTCGTTTTTTGCATCTCCGAGGATGATGTCGGTTACTTCGTAGGAAGCTCCGGAGTAGTCATAAACCAGGGTCGAATTGGAATTATAGTTCGCAACTATGTGATAGTTCGTGATGACAGTATCGTACTTCACAAAAAAACCCGTCCCGCCTGCCGAAGCAACAGGGATGCTTCCGAACCACGAGTAGCACTGAACCTGAGCGATCCCCTTGACAGCCTCGTCATAAAGCGTCTCGGGATCGAGCTCCTCGAGCACACCGTCAAAAACAGCAGACGTGTTCTTATAGGACTTCTTCTCAATAAGGTTGATACCGTTGGCCTCTACCAGACCGTCCTTATTCTTTTCATAGTAGTCCTCGAGAGTGATGCGATCCTTCTTCTTGAGGTTCGAGAGGAACTTGTTGATCGTCTCGATGCGGATCGCAAGATTGATACAGTTGCCGCTGGGTACGGTCAGGCACATAACGCCCATGACCTCGCCCTGCTCATTCAGGGCCGGACCTCCGCCGATACCCTTGCCCGAAGGGATGTCGAGCTGGACGTAGTTCTGGTTGTCAACGACTCTCTTTTCATTCGAAACCATGCCGCGCATGAAGGACCCGGTGACTCCGACAGGGCTGCCGATCGTGTAGACCGTCTCTCCCGTCCGTCCGTTCGCTTCCGCGATCTTAAGGTAGTTCTTGTTCTTCTCCTTCACTCTCAGGAGCGCAAGGTCGTACTCATCGTTGATGCCGTAGATCGACTTTAAGGTGTACTCGGTCCCGTCGATAGAGAAGACCTGAAGCTTCGAAGCATTGGCTATAACATGCGCATTCGTAAGGACATTATACTTGCCCACAAAGAAGCCCGAGCCAACATAGACAGCACCGCATGAATCCGTGACCTTGATCTCGACCACAGCGGGCGAGCATTTCTCAAAGATCTCAGTGGCTGTGAGCGCCGCGGGTGTCTCTACGGCCACGACCTTCTTGTCCGCTTTCGATGCAGCGCTCGCAGGCACGGCACCTCCCGCGAGAGATATACACATGATCAGAGCCAGACACAGGGCTACCGATCCAAACAGTTTTTTCTTCATCCGAATTCTCCTTTAACAAATGTTTATTACCCTCAGTCCCGAAGGACTCCCCCACCTTTTATCACATATGCATTTTTACGCCACAAATCTTTCTTTAGATTATAATTGATTTTCCCAAAAAGTATACATTGAAAGGAGAGATTTCATGAAAGAATCACAAATTGTTCTGTTCGACGACGTCCTATCGTCCTTTTTGGAAGACAAAAGAACACGAAGCAGGTATTCGACCTACATCGGCTACGAATGTGTGATCCGCAATCACATCACACCGTTCTTCTCGGGGCGAAACATCCGCGACATCAAGCCGCTCACCGTCAGGGAATGGCAGAACGAGCTTATCTCACTCGGTCTGTCACCCATGTACATAAGGCGCATCGACACGTGTCTCGTATCCATATTCAACTGGGCATGCCGCTTCTGGGAGCTGCCGAGCAACCCCGCAACGCTGGCCGGAAGTATCGGGACATCCTTCTCTCACAGGATCGACTTCTGGACACTCGCCGAGTTCAGACGGTTTATCGGCGGAGTGGCCGACCCGAGGGTACGGCTCGCTTTTGAGCTTCTGTACTGGACAGGGATGCGTGTCGGAGAGCTGCTCGCCCTGACACCTGCCGATGTGAACGCCCGCCGGTGCGAGCTCACCATCAGCAAGTCCTACAGGCGCTACCACAAGAGCGATCTCATCACCAAGCCTAAGACCAGAAAGAGTGAACGTACGGTCACTCTCAACACTTCTTTAATGCGCGAGCTTTCTTCCTTTCTCCGCTCCGACAGATCCCTGAAACCGAACTCACGTATCTTCCCCTTTACCTCCAACCGCCTCTTCTACAGGATGAAGGTCACCTGCCGCGCCACCGGCGTGAAGAAGATCCGTATCCACGACCTGCGGCACTCCCACGCCTCCCTCCTGATCGAGATGAACGTCACTCCCCTCCTGATCTGCGAGCGCCTCGGTCACGAGAAGGTTGAGACGACCCTCAACATCTACTCCCACCTCTACCCCAACAAGCAGAAGCAGCTCTCCGACAAGCTCGAAGATCTTTTCACGGGCGAGGCGAAGGATACGAGGAAGAATAGGTTCTAGGAATGTAATTGAAAAAGGCCTGTGTTTCCCATAAAGTAAGGAATTCACAGGCCTCGGTTATTAAGTGATATTTAGTTATAAATACCTCAAACAGGAGCTTCTTGTAACAGTCCGTCTCGAATCCTCTCGACTGTTTCAAGAGGGATGTCGCAAATCTCACTAATCTCCTTGGGCGACATCTTCTTTCTGATCATAGAAAGAGCAATAGCCTCTGTTGCCTGACTGATACCGCGGTCATAGCCTTCTTCAATAAAGTAATCCGACAAATTACACATTGCGCTCATCCTCCCTTCTTTATCATTCATCATTAAACTGATTCTGCGTGAATACAATTGTACGTACAGACGTTCGAAATATCAAGACTGTTCTCTGCTTTTGGGCTTTGCGGCTTTGCGAACAGTCTTTTTCACCCCAAAAGAAACAACGCCGTCGCAAATTTGTTTTACCCAGTTTTTAATGTTTATGCCCCAAAAATCGATAATTTGGCTATTGTATTGGTACTACAACAGTCACTGTTACAGTTAAGGATGCCAGTGATGAAGTACAGCTTAAGCAGGATCTTAAGGTTATCGTTAAGAAGAATGCTAGCGACGCTACATTCACAGTTGAGAACATCGCTGATGGCGACAAGTTCACAGTAGGACAGACTATTGTTGTTAAGCTCCCTCGTAAGGGTGTTGATACTGACCAGAGATCACTTGTCTCCAGCGACGACACAATTGCTACCGTTAAGGAGCAGGCTGACAGCAAGAGAGTTTACGATGTAACATTCGTAAAGGCCGGTGAAGTAACTATTACTGCAAAGGCTTACCAGAGCTCAAAGTACCCTGCAAAGACAGCAGAGAAGGTAATGAAGGTTACCGTTGCAAATCCTGCTCCTCAGAAGGTTACTCAGGTTGCTGATAATGCTATTGAGATTGAATACGCAAGCGCTATCAAGGATGTAATTACAGCAGCTTCTTTCAAGAACGAGGACGTATACTACCTTATCGATCAGACAAAGGTTCCTTTCTCGCTTATCAGCAAGGTTGAGACAGAAGGTAATGTAGCAAAGCTTACATTCCACAGCTCGTTCGTTGCTAACACAACTTACTACCTGGATGTTGCTGATGCTGATGATCTCAGCTTCGTAGCAGCAGGCCACGAGCTTAAGGATGTTGCTTCCATCAAGCTTACTCTTGCAAAGGCTTATAAGGAAACTGACAACGTAATCACTTATGCATACTATAACGAAGCTGGTCTTGATATCACCAACGGTGTTACCAAGGGATACACAGAGAACATTCCTTCGTTCACAATCACAAGTGATTTTGCATATGCATCGACTGATGCAACAACAGGCAGGGATGCTATCTACTTTACTGAGTCCGGTAAGACTGCAACCATCAAGGCTGTTCTCCTTATTGGATACGATGAGAAGACTTTTGCACCTATCGAGAAGCCCGATGAAATCGTGATCACTTCTACTAATGCTCCTACTGCTGTTTACACAGGCGAGACGAAGTACACGATCACAACCAATAACAATTCACACATCAATTCCGGTTCTACAACAAAGAATAATTTCGCAATTGATGATGTAGCAGTTCTCCAGATCCTTCTTCAGAAGAAGAACCCTGACGGGTCCACAGTATGGCTTGATTCTGAAGCATATGGTATCTCTAAGGTAGAGTGTGGAAATGAGAACATTGCTATCGTTGGTGATAAGCAACTCAATGGTGGCGGAGACTTTGTTGGCTACACAATCACAGGTATTGCTGAAGGAACAACAAACATCATCCTTTACACAAAGAATTCTGCAGGAAAAGACGAGTTCTTCAGAGCATATCCCATCACCGTAAAAGCGAAGAGATATGCAGCTAACATCGATCTTAATGCAACAAAGACCAACCTTAACATTGATGGTCTTGTTGGTGACACCGCTACTATTTATGCAACTGTATACGATCAGTCCGGTGAGTGGCTCGCCAAGTGGGCTGGCGCTATCACTATTAAGCAGGCAACCGGAAATGGTAAGTCAACAGGTATTGTATTTAGTGATGCTGCAATGACAAATAATACCGTAGCTCAGAACTGGGCAATTGGCGGAAAGCCCACCAATGCGTTTATCACACTTGGTACAGGCAACTTCTCTGGTTACAATGGTGCTGCAATACCTGTTAAAAATGGAAAGTCTATCTTCTTTGAGCTTTCAGAAACAACAAAGAGCCTTAAGAGGAATTACTCCATCACAGTTATGAGCGCAGCTGAAGGTGATACAAACAAATGGACAAGCTCTGTAAGCGCAACCGCACTTGATACTGGTCTCCTTACAGATGAGCTCGCTGGTTACAGCTCAAATGTTAAGAATTCTACTCTGAAGATTGAAAAGAGCTATAACGGATTCCTTACTGGTGTTGAAACTTTCAGAGAAATCCCCAAGAGAGCAAATACTCTTACCGCAGGTGAAGTATCGGCACTTTATGGTGGTGCAGCAACAGGTCCTGCAATCTACTTAGTTTACACAGAGCTTGATAATGATCACGCTAAGTACACAACAGCAGTAGATGATGCTACACTCACAGCTATCGCTCCCGCAGGTGATACTGCAATTACACTTACAAATATTACAACTGGTGATCAGCTTGTAAAGGGTACTTATAGATACACATTCTACAGACTTGAGCAGGCTAAGGCAGGCGAGACTCCTAAGATTAGTATTCTTGGAACTCACACAGTTACTGTAACTAACAACCAGAAGATGCCTACATTCACTGTTAAGTCTGATAAGGTATCCTACACATCTCCTGCTGCATGGACTGATGTTGTAC
>JAEEGK010029304.1_pt1 | contig 10986 bp, 10 predicted proteins | sample 8958771 | NCBI WGS metagenome assembly JAEEGK01 (sample SAMN16246547, study PRJNA631951) | gut metagenome | biome: gut microbiome; feature: rumen; material: SC-attached | host: Bos | place: Iran: Karaj | collected 2018-10 | reverse complement strand
TATATATTTTTCTACATAGTATATAAACCTTTCTAAATTTTTAGGTTTAACTAAAAAATTATTGGATAAAATTGATCATTGAACAAAAAATAAAATTTTAAAATTTTAAAAACAACTAAAGAAACAGCTGAAAAACTAAAAATTTAAAAAAAATAAAATAAGAGGCAGTACATAGCATACCTGGGATTAAAGAACGCTATGTACTTGTTTGGAGATTGCTAAATAACAATTAAGTTATTTTAAAATGGTTCTAAAAATCATAAAAGGTTCTTATTAATTCCCAAGAATTTCATTTGGATAGAGAGCGATTTTAACAGAAGAAAATGATGTGTTGAAATTCTTTTAAAGCCAATAATAATCTAAAGAAAGGGAGGAAGATAATTATATGTAATTAAAGAAAACTTTAGATTATTATTGGTCGAACTAATAAACAACAAAATTTAAGATTTTTCAAGAAACAATAAAATTTAGGTGTACCTAAACTTATTGTTAATTATAAGTTGTTTTTTATAGTATATAAATGTTTCTAAATTTTTAGGTATACCTAAATATTTATGATAATAAAAAAATAAAATGAAAAAATTAGAATATAATATAAAAAAATAGATTAAGAGTTATAAGGATAAAGAAACTCCCAAATAAGCCAAATTATGGGAGTAAAACACTACAAGCAATTGCAAAACAATTATAATACCAATGATTATAGCCAAATAAAGATATTCAGACCTGCCAATGATTGTCTTTGCATGATATAAATTGGAATTGTCTGAAAAGCATCTGCTTGCCATACTTAAATAAATGGTTTCCCCCTTCTCATAGGCCTTTAGGAACATCATTGCTATGCTATATCCCACTTGCTTAACTCTCCATTTATAAGAAATCTTATCATTGAATGGATCAAAGTTTCTTGATGTCATGGATTGTCTAATGTCCCTTAACTCATCCACAAAGATAAACAGGAACCTTACCATAATAGTTAGAATCATAGCAAGATCTCTTGGCATCCCAAGCTTTCTGAATGATTGCACCACTTCCTGCATAGGAGAGGTAGATGAAAGGATCACAATAGCTGTCAAACAAACAAGCAATCTAGCAAATAAAAGAACCGTCCAATTTAAACCTGTATCTGTGATGAAGAGCCATGAATAAGGACCCTGCCAAATGATATTTCCAGGGTGTATGAATGGTTGGAATGCGATTACAAAACCACCGAATGGCAAAAGAAGAAGCACTCTCTTAAAGCTTTCCTTAAATGACAATTCTGCCAAATACATTACAATGAGTAAAAAGCATTCCAATACAATTGGAACTATTAGCCTATCTGAAAAAAAAGTGAAAAGAATAATGAGCAAAATGGCTACAAGCTTAACCCTACCTTCCAAATTATGGATGATTGAATCCCTGGAAGCTATGAATTCTAATGATCTGACTTGTTCTATTGCCATTTTATCTACCACCAATTCATTTAAATAATCAATTAAAATTTTGAAAAATTAAAATTTTGAAAAATTAAAATTAAAATTAGATTAAATTAAAAATTTATAATATAACTATTGGCTTTTAATTATAAATATTTATTTATTTAAATCGATAATTATTACTAATTTGCCAAAATAAGCCCAAAAAGTATTACTTTAGACAAATAAAGGAAAAGTATTACTAATTAAGTGAAAAACAGCAAAAAAGTATTACTAAATGTAAATTAAGGAAAGTTTTGTAAAATTTTTAAAAAGAAGAAATGAATAGAAAAAGAGAAAATCCTGGACATGAATTAAAGATAATCCGTATCCAAGACCCTTTTCTTAATTTAAAATACAAAGATTTTAAATTATTCAACTAACCAATAGAATTAGTTAGATTTTTTTAATGCATAACCTATACCTAAACCAAGAACAAGTGTAATCAGTCCACCGAATATTAAAACACCGATTTCGCCTAATTTGTCTAAAGGCTCATAGGTATAGTCTGGGAATGGTGACTCCATAACTGGAGCTTCAACATCTTCACCAACTGCTGCATCTTCAGCAGATTTTTCTAATCCGTCCGGATCGCCAGATGCAATGTAAGGAGATAATACTGCTAAAGCAATACAAAATATAATCCCTACAACAATTAAATATTTATCACTTTGACTTAATTCCATATTACCACCTTATTCTCTGTTCCATGCCAACAAGTCTGGTCTGAACTTTTCAAGAGCATAAAGAACAATTACAGTTAATACTCCTTCAATTATACCAATAAATGCATGGTAAAGTGCCATAGAAGCAATTCCTACAGTCAATGGGAAAGTTCCTGCAATAGCCATTTCGATTGCAGCCACAACTGCTGCAACTAAAGTTGCAAGCCATGCTGCTACAAATGCAGATGGGTATTTACCAATTAATCCTTGTAATGCTTTAAAGCTGTAAAGACCGACACATCCTCCAACAATTGCCATGTTGAATACATTTGCACCTAAAGCAGTAATTCCTCCGTCTCCGAAGAATAAAGCTTGAATAAGCAATACTGCAGTAAATACTAAAACAGCAGCTTCAGGAGCCATGAATACAATAGCTACTAATGCTCCACCAACCATGTGACCACTGGTACCAAATGGAATTGGCATGTTCATGGACATGATTGCAAAAATACCTGCAGCCAATACTGCAAGCAATGGTATACGTTTTTCATCAAGATTTGCTCTTGCCCATTTTCCAGCAAAGTACAATGCAATGATCAAGATTACATAGTAGATTGCACATTGGCCAAGAGGTATAAAACCATCAGGTATATGCATATTATTTTTCCTCCATTTTTAAGTTTGAATATAATCACACCATATCACTTTTTATAATCTTAAAAAATCAATTTAAAGTAATACTCATTATTACCCTATGAATTTTGAGCCAATTGATTTTTATAAGAAGTATTTAAAAAGTAATACATTTTATAAAATTATTATCCAATTAGTAATACAAAAGTAATACTTTTTGAAAAATTATCAAATTTAAAAGTAATACTTAAACCCATTATTTAGAGTTTATTTTACTAATAAAGACAATAAAGTAGTCAATTTTGAATAAAAATTGATTAAACAATATAATATTTAAAATAAGACTATATAAATGTTTGTTTAGTATTACTAATCGTTTAAAATCAGTTAAAATAGTAATACTAATTCTGAAAAAATTTATGCAAAAATTATGATTATATTGAAAAATAGTTTATGAAAATATTGAAAAAATAGCAAAAATGAAAACAAAAATCATATTTTTGCTCTTGATTTAAATGATTTTAATTTTCTTTGAAGTTTTGAAATGTAATCAAATTCCTTTTCATAAGAGAGTGAATTACCATATCCACATCTTGGACAAATCGCATTATTGCAACCTTTGCATTGTCCACAGCTTCCACATGACCCTCCTTTCATAGGATCAAATTCAAAGCCACACATTCTACATTGCATGATATCACCTAAAATAAAAAAATAATTAAAAATTGATTTTGATTAAAAAAATAAAAATTAGAATTGGGTTAACCCAATCCTAATCCCAGTCCTACCATATAGACTATGAAGGACACTACATATGCAGTTATTAATGTAACTGCAGACATGATCAATGGATATTTCCATCCGCCAGTTTCCTGTTTGATTGCCCCGAGAGCTGCGAAACAAGGAATATAGAGCAATACAAATACCATAAATACATAAGCTGTAAGTGGAGTGAATATTCCATGCATTGCTGCCGCGATTCCGGCTCCCTCCTCGGCAACTCCAAATAACGAACTGAAGGTACCTACTACAACCTCCTTAGCAACAAGACCAAATGCCAATGCTACAGCAGGTTGCCATTCGCCGAATCCTAATGGAGCAAATACTGGTGCAATTACAGTACCGATAGTACCAATAGCACTTTCTTGAGATCCGTATTCTACTCCTGCAGGGAAGTAACTTAACATCCAGATTACAATACTTGCAACAAGAATAATGGTACCTGCCTTTTTAATGAATCCCCAAGATTTTTCAAGGGTGTGCATTAAGATACCTCTGATAGTAGGCAATTTATAGTCAGGCAATTCCATTACAAATGGAGCGGACATTTCCTTAAATGTAGTTTTCCTTAATATGAATGCAACAATGACTGCAACAATTATACCAAGCAAGTATAATGATAATATTACAAGGCTTTCATTAGCTGCGAAGAATGCACCAACCAATAAGAGGTATACTGGCATTCTAGCGGAACATGACATGAATGGAACGATTAACATAGTGATTAATCTGTCCTTTTCGTTTTCCATGGTTCTGGTAGCCATAATACCTGGCACTCCACAACCGAATCCTAAAAGCATAGGGATAAATGCCTTACCATGCAATCCAACAAACTTGTGCATAAGCTTGTCCATAACAAATGCTGCTCTTGCCAAGTAACCGCAATCTTCAAGGAAACTGATAATCAAGAACAATAGGATAATTTGAGGCAAGAATACAAGTACCCCACCTACTCCTCCAATGAGCCCATTTACGAGGAAGGATGAAAGCATTGTTTCACCAAGGGACCCTACAATAAAGTCACCGAGAAGTCCAAAGAACTCATCAATCAAGTCTTGGAAAGGTGCACCAAATGTAAATACAATCTCAAACATTGCATACATTATAACTATGAAAATCGGGAACCCTAATATTCTGTTTGTAACGATTTTATCGATTTTTTCACTGATGGATACCTTTAAATGCTCAGGTTTTGTAAGGGATTCCTTTAACAATCCATCAATGAATGCATATCTTGCATTTGCAATAACCTCTTCACTGCCAACACCAAAAATGCCTTCCAAATGTTCCTTGACCTTTTTGGTTTCAGCTTGAATATTATTTCTTTTTGAGGATCCTTCAATTTTCTCTTCTACAATCTCATCGTTTTCAAGCAATTTGATTGCAATCCAAGATGAAGGAACATCCAATAAATTCTTGTCTTCTTCTATAACAGCCTGAAGCTCAGCAATATGTTCTTTAAGTTCATTGTTATAAACCAACCTTTCGGTAGTGTTTACTGGGTTTTGAGCTGCTAGTTCAACGGTTTTAAGTAATTCTTCCTTACCGGTATCACTATTTGCTTCAATTTCAACAACAGGAACTCCCAATAATTCAGAAAGCTTGTTTGCATCAATGGTATAGCCTTTGTCTTGAGCATACTTATTCATGTTCAAGGCTACGACCAAGTTAGCTCCAAGTTCCATCATTTGAACAGTGAGATACAAGTTTCTCTCAATGTTTGCTGCATCTATGATGTTTACAATCACATCAGCGTCTTCATCCACGATGAAGTCTCTTGATACGATCTCTTCCATAGAATGAGCACTCAAAGCATAGTTACCAGGTAAATCTATTACTTCAACTTCATTGCCATTATGCTTATAATGACCTTTTGCTTGTGCTACGGTTTTACCAGGCCAATTACCTACATGTTGGTTTAAACCAGTTAAAGTATTGAATAAAGTGGTTTTTCCTACATTAGGGTTACCTGCTAAACCTATTTTAAGATTTGCCATATTTATACCTTTAAAAATTCAATAAATATAAAAATAAATTTGAAAAATAATAGAAGAATTACACTTCTATTTCAATGTTTTTAGCTTCCTCTTTTCTAAGACATACAGAGTATCCTTTAACTTTTACTTGAATAGGATCTCCAAGAGGTGCAACTTTTTCCACTTCTACATCTGCACCTTTAACAAAGCCCATACCGAGCAAATGTCTTTTTAATTCCAAGTCACCACCGGAACCATAAGAAGCTAAAACTCCGGTTTCTCCAGATTTGAGTTCGTTTAATTTTTTTATCATTTATACAACCTCTTAAGAAATTTTATAAAATAAATATCATGTCTGATAAATTACAGATAACAATTTAGAGAATTTTTATAGCCTTTCTCTAAAAAGTAACTATCAATAAAATGCAGGAATTTAGGCATACCTAAATCCATGTTAGACGAAATCTCATTATTTTGAGGTATTTTGTAGTTTAATTAAAATTTTTAAATTTTGTTTTAAAAATGGGGATATTTTTAAAATAAAATGTATTGCTTTTTAAAAATATTTTTGGATTGTTAATTAAAATGAAAATAAAAAGATTACCCTACATAGATTAATTAGGTATACCTAAAACCTAATGTTATTTTTGTTTTCATAATATATAAAGTTTAGGTTTACCTAATAAAGTCTATGAAATTTTTACAAAAAATGATAAAAAATTAAAACCAAGGAAATGGCTCCAATGAAGAAAATAAGGGATAAACAAAAATAAAAATAATCTTATTTATATATACTCAATATATTTAATTATAGTAATATAATTATTTAGGTAAACCTAAACATTTAAATAAAAACAAATTGAGATATAATAGTAGAATCTGAATAGTGAAAGTTTACTTATTAGATAAAAAACTTATTTGGATTAAAAATTGAAAATGGTGATGAAATGTATAAAGACTTAAGAGACAAAGCATTTGAACATAAGCATGCATTGATTTTTGTAGGAGGAATAGCTGCTGCAGTAGTAGGTAAAAAAATCTTGGAATCAAAAACCACTAAAGACTATGCTGCAAAAGGTATGGCAAAAGTCTTAACTTGTAAAAGCGAACTTGAAGAATCCATTCAAGACATTAAGGATAATGCAGAAGACATCCATACCGATGCTAAAGCTGCAAAAAAAGAAGCTGTATGCGTTGATATAACTGCTGAAGATGAATAAATAAATTATAAAAATATTGGATAGGCAAATCTAATAAATTAATAAATCAATAAATTTTATAAATTTATTCAATTCAGAGCCATGATTTACGATATAGTATACGATAAGGGCACTCGATTAAGAGTGCGTGCAGGTAAAGAAGCATTTACCAAAGAAGAAACTTATGGCTTAAGTGAAACCTTGCTTGAATATGCATTCATAGATGAAGTAAACATTTCCCATAGGAATGGAAGCATATTAATAAATTATAATGATATAAGTAAAAAAGATGAAATACTTCATATTTTGGATAAAATTTCTCAAGCAGATCTTTACGAAGGAAAGGCTACAGACAATATAAGTTTAGCTGAAATATCAAATGATTTCTTTTTTAGATTATCTAAACATGTCTTAAAAAGGTATCTCTTTAAAATTATCTTGCCAATACCATTTAGGAAAATGAGAATGCTCTACCGCGCTACTCACTACCTATACCATGGATTAGATAGTTTAACCAGTTTTAGAGCGGATGTTGCACTTCTTGATGGAACTGCAATAGCTGCATCATTAATTACTCGAAACTACAAGTCTGTAGGTTCAATGATGTTCTTATTGTCTATTTCAGATATGCTAGAAGACTATACAATGCAAAAAACAAAAAGCACTTTAAAAAGTAGCTTAGCATTGAATATTGATAGCGTATGGAAGGTTGATGTTGATGATGAAGGGAATGAAATCGAAAGTCAATTCCCATTGTCTGAACTCAAAAAAGGAGGCAAGATAAGAATAAGAACCGGTGCAATCATCCCTGTTGATGGGGTTATTGCAGATGGGGATGCTATGATTAATGAGGCCTCAATGACTGGAGAATCATTAGCCGTGCATAAGAGTGAAGGAAAAGCTGTTCATGCAGGAACCGTTGTTGAGGAAGGATCAATAGTCATCGAAGTTCGTTCCGTTAACGATGAAACCAGATTGAATAAGATCATCGATATGATTGAAGACTCCGAGGAGTTGAAGGCAAGCATTCAAAGCAAGGCAGAAAAATTAGCTGATTCAATTGTGCCTTACAGTTTGCTTACAACAGCATTAACCTATTTGCTTACAGGAAACACTTCAAAAGCATTGGCTGTATTGATGGTGGATTTCTCATGTGCGATTAAGTTAACTACCCCTATTTCAGTCATCTCTGCAATGAAAGAGGCATCTGACAATAGGATGATGGTTAAAGGTGGAAAACATTTAGAGGCATATGCCAATGCAGATACCATAGTATTCGATAAGACAGGAACCTTGACAAATGCTCATCCAGTTCTTGAAAAGGTCATTCCTTGTGGAAAATACGAAAGGGATGAAGTATTGAGAATCGCTGCATGCATCGAAGAGCACTTCGCTCACAGCGTAGCGACAGCCATTGTGAAAAAGGCGGAAGAAGAAGGACTTCACCATGAAGAGGATCATAGTGAAGTTGAATACATCGTTGCACATGGTATCTCAACTACATATGATGGCAAAAAGGCAATCATTGGAAGCAGACACTTCGTAGAGGAAGATGAAGGCATTAGGTTTACCAAGAAGCAACAAAAGCTTATTGAAGAGAATATAAAAGAATATTCAGTGATTTATCTTGCAATAGGCAAGAAACTTCAAGGAATCCTTTGCATTTCAGACCCTGTAAGAGATGAAGCTCATGATGTAATCAGCCAACTTAAAGAGTTAGGCATTACCAATGTGGTCATGTTAACTGGAGACAGTGAAAATGCTGCAAATAAAATAGCTAATGATTTAGGCATTACACAATACAGGTCACAAGTGCTTCCAGAGGATAAGGCAAACATCATTCAAGAGCTAAAAGATGAAGGCCATCAAGTCATTATGGTTGGAGATGGAATCAACGACTCCCCAGCATTATCTGCTGCTGATGTATCAGTGGCAATGAGAAACTCATCAGATATTGCAAGGGAAGTTGCAGACATTTCCTTGCTTTCAGACGACTTATATGACTTGGTAACACTTAGAAAGCTATCAACTGGAATGCTTGATAAGATAAATGCCAATTACAGACACATTGTAATGTTTAACGGTTCTTTAATTGGACTTGGATTGCTTGGAATCATTCCACCTACTACAACTTCATTGCTCCATAACTTGTCTACAATGTTATTTGGACTTAGCAGTACTAAATCTGTTTTAGGTGAGGAAGAGCCAGTAGTCATTGACACTCAAGTTGTAAGCAATCAAGATGCCTTAATTGGTGAAGCTGCAAAATAAAATTCAAATATTTCATGTAATTTTATAGATAAAACTCTATAAATTTACATTTTTTTTTACTATTTTTAAAAAAATAAAGATTTAAAAAAATTTTCTTAAAAAAAAATATTTTAAAAAATAAAAAAAAATAAAAAAATAAAAAAGGCTATTTTTATGAAAAATTATTTATAATGAATATTGACATTTTCTAAAGCATTAATCCTATCAAAATTGCTATTCAGATAATAGATTAATATTTTTAATGTTTTCTCTATTCCGCTCTTCTGACGCATGGACAAATTATTGGAATCCGCATCAATTAAATTAGCACTTACATCAGAACTTGTGCTTATAATTACATCATCATCAACAATAGCGATGCCACCATATCCAATCCCTGCAGTTGTACCTATACCTATAGATGTGTTGGCTATTTTTTTAGCAGCTTCTGCCATTAGGATAGACATTTCAATATCCCCATCGTCATCATAAACTTTTATTCCTTTCACCAATTCCAATGGCTCTACTGGATTTTCAATTTGGAGAATGGATTTAACTGCATCTAAAGTAGGTATGAACAAGCCACATGTCACACTCAAATCAGTCAGATCAAAAATAGAACATTTATCCTCTATAATTGCATCCTTTAGGCAATCCTTTTGAACCTTATTGACTAAATAGGAATAGTTAGACCCAAAATTATCTTCATATCCTTGAGCAAGGGCATGAATTTCCCGAGCCAAAATTCCATGGGTAAAGCATTCGGCAGTAGCTATTGTAATCATTTCCAAACCTTCAGAAAGAGCTCATTATTCATTATTCTTTTCAATCAATAATTTTAAGGCCTCTTTTGTAATTATATTTGCAATATCATCCAAGACATAAGGAGTGATTGGAATTGCATCTCTAATAAATGTGCTTGTGGTTAAAATCAGATGATCCTTTACTATTCCCTCTTTTCTTAGTTCATTGACAGCAGGATTGGAATCATCAAATTCAGAAATGTCCTTTACCACTATTTCCTCATCACCAATTCCAAAGATTCCTGCAGTTCCAATTGTCTTGGAACCCTTTTCATGTGCCTTTTTAATGATGTTTGCAGCTGTAGGTATTGTGTTGCCTCCAGCTATTTCAATAACGACAACATCACCAGTAATCAAATCAATATTATCTTCAGAAATGTCTTCAGTTATAGAAATGACTTCTCTGAAATCAGGATGATGAGTGGAAAGTTTCTTTAAGAAATCAGCCTTATAGGTACCTACTTCAGCACCTTTCAATAAGAATATTATGTCAGATTCGGAAATCTTTTGACCATCAATAACAGTTATTTTAGAGGGTCCGCCTCTATGAATTTGAATGAGATTAATCCCAGTTCTTAAGCCTAATCTACCAAAACCAACTAAGTCTATACTTCCCTTTGGCATCAAATTATTTTCCATTTCTTGAATCATTTTATCACAAATCAAATTATAAATTATAAACTAAAATCATAAATCTAAAAGTTTTAAAAAGAAAAGCCAATATTTTTAAAGATTAGAAATCCGCAGAGATATATTTCCATGGAACTCCTGTGTCTATCATTTCTACAGGAACGTCAATCTCATTATTGTTCTTTAGCATTTGTGTTAAGGCAAACAATCCGGGAAGTTCTATTATATGATGTGACACATCAATTAGGGTGACTCCTAATTTTTTAGCTAAAATTGCATTTGAATGGTTTAAGTCTCCAGATACGAATGCATCAACAGACCTATCCTTTGCCAATTTAATAAACTCCTTATTGCTTAAGCCGAATCCAGAGACAATAGCTATCTTTCTAAGCATCTTATCGAAATCCCCATCATTAACCAAGCGGACATTTTCAGGACCGAATTTATAGCAGACCAATGCTAAAAACTGGTCCAATGTCTTTGTTGAAGAGCAAATTCTGCCGATACCAGTCTGCTTATGGAAAATGGACATTGGCTTTAAACCTAAATAATAAGCCAAAGCATCATTTGAACCTCCATTAATGATATCCCAA
>JAEEGK010029303.1_pt1 | contig 10986 bp, 6 predicted proteins | sample 8958771 | NCBI WGS metagenome assembly JAEEGK01 (sample SAMN16246547, study PRJNA631951) | gut metagenome | biome: gut microbiome; feature: rumen; material: SC-attached | host: Bos | place: Iran: Karaj | collected 2018-10 | reverse complement strand
ACCATCAATAGAATACTTCGCACCATCATCATCGGTTGGAATCTCGTTCCAATCTGTTACTTCTGTTGAAAGCATATCTTCGGGATAATCCTCCATCTTCGGCTTCCCCACATTAAATAGCCTATACGTTACAATCTCCAAACTCTTTTCCGCCAATGCTATCAAAAACATACTATACAATCTCTGCATTTCGCTGTCATCCATCAATGACTTTATCGCATCCAAAACTCCACATTCCGAAATCTTTCTGTAATCATTCTGCGAAAACAGAAGTCTGTCGGCTGCGCCGTATTCTTCGAGCAAAGAAGGTTGAAGGGATATGACTTTGAGTGATAGCAATATTGTTGAAAGTGAAAAATCATCAATATGCTCATCAAAATCGTCCTCGGTGCGCAACGGATGGCGGAAATCAGGACTGCCAAGTTCACGCGACTTTTGTCCTTTCATTGAAGGAACGTACATTCCATCGTAATCTACAAGGGTCAAAGAACCATCTTTTCGGACAATAATATTATCAGGTTTAAGGTCGCCGTGAGCAAAAGGCTGCGACATAAGCCACATTGCAAGCCTACTAAAACGGAATGCAAGCATCGAGAGGGAATATTTGTCGTCGATATTTTTACGGATATACTTATCCAAAGTTTCGCCCTCCACCCAATCCATCAGAAGGACGGGGAACTCGGTGTCGTCGGTGCCAGTATCTACAAAAAATTCGTTTTCAAGATATTGGATATTAGTAATATATGGCGAAGAAACGTCTTTTAGTTCGTCGGCGATAAGGCGGTAACTCTCGTTTCTGCCCTCTTGGTCGCGGGTAAAGCATTTCAGGGCGAAGATTTTGCCGTCGGTGTCCTGCATTTTGAAAACCACAGCAAAATTTCCGCTACTCATTACGGGGTTTCCGTTGCCGTCGAGTACGGCTCTGAGCGTGGTCAGCGTGGCAAAATAATCTTCGGGAGCCTCCGCCGCCAACTTTATCGCTTCGGTATATTGTCCTATTGAGGGGTAAAGCATAGTTTACTGTTTTTTTTATTCCTTTTCCCACACCTCTATCTTGCACTCGTGCTCCTTTTCGTCGTCGTAATTGATTCCAACGAAAAGCACTTTGCCATTGTAATTATCAAAGGCGTGGAAATATTCCTTGCGGTTGATTTGGTCGAGTGCCTTGGACGGCGTGGACTTGTATTTCAGTTCGATAATCATCGGCGGATATTCGCCGTCAAGGTACAGAGGGGTGTAAATCAGGTCGGCAATGCCCTTTCCGGCGGAGGTTTCTTTGAAGACCGTGTAATAGTTCAAAGCGTCGATGAAGGCAAGATAAACCGCTGCGGCAAGTGCTTGTTCGTTGTCGTAATTGCGGTGCGAAGTTACGTGTATATGGCTGAGGTTGAGCATTTTGGCAACTTCGTCGCCGTTTAGTTGCAGAGTCTGTTCCAAAAGATTTTCCGAAGCCTTGATGATTTGGTCGGTAACTTTGTAGTTTTTCAATACAGACACCGCCCTAAACCACTCCTGACGCACTTCCTTGTTGGGGACACGGCAAGTGTGTGTGTTGTAGTCGTATGCCAAATAGCCGAGATGGATAAGGTACGTAAAAACATCGTCCTTGACAACGAAATCGGTCATAGTGTTGAGGTACATTCCAACATCCACCTTAACATTTTCGCCCGCAATCATCCTGATAACGTCGTCCTTCATACCTTCAAAATTGGAATTCAGACGATCTACAATCACCTGATATGAAGACGTTTTGCTCCAATGACCTTCAAAACGGTGGTTGATGATACTTTTTACTACCGATTCGGGATTGTAAATTTCAAAACCGTTCTGCCTATAACCTTGATACCAATTTTTACATTCTGTATGATTGAGTTGGTATTTTTCACAGAGTTCGGTTACTTCCTCGTCTGTAAAGCCCACAAACTCAGTCAATTCCTTTGAGTCAATTATGGTATATTCTTCAAAATTATTGAGTTTGCTCTGCACCTTGTCGCGCACAACAGGCAGAATACCCGTAATGTAGGCAAGCGAAATGGCATCTTTGAGGGTGTCGCTTTTGAAAAGTCCGTTGAGAAATTCCAAATATTCGTTGAAAAGTTTCTTGGAAACATTCATCCTCACCAACGAATCGTATTCATCGAGAATCAAAACAAAGGTCTCCTCAGTTTCGGCATAAACCCTTAACATACAATCGGCTATGGATTCTACATACTCAAAATTAACAGTTGGAAATTGTGCTTTAAATTCAGAAATTACCAAAGCCGTGAGTTTGTTCAACAAATTTTCTTTATCCTTTGCATTCTGATACTCACTTGCAACGTCTATCTTAATGAAATTAAGTTTGTTGAGGTATTTCTCAAAATTGTCAGCCTTGGCAATTTTCAAATCGGCAAACAACTCCTTGGAATCGCAACCCTTGGAATAATAAGCGCACATCATATTAGAAGCGAATGTTTTGCCAAAACGCCTCGGACGCGATACGCATACAAACTTGTTATTCTTGTCGATAAACTTATTTAATTCACTGATTAACATTGTTTTATCGACATATATATCGGCTGACAAAATTCCTTTGAAGCCTCTATTGTTTGGATTCAAGTATATGCCCATAATGCTGAACTTTTAGTTTTTGCAAAGTTAAAATCAATCATACATCAACTGATAATCCTTCTTCCTGCCTCTCGTCCAAAATTCCTGCGGGACGGCCTTCCAATTGCCCAAGGCGTGTGGGGAGACTACGCGCTTTTCCTCGATGTGCTTCATAATGATGTAGCGGAGGTCTTTGACGGAGGAGGCGACGATGCGGTCGAGCAATTGCTCATGCGGAATGCCCGCGCCTTCGGTGAGGTGTCCGCCGCCGCCGTTGCCACGGTAGGAGTTGATGGCGACGGTGTAGGTGGAATCAAGATTGAAGGGGCGGCCGTCCATAAAACCGAGGATGGTGATTTTTTCGCCGGCGGGTTTCTGGAGGTCAACAGTGTAGCGTATGCCCGATGCCGACGAATAATTGTAAAACTTGCCGGCGGTGCGGTTGTTGCCCTTCTCGTCCACTTCAAACAGCACGAGGTGATCCTTGCGGTCGCTCATCTCATTGAACCACGACGAATACGAATATTCAAGGTAACTGAGGATTTCGCGACCCGTGAGGCGCATTGTATATAAAAGATTCTCAAACTTGTACAACTTGAACATATCCCGGACGCAGACCACGCCCTTATTGACCTTGGAATCGAACGTCAACGGCGCGGCGAAGGAGATGTCGGCGCCGGTCTCCTCCAATTGTATGCTGTGTATCAAATCCACGAAAGCCGAATTGCCAAACATCGCGTCCCTCGAACTTACCGTCCTCGTAAACTTGGCGATGGGTTTGGACACGTAATCCTTGACGATGTGGATGTACTTGCTGTAACGGCGCATCATCTCGCGGTCGGGCTCGCAGGAGTTCATCTCCATAATGAGGCCCGTTATCTTCTTGTCGATAATCTTGTCGCCATCCTTCTTGACTTGGATGGAGGCAACGGCTGCAAGGCGGGCGCAGTTTTTGGGATCGAGGATAATGACACGCTGACCCTCGCAATTGCGCACCACAGTATTAGCCTCCTGATGGTCGTGCCCGGCAAATATGAGGTCGAAGCCCGGCACTTGGGTCGCCACAAGGCTCGACGCATTTTCGTTCATAAAATCCTGGTCGGAGCGGTTGTTGTAGGTGCTATCGACACCCGAATGGAACAGACCGACCACGATGTCGGCGTGTTCTTCCTCCCTGACCACCTTCACCCACTTGCGGGCGGTCTCCACCATGTCCTTAAATTCCAAACCCGTCCACAGGTATTCGGGCAGCCATGTCGGGATGGACGGCGTGATGAGTCCGATGACTGCAATCTTGACGCCGTGGCGGTCTATCACCGTGTAAGGCTTGAAGTAAGGCTCGCCGGTGTCCTTGTGGACGGCGTTGGCGGCAAGCCACGGAAATTTAAATTCGTTCACCAATGAATCATAGACCTCGTGCCCCGTCTCGATGTCGTGGTTGCCGACGCTCGCCGCATCGTATCCCATGAAGTTCATCACGTCGGCGCAGATGTGCGTGCCTTCGTAATTCTCGTAGTTGGAATAATAAACCACGGGCTGTCCCTGGAGGAAGTCGCCATTGTCGAGCAACACGACATCCTGACTCTCCACCGCCCTCTGCTCCTTGATGTATGTATATACCTGCGCCAACGACGTATTGAGTGGCTCATTCTCGATGAAATCGTATGGGAATATAGCCCCGTGGACGTCGCTCGTCGCTATTATCTTGATTCTAACTATTTCCGGCACTGTTGTCTGTTCCATTATCAATGTTTTTTTGAAATTCCAAAGTTAAGAATAATAATTGGATATTTTGGTATCGAAGGGGCAATTTTTTTTTAAGTATTTTGCTTATGCCACGGCAACTATGTAATAAACAAAAGGTTAACGGACGGGTAATTAATTTATAAATAATTAATATAGTTTTAATGATAATGTCAGATAGCTGGAATAATTTTGCAGTGTGAAATCAAGGAAATAATTGTCTTTTCATATATTAGGTTTAGGTTATAGATTTGTAGCAAAAATGCAGACCTTGTGTGTAGGTCTGCATTTTGTTTTTATAGGGGTTTCAATGCACTGTATATCAATGTACTACATCTCGGTATCCTCCTTGGATTCTTTGCGCTGGAGGGTGTAAACCTTGTTTTGGGCGTACATCGCCACGCGCGAAATCCTGCCGTCGTCATCGTGATCCACGTCAAAATAAAGGTTGGGCATGAAACGCCTTGTGACATATTTGATAGCCTTGCCGCACGCAAACCAGAATTTTTTTCTGTGGCGGCGCTGCTTGGTCTTGTTTTTATTGAGGTAGCTATTGTCATCATTATCAAAAGCATCCGTCAAATCGTCGAAGGGCAGCAACTCAACGGCAACCACCGCAGCGGAATCCTGCATCGCAGACGACTCGTCTGCCACCTGGGGCACTGAGGACGCTTCGTCATCTGTAACAACTTCCACAGTTTCAACTTCCACAACGGCCTTGTCATTGCCCAAAACTTCCTCCGACATTGATTCATCAACATTATTAATTACTCCGTCGATGATGTTTGCGGCTTTGTTCGGCACATTGTTATTGGCAACATTGTTCGGAATGTTGGTTTTTACAACATTGTTCGACACATTGTTTTTGGCAACATTATTCTGAGCATTGTTATTAGCAGCATTATTCTGCACATTGTCATTGACCTCCACAACCTCAACGGCGGGCGTCACAGGCTCTGTGGCGGGGCGCAAATCATCCACTGCAACCGTCGGCGCTGCGGGTGATGTGATTGTAACGGCGGCATCGTTGCCTATCGAAAACCATACTATCAGACCAACGACTGCCGCTGCCGCCGCGTATGGTATCAGCCGCCGCCAAATAGGGAAAACCATCATACGCCTCTTGTCCGGACACTCGATTTGTTCGGCGGGGAGAATGGTCTTGGAATACAACTTGGCCACGCGGCTGCACTCGATGCTCTCGTATTTCATACGGCTGTATTCGAGCTGCTCGGCGGGTGTGGCTATCTTTTCGAGGTTGAGGACGGCAAGACGGTCGAAGTAAGGCACGTCCGGCTCGTCATAATCGCTCGTGTGTCGCAATGAGTCGGCGAGGTTGGCAGGCGTCTCGACAGCCTTGTCGGTCTCGTCGTCAAGCACGGGGCATCCGGCAAATTCCTCCAGTTCTTCGCGGAGATAGGGATGCGCCTTGACAAAACTCATCACTTCCCTGCGCCCTTCGGCGTCAAGGTTGCCCTCGCAGTAGTCGAGGAAATATTCTTCGTAATTGTCAATCGTTATCATACCGCTTCCTCCATATTAGCTGAATAAATACCCTGAGATTCAAGCTGGCGGCGCAGGAACGTCCGTCCCCTGAATATGTAAACTTTCACCTGACTGAGCGAAAGGCCTGTGATTTCGGCGATTTCGTCGTAGGAATAGCCCTCGTAGTCGCGGAGCATTATTACGCTCCTTTGGTCTGACGGCAATTTGGCGACCGCCGCGTCGAGCACTTCCTTGATGTCGGTGTACTGGCGGAAGGAGGTCTGTATGGCGTCAAAACCCTCCGCCAACGGCGTTTCGTGCGTCTTGCGGCTGCGGTCTATTATCAAATGGTATGCCGCCGTGAAGATGTAGGACTTGGCTTTTTCAGTGTTGACGGCATCCCGCCGCTCCCACAGCCTCGCAAACGCCTCCTGCACGATGTCCTTGCTGCCGTCTTCGTCCCGCAGGTTCTTATAGACGAACCTATAGACGCCGTCGGCATACAAGGTGACGCAGTTGTTGTATTCCTCTGTATTCATAGTTGTTTAATGCATAATTCACATTTATTAATGCATAATTCATAATGCATAATTCATAATGCATAATTCATAATTGCCATTCGGCAGTATTATTAATATTTTTAATGCTCAATTCATAATGCATAATTGCCGTCCTGCGGATGCCCAATTATGCATTATGAATTATGCATTATGCATTGTTGTTAATCGTTGTCCACCAGGAACCTCACGCCAATCGAAATCGGGTAGAGTTCGGGGCCTCGGTTGTGCTTGAAGAGCTCCATCGGCGAGTAGTTGCAGTAAACCTCAAACCTGCGGTAGCCAACTCCAAAGGTACAGGCGTAGCGGAGAAGTGCGGTCTCAAAGTCGTTGCGGTTGCGGTTGACCTTGCGCTCGTCGTCGAGCTTATAGACCTGCTTTTCACGGCTGCCGATGCGGAGCGAACCTTCTATGCCTGCGCTCAGGATGAAGGGGTTGTCGTATTCGCCGAGACGCCATTCCATCGTGAGGGGTATCGATATGTATTGCAGGCGGAGATTGTGCTTCTTGAACTGCGTAACTCCCTCTGGCAGTGTGTAGTCAGCCGCCAATACGCCGTCGTTCTTGACAAGGGTGAATGATTGTTCGAAGGAGTAATGGCGCAGGCGGTAATCGAATCCCATGTCCATCGCCAAAAAGCGCGAGAGCTTCCACCTGTGTATCGTGGTGTAAAAACCAAGCTCGAGGCTGCGTCCGCTGTTGAGCTCCATAAACGGCACCTTGGGCTCGTCGATTTCGTCGTCCTCGTTGAGGAAATTATTGACGCCAATGTAAAAATAGGTGTTGTCGTCGGAATCGATGCTAAAATCGTGATGACGCTTGCGGGTCAACGCCCTCCTGCTCCTTGCGCTGAGCGTATCCCTGAAGATGGACACAGTGCCGTTGTTCCTTTGCCTGACATATACGTATTTATGGTACGTGGTGTCGTATTTGAAATTGGAGTTGGGGTCGTTGACGGCTACTGAGAACGAGACATTTTCGCCTTCTCGGACGCGGATGGTGTCGCCGGCGGTCACTTCGCCAAAAATCCTGAACGAGCTGCGAGTAGGTGTCGATTCGTATTGGAAAGCCGGCGTCTTGACGCTCTGTGTAGTCGGCGTGGTGCGCACCTCAATGTCGCCGTCGTGGTATTCGTAAGTGACAGGCGTGGAATTGAAGATGAAGTTGCCGTACTTGATGTTGATCGTGGTGGGGGTCTTGATGCAGAAAAAATCGCCATAAGCCACGGTCTTGCTGACCGACGAGTTAGCCACAATCTTGTTGATGCGCTTTTCTACGTAATCCTCGATGTCGTCAAAGAGGTCTTCGATGCCATCCACAACGTCTTCGCGGTCGTCTGCATCAGTGATGGCTACAAGCGAATAGACCTTTTCGTTGATGTGCTGGCGGTATCTGTCGAGCTCCACCTTCAAATCTTCTACCTGCTGCGGCATCTGCGCTGTTGCCATTACGCAAAGCATTGCAGCAATGAAAGTTAAAACTATTTTTTTCATGGTTTTCATATTTATTTGTGCGTTATTAATCTTGTTATTTTACCCGTAAGACGAAGACCCCGCACAAAAGTTACAGCAAAGGTAAAAATTTTTTGAAAAATTTTGCACAAATACCGCTTGAATAAATCTTTAACAATTATTTAGCACAAATTATATCTACAATTAAAAAAAAATTATCTACCTTTAACCGCTCAAAAAACAGCAAAAAAAGATTTCATAATAATGAAGATAACTTTTAGAATCAACTATCTGACGTGCTACGGACAGCAACTGATGATAGACAGCATTCCGGGCGTTGGCATCGCATTGATGACACCAAAGCAAAACGGAGATTGGGAGTTGACCATCGACGGCGACACGCTGCCTCAAAAGACTTTCAAATATAAGTACCTGATGAAGGACAACAATGTCTCGCAGACATTGTACGAATTTGGCGACAGGACTTTCAGCATGCCGGAACTCGCTTCCGACAGCATCCTCGTCCGCGACTTTTGGAAGCCTAACGTCTCCCCGACCAACGTGATGTACTCGTCTGCCTTCAAGGACGTTGTGTTTCACCGCGACCCCGAAAGCGACTTCCAAAGCACCAAATCCCGCGAGGAAAACAAGGCCAACATCCGCCTGTCGATCCCGCTCACAAGGGTGCTGCCCAACCATTACGTGGCAGCCAAATTCTTTGGCTCGCTGCCCGAAAACGACGTCATTATCAGGCTCTCCGACCAAGACTTCCCGATGTGGAAGTGCGAGTGCACCATCGATAAGCCCAAACAGTACTCCGAATACAAATACTGCATCTGCGACAAGGCCAACAACAAAATCATCCTCGAGGAATACGTCACGAGGTATTTCACCCCGGAGGAGGACAAGGATTTCTACATCTTCAACGACGAGGACTTCAAGTTCCCCCGCTATCCGTGGAAGGGTGCGGGCGTGGCAATCCCCGTATTCTCGCTCAGGAGCGAAGAAGATTTTGGCGTAGGTGAATTTGCCGACCTCATTCCGCTCATCGATTGGGCCAAGTCGGTGGGATTGAGGATGATACAGCTCCTGCCCGTCAATGACACCGTATTGACGCACACCTACAAGGATTCGTACCCGTACAACTGCGTATCGGTATTTGCATTGCATCCTATGTACCTGCGCATCAGCGATATGCCCAAGCTCTCGAGCAAGGTGACCGAAGAAATCCTCCTCGAAATGAAACAGGATCTCAACAAACTTGAGAAAATCGACTACGAGGAAGTGATGAGGGCAAAGTCGAGGTTTTACAAGACCATCTACGACGACAACCACCGCCGTTTCCTCCAAGAGCCGGAGTACAAGGAGTTTTTTGAGAAAAACAAGGAATGGCTCAAGCCTTACGCCGTGTTCAGCTACCTCCGCGACCTCTTCAACACCCCTGAATTTGAGAAGTGGGGGCAGTTTGCGACCTATTCGCCGGAGAAGGTGGACGAACTCTGCAACGAAAACAGCGCAAGTTTTGACGACGTGGCTGTGCATTTCTTCATACAATACCACCTCCACCTGCAACTCAAAAAGGTGTCGGACCACGCCCGCAAAAACGGCATCGTGCTCAAGGGCGACATTCCGATCGGCATCTCGCGCAACAGCGTGGACGCTTGGGTGAACCCGCGCCTCTACAACCTCGATTGTCAGGCAGGCGCACCGCCCGACGACTTCTCCGACGACGGTCAGAATTGGGGATTCCCCACCTACAATTGGGACGAAATGGCGAAGGACGGTTTCGCTTGGTGGAAGGCAAGGCTCACCAAGATGAGCGAATATTTCGACGCATACAGGCTCGACCACATTTTGGGATTTTTCAGGATTTGGTCAATTCCAAGCACGCAGACACGCGGCCTGATGGGCGTATTTGACCCCGCAATTCCAATCCACAGGGACGAATTTCAGAACCGTGGACTCCAATTCGACGAAAACAGATTCTGCAAGCCGTACATCCGCGAGCACATCGTCCGCGAACTGTTCCAAGATTCGGCAGGATACGTCAAGCACACATTCTTGGACGAAATCCCCGGCGTGGAGGGCGCATATCAGTTTAAGCCCGAATACGACACTCAGGCTAAGATTGAGGACAATTTCCAAAGCCTCGGACTCCCCTCGTCGGAGGAGATGCTCCGTATGCAGAAACTCAAGCACGGTCTCATCTATTTGGTGTCGGAAGTGCTCTTCTTCAAGGACAAGAAAAACCCCGACACATTCCACCCGCGCCACTCGCTCTTCAAGACCAATTCCTACAAGGAACTCGACAACTACGCAAAACAGGTGATAGCCGATTTTTACAACGACTACTTCTACCACCGCAACGACCACCTCTGGAAAGAACAGGCGGAGCACAAACTCCCAGGACTGACCACAGCCACCTCAATGCTCGTATGCGGCGAAGACCTCGGCATGATTCCCGCCTGCGTGCCTGACGTAATGCGCAAGCTCAACATCCTCAGCCTCGAAATCCAACGCATGCCCAAGGAAGCGTCGGTGGAATTTGGCCGCCCGTCCAACTACCCCTTCCTCTCCGTAGCCACCACGAGTTCGCACGACACCCTGCCGCTGCGCGGATGGTGGGAGGAAGACCACGCAAGGACGCAGAGGTTTTACAACAACGGACTCGCCAAGAGCGGACAGGCTCCGTTCTACTGCGAGACGTGGGTAGTAAAGGACATCATCAACCAGCACCTGTACTCACCGGCGATGTGGGCGGTGTTCCCCATACAGGACATCCTCGCCCTCGACGAGACACTCCGCGCCGAAAAACCCGCCGAGGAGCGCATCAACGTCCCCGCCGAAAAGAACCACTATTGGCGTTACCGCTGCCACATCAACCTCGCCACCCTCGCCGCCGCCCAAAAACTCAACGACACCCTCCGCGAAATGCTCCAAAACGCAGGACGCTACGTCGCGTACTAAACATATAATCCCCCATCGCCTTGCGGCGATAGGGGATTTTTATAAACGAAAATTACCGTCAATTTTAAATAAATTATCGTCAATTTTTTCCTAAAACAATTAGAAGCAATTCTATTAATTCTTTATCATTCTTTCAATTTTTGGATAGAAAAATTGACGAAAATTGACGTATTAATTGACGTTAAAAAACCGCC
>JAEEGK010029302.1_pt1 | contig 10986 bp, 7 predicted proteins | sample 8958771 | NCBI WGS metagenome assembly JAEEGK01 (sample SAMN16246547, study PRJNA631951) | gut metagenome | biome: gut microbiome; feature: rumen; material: SC-attached | host: Bos | place: Iran: Karaj | collected 2018-10 | reverse complement strand
TTATGAAATGTAAAAATTCAAAAAATATGATTTACCCTTGAAAGTATTATCTAAATAATATATTAAAAAAGTGGTATTTTAAATAAAAGAATAAAGAATAAATGATTATAAAATTTATTCATAAAAACATATTAAAATAAATTATGAAAAAAAATTCATAAAAAATTATTTTTTATTTAAAAATGATTGATTATATAATTTATAGTGAATTTGATATAAACGAAGGAAGCCTTGTTAAAATTGAATATCCAAATAAAACAGGAATTTCAGAAATGACTCTTTCTTCATGTATGATTCCAGAAGGAATACATAATACAATGAAAGATACTTTTTGTTTTATAATAAATAGGAATAATGAAGGGGATGAATCAATAATCAAAGAAATTAAAAGAACACAAAATGAACTAACAAAAATTAGAACTATCAAATATTTAGATTTTCAATTTTCAATGTTTTATCAAAATAATATAAAAGATAAATATTTTCATTTAAAAGAAATATATAATTTTAATTCTTTATCAAATAATTGGGAAACTTTAAAAACAATACAACCATTAATTCAAGAAAATAAACAAATTTATTTACAAATATCTCAAAATGAAAAGGAAAAATTTTATAAACTAATAATTTTTACATTTAATAACAATGAAGATATAAATAATATAGATATAAATTTTGAAATTCAAATTCACTCTGATATTCAATTTCAGAAATTAAAGCCAAATTTTGCTTCAATATACACAGTAGATAGTAAAGCAATTGGATTTGAATTTATTTCTTCAGATGATTTATTAAAATTTGAAGAATTATTTAATGACCCTAATTTAAAAGAAATTTATTGTTCAACGGAGGAAAATCACACAAATAATTTATTTAAAAATAGTACAAATATAATTAATAAAGATAAAGATATTTATTTTTTATGTTTAGCAGAAACAAAATTAGATAAATCAACTAAAAGAGGGGCAATTTTAAAAAGTATTGCAGTTGGAACAACAAAATTAATAAATTTAAATTGTTTTCAAAACACATGTGAATATTTAATAGAGCGAGCTTTTGAAATTCATAATTCATCATTTTCACCAAATGAAAAAATAAAAAAAATGAGAGAAGATATAAGAAAAACTTTAGAAGCATTTAATAATTTAAAATTTAATTTTGGAATGAATTTATCTCGTTTTGAAAGAATAGTATATGCATATTTAAACGGAAATAATTATTTTACTCTTCCTACAACAACAAATGAAGAAACATTAAATATAGATACAAATGGGATAATAAAAATAGATTTAAGATTGAGTGATAATGAAGAAAAAATATTTCCAGGAAGTATAATTGAATTAATTAAAATATTTAATGAATATACAATGACAATTTATGATGGAATATTAAATGATCAAAAAATAGTTTTTTTAGGAGGACCATCAACTCCTTGTCATCAATTATCATCTTTAATTTTTGGTTGTTTATCAATGGTTGGTCCTTTATCTTATGGTTTTATTAAGAGATTACATCCATATAAAAATTTATATGATTTAGATTTTTTAAAAATAAAAAATTGTATTTATGGAGTTACTAATCCTATTTTTAAAACAAAAACTAATGGATGGGATATTTTATGTGAAGTTGAAAGTGGGAAAATTGCAATTAGTCCAAATTATTCTAAGATTTCTTCTAATGTTAATAAAGAAAGTGATAATATGTTTATTAAGGAATTAATTTATAAAATTCAAAATGAACATTTATCTGAGTTTGAAGTTGAAAAATATTTTACTTTATATACTCTTCATTTATTAAAAATTTCAAAAGATGAATATTTTACTGAAGATGATGCTTTAAATAATGAAATTAATAAACAATCCAAAAGAAAAATAAAAATGAATAATTCAAATCTTTGTAAAATTGAAAATGAATATGAAAAATTTAGAAGTTTAATTTGTTATAATAATACTTCTTTTTATGCTCTAGAAAGACATGTTAATAATTTAGTTTCTAGAAAAAATATTGAAAAAGAAGAATTAAATTTTATATATAATGATATTGAAAACTTTATTCATGGAGGTCCCTTTTATATTCAAATATTTTTAAGTTTAATAATTTGTTATTCATATGATTTTGAAATATTATTCAATGGAATTTTCAGTAAACATCAAGAAATAAGACAAAAAGTTAAAAATATTTATAATATTTTAAGTAATGATGTTTTAGGAAATATTCTTTTGAGAAAATTAAATTATGTTTATTTAATAAAATTAAATGAAATTGATTATAATTTATTAAATGAAACTGATAATTAGATAATAATTTTATATAATTTAAATTATGTTTAAAACTAATTAAATTGAATATAAAAATGAAAAACAACAAAAAAAAAAACAAACAGAAAAAATATTAATGAAGATGAAATAAAAATTTTAGGAATGGATCATTATAACATTATATAAAAAATCGAATTAACAAATGAAGAATGAATTCTTGTAGGAATTGAAGATATAGGAAATTTAGCTAATCTTCAAGATAATATTTTTTTATTAATAAATCCAAATTTATAAAACCAAATAGAAATTTTAAGAAATAAGTTGAAAAGAGAATACAAAAAAAAAAATTTTAATATATATAAAAATACAGAAATTCTTAAAAAACAAATAGAAAAAATAAAGAAGTAAAAAAAAATACTTCTTAAAGTTTCTCCAAAAAATAAAAAATTACTTACAAAAAATTGTTTTGATTTCAGTCAAATAGCTAATTTAGAACAATATAAACATGTTCATAAACATAGTGGAAAAAGTCCTGATAAAAAATGCCAATATTGTTGGATTTTAGTATGGAATTCCTAAAAATAAATGCCTTCTCAATAACAGTCCCTATTTTAGAAATTTTTTCCAAATGATTTTTTTTTTCTATTTTTTTTAATTATTATTTTAAGTTTTTGTTTTTTATTATTTTTAGTTTGATTAAATTCATTTTTTAATAAACTAATATTATAATTAATCTAGAGGAATTACAATTTTTTAATGAAGTTATTATTCATTTTAAAGATATAAATATATTGATATAAATAATAATCTCGATAAAAATAAAATTATCCTAAAAAAAAAAATGAATGAAAAAAAAATAAAAAAATTAGGAGAAACCTTTTTATAAACTACATTGAAATTATATACATTAAAAAATTGTAAAACATCAAAATATTTCTTATTAAATATTTTGAGATGATAAATTTTCACTTTCATAATTTTCACTGGAAAAGCCTTCTTCTCTTTCATAATTTAATTCATTTTCACTTTTTTTAAAAGAATTGCTTTCGTTGCTTTCACTAATACTTTCACTATTATTATAATAAACAAAATTACTATTTTTTCTGTTATTCAAATTAAAAATTTTTTCACTACTATTGTCGTCATTCCCATTATTTGATTTTTCAATATAATCTGGAATTGATTTTCTTGGAATTTTTTTACCTAATAATTTTTCTAGAGCTTTAATTCTTTCTTCTCTTTCTTGTTTAATTTCAATTCTCTTTAATTTTAACATTAACATTCTTGATTCTAGTTTTTCTCTTGATGATGAACAACCCATTTAATCTAATTTATATAAAATATCATTTATTTAAATATAAATGATAAATCGTATAAATGATGTTTAAATTTTTAAAAAATGACTATTCATTACTTGAAAATATTCCTAAAAATATTCTTGTTCCTAATAATAATATATTAGTTAATTTTAAAGAAATATCTATTATAAAAGAAGAAAATGAAATTAAAAATATAAAATATGCATCTAAAATATTATCTAATACATTATATAAAATATCAAAATTAGTTAAAGAAAAAAAATTAAAAAATGGGAATGAAGTAAATTCATTTGTAAATAATTATCTCATTAAAAACAATTGTTATCCATCATCTTATAATTTTCAAAATTTTCCTAAATCAATTTGTATTTCACCAAATGAAATTTTATGTCATGGAATTCCAAATAATAATCAATTTAAAGAAGGTGATATAATAAATTTTGATTTAACTGTTTTTTATAAAGGAATGTTTTCTGATGGAAGTATTATGGTGAGCATAGGTAAAATAAGTCCAATTAAAAAAAAGTTAATTGAAGTTACTAAGAAAAGTTTAGAATTAGGTATTTCAATTTGTAAACCAAATATTAAAATAAGTGAAGTAGGAAAAATTATTGAAAATTATGTTATAAAAGAAGGATTTTATATATGTAAGGAATTTTCAGGTCATGGAATTGGGAAGTCAATTCATATGCTTCCTATAGTTAAACATTATAATAATAATGATGATTTAATATTAAAAAAGGGAATGACTTTCACAATTGAACCAATTGTTCTTGTTAAACCTTATAAACAATTATTTATTCTTGATGATAAATGGAGTGTTTATTGTCCTGAAAATTTAAGTGCTCAATTTGAACATACTATTATGATTACTGATAATGGATTTGAAATTTTAACAAAAAATAAAAATAAAAAAAATTTAATTTAATATAAAAAATACTTGAAATCAAGATTTTAATACAAATAAAATTATAAAGTTTAATGTTCCAATTTCTTTCCTCCTTTTAATATTTACAAAATGAATAAAAAATATTAAAATCTAACAAAAATAATTAAAAGTTTTTGCTTAAATTATGGTAAAATGATTTAAAAGAGAAACACTATTAACATATTTATAACTAAATAACCTTATTATATTGTACCTCTTAACATTTTTAAAAATTAAACTTTATAATATCATATCTTAACTTACTAACCTCCAAATATTCCAAAAAGATTGATAATAAGTAATATATAACTGTATAAACAATATATAATATTAATAAAATATTTAAATATCTTTCTTTAATCTTGAGAATTTAACAATAAATCTTGATATTTTTTATACACATTTTTATCCAAATAAATTTGAAAATCTAAACTACAAATAAATTCATATTCTAATTTATTTAAAACTTCAGTTTGAATTCCACAAATTTTTGCATAAAATTTATTTGTGAAATATTTATCTTCATAGGATTTAATAGCAATAAGTACACTTACAAAAAGTAATTTATGAACATTAAATTCAGTTAAAATAATTTTTTGTTTTTTACAAAATCTATCCAAAATAATTATAGCAGAAATTAAAGTAGCATCTTCCATTTTTGAATAATAAACAATTCTATAAATAAAATCACCAAGACTAATTTTAGGTAAGTCCTTAGCATTAAATATTAATTTTTTTTGTTTTTTTAATAGTTCTTTATAATTTTTTTTTAATTTATTCTGGGAAATTAAATTTATTAAAGAAATAGAAATATTAGAATTTAAAGAATGATTAATACTTCTTAGTTGACTTTGTAAATTTTCTTGTTTTCTTAAATAAACAGTTTTTGGGCTTATTATATTTGGTGAACTTTCTGTTGTTTCTTTACTCATTTTTTTTCAATATATATTTTTATGAAAAAAAAATCATTAAATGTCCTTTATCTCGAATAATTATTTTCATTTTTCAGAATTTATTTATCATAATTTCAAAATTACTTTTTTAAAATAATATATTTTTTAAATAACAAAAATTTTATTAAATTAATATTTAATAATTATTTTTTTTATTTAATTTATTAATAATGTTAAGGTAATTGTAAAATATATTATTAATTTTAAAAAAAAAAATTTTGATAATTAGAATAAATGGGATGTGCTTGCATTAGACCATCAATTTCAAATAATATAATTGTAAAAGAAGAATCTAATGAATTCAATAATATTAATGAAAAATTTAATGATAAAATTGAGTTTGATGGAAATGAAAATGAATTATTTGGAACTGATATTAAAATATTAAAAAATAGTAAATTAAAGAATTTAAATAAAAATGAAAATATTAAACATTTCACTGAAAAAATTGAACAATCAAATGATTATGAAATTATCCCAATTGATAAATTGAATTCTTTGATTTCTCCTGAAGCTTTAAATTCATTAAAATATTATGAAAATAATCAAGAAAAATTTGAAAATAATAATTTTGATGAGAAAAATACTGTTCGAAATTCTTTTAAAATGCCTCCAATAAAAAATAAAAGTACTGAAGAAATTTATGAAGGAAATTATATATATGATAAAGAAAAAGATAATTTTTCAAAAATTGGTGAAGGAAAATTAATAACAAAAAATAAAGAGATTATATTATTTTATGCAAATGAAAATTCGTTAAATTATGAAAACGCAAAATTTTTTTATAATAATGGTGATATATTTATTGGGGATTTTTCAAAAAATTATCCTTATGAAAAAGAAAAAGGAACTTTATTTTATAAAGATAAAAACAATGATTTTTCTTCTTTTTTACAATCAAATGATTTTAAAACAAATCCTTTTAAAATTAAAAAAGTTTTCCCAAATAAAGATGAATATGAAGGAGATGCAATATTAAATGATAATTTAATTATATTAGAAGGAAATGGAAAGTATAAAAGAAAAAGTGATAATTCAATTTATGAAGGAGAATTTAAAAATAATCAATTTAATGGAAAAGGAAATTTATTCATTCCTTTAAAAAATTCAAATGAAAGTGACCAAGGTAAATTAATAATAACAAATTGGATTAATGGAGTTGAAAATGGAAAAGGAATTATAAAAACAAAAAATGAAAATAATGAGATTAAAGAAATTAATTGTGTTTTTAGATTTGGTAAAGTTATTAATATTATACAAAAAAGTTCAAAAAAGATTCAATTACATAAAAATATTTTAAACTTTTTATCTCCAAATGAAATTTATATAATTGCAAAAAACACTAAAATAAAATCTATGTTAGAATATTTAAAAGAAGATAATTTTAAAAATTTAAATAATATTAAATTTTTTAGTATAATAAACAATACAAATAATTCTACAAATAAAAGTAATTCAATTAGACTTCAAAAAATATATGATTTAAAAATAACGAATATTCGAGAGATAACAAAAAACTATTCAGAAAATAAAATTTTATTTATTCCAATTCAAGCTTATAAAACTAATGGAGGTCAAGTTGAAAATAGATATAGATATCAAAATATTTTTAATCCAATTCCAACAAAAATTTATACTACACATTATATACTTAATAAATGGAAAGATGTTTCAATAAATGGAGTTATAAATTATAAAATGTTTAACAATAATAAAACTAATCAAATTTCAATATCAAATAATTCAAATATCAATGAAAATAAATTATCTTTAATAAATGAAATAATTAAGATTCAAGAAAAATATATTAATAGTTTTGAAGATGTTGATAAAAACTATCCTGAATGTGACAAATATAGAGATGTTCTTGATCATAGAAAGATTATTTTAAATGAAAGTATAATTGGAAATGTTTCTAAATGTTTATTTTCAATTCATTATATTTCTATTTTTATTCCTACTAAATATCATGACTTAAGTTTTGTTACTTTACCTTGTCACTTTTTATCTGTTTATATTCATGAAGATGATGATTTAATTTCAGAAGAATGTTCAATTAATATTTGTCAACAAATTATAATAGAAAATAATAATAATATTGATGAAATAAATAATAAATTTTCAAAAGATATTTTATTTATGGAAAAAAAAGAACATTTCTCTTATATTGAATTTGATACTATTACACAACCTGAAAAAAGTAAAAAAATTTTATGTTTAATTGAAATCAATCATTTAAATCCTGACAAAAATCCTTATATTATCACATTAAATAAATATTATCATTTTGGAAGATATATTACAATTAAATTAATTGACCAAAATTCACTTTATAATACAATGAATAGAAATTGTATTGATTTTGGTACGATAAATTTTTATGGGGACGTATTTGAGTTATAATAATTTTTTTTAGTTAAAAATGTTTAAGTATATTATAATAAATATTTGTAATTATTTATTAAATATTTTCTATTTATTTTCTTATAATTATTTTAAAAAAAAAAAAAATAATAATAAAAAATAAATAAAATTAATTAAATTTATTTAAAAGATATATGGCAAAGGGTATATTAGCAGGAGGAAAATTAAGAGATCACAGAAGAGAACAAAAATGGAATGACAAAACATATAATAAAGCTCATGGAATATCAAGATGGAAAACCCCATTTGAAGGAGCATCTCACGCATCTGGAATTGTATTAAAAAGAGTATCAGTTGAAGCAAAACAACCAAATTCTGCTTGTAGAAAATGTGTTAAAGTTCAACTTAAAAAAAATAATAAAAGTATTGTTGCTTTTATTCCTGGTGATGGAAACTTAGAATTTATAGATGAAAATGATAGAGTCCTTATTGCTGGTTTAGGAAGAAAAGGACATGCAGTAGGAGATTTACCAGGTGTTAGATTCAAAGTCGTTCATGTTGCAGATATTGGACTTAATGCTTTGTTTAGAGGAAAGAAAGAAAAGCCTAAATCTAAATAAATTTTTTTTTTATTTGATATATGAAGGAAATTGATAAATAACTTTTATTTAATTTTATTTTATTTTTCTTTATATATTAGGTATTTTAAAATAGATAATTTATTCTTGATATATATTTTCTCTATAAAATAGTTGTTTTACTAATTACTTATATGAGAATATTTTCAATTTTAAATTTAAGATTAAATAGTATTTGTAAAATAAAGAAATAGTTTTTATTTTATTCATTTCTTTAATTTCCTTTTCATAATAATCAAAAAAATTTGCTAAAAATCTTATATATTATAATTTATTTCCCTTTAAATTGACATTTTCTCGTTCTGTTTTCATTCATTTGTATATAGATTTTTTTAAATTATTCTTTTGTATTTTTTATTCCTATATCAATTATTATTTTTGTATTTACAAATTTTTATTGACTTTCTATATTTTCAAATAATTCTTTTTTCAAAATTATTTTTATTTAAATTTTTGTCGTATTCTTTTATAAATTTGAAATAATAAAGACATTAAATATCTGGGATTCTCATTCAATTAATAATCATTTATATATATATTTCAGTTAAATTCTGTTAAATATCTTAATATGAATTTAATCTTTAATTAAAAGTAATATTTTTTTTAATATCTCTTAAAGGAGTAATAAACATCATATTAATATATTTTTTTCGAATTTCATATGATAAAAAAGATTTTGATAATATTATAATATTATTTCAGTGGATATTTAATTTGGGTTAAGCATATATCAATAGAATAGAAAATAAATTCATCTTAACATTTAGTTAATATGATAATAAAAACTTCATTTCTTCATTAAATTTGTTCTAGAATAGGTAATTTAAAAATTATTGAAAAATATTCTCTATCTTTAGATTTATCAATTAAATAATTGAAAGATTTTGATGATATTTTATTAATACATTTTTTGTTCTTTTTTTCATAATCTCATTTATTTTTAAAAAAAAATTATATTAGGATGAATTCTGAAGAAGACAGAAATGAAAAGGAAAAAAAATACGATGAATATTTATTAAATTGGGAAAATTTAAGAAAAGAATTTGAAGAATCTAAAGAAGAGGAAAAAAGAAATAGTATAGCATCAAATAAAAAAAATAAGAAAAAAGAAAAAGGTTTACCTCAACAAATGCAAAATAGTTTATTATATAATTTTATAAATAATAGTCATTATCATAATGGACCATTAACACTTTTATCTCATAAACAAGAATTCGATGAAAATGAAAGTTTTCAAAAGTTAGTAGATTTATTATATGAAGAAACTCAAACTGTCCCAGATATTCAATTAGTTGATAAAGAACCAGATCAATATTTTATTACTCAATTATATACTACTTTTTCACTTTTAGCAAGAAAAGTTTATTTAGATTTACCTGGAAAAGAAAAAGAAAATGAAAAAAAAAGAGAATTTTTACAAAGTTTAAATAATGTTAATTATGATAAAAATGCGATTTTAAATAATCAAACTTTACATATGATTAATCATAATATATTAAGACCTGAAGAATATTTTCAAAATTTAAAAATAAAAGAAATTTTAGATGAGAAAGATAGAGAAGAACAAATGATTAGAGAAAAAAAAATAGAAATTGAAAGACTTAAAGAATTAAAAAAATTAAGAGAAATGAGAAGAGAACAAGAAAAATTAATGGCAATAAAAATAGATGAAGGAGATAAATTTAATATTGAACCTGAATCTAAAGAAATTAAAGAAAAAAAAGAAGCTTTTCAAAGAGATAAATTATCAAAAATTGTCAAAATTATTGAAATCAATGATAAATATTTTAATCAAATGCCAAAAAAAAAATTTGATAATATAATGCAAAATATTTATAAAGGATATCCCCTTGATTATGAACCTTCAATTCAAGAAATAGATTTATCTCCTTTTAATGATAAAAGGTCTAAGGAAGATTATGAATTCTTGGAAAATAATTGTAATGATTTTAGAGAGAAATTTGGATTTTTAGATAATGAAAATATAGATTTCAATAAAATAAATAGAAGACAAAGTATGAATAATTTAAAAAATTATGATTCATTATAAATAAATAATTAAATAGTTTTTTAATTTTAAATTTTTTGTTTAAGAAATATTACTATAAATTAAAATCAATTTTTTTATTTTATATATCTTTCTTAGATTAATTTTTTGTTTGAGGATGATTGAACAATTTAAATTATTATTTTATTTATCATTCCTATTTTTTAATATTATAATCATTTTTAAAATTACCAGCAGAAGAGTATTTACCCATAAATAAAAAAATCATGTTTTCAAATCCAATTTTAGTTTTTTGAATACACAAAAGAAAAGAGAAATCTTCAAAAATAATTCTTAAAATAACCCAAACTATAGTTGAGGGACCTTGATGCCGATATATTGTAGAAGAAAAAAATTAAATGGTTTTTATTATTTTTAAGAAGTTAATTTTTTTTTTCTAGGTTTATGAAGATATTTCCTCTTAACACAAAAGAAGAAGATGTTTTCATTTAATTTGATAAATAATAAATGTAAAATTT
>JAEEGK010029298.1_pt1 | contig 10989 bp, 19 predicted proteins | sample 8958771 | NCBI WGS metagenome assembly JAEEGK01 (sample SAMN16246547, study PRJNA631951) | gut metagenome | biome: gut microbiome; feature: rumen; material: SC-attached | host: Bos | place: Iran: Karaj | collected 2018-10 | reverse complement strand
CCACCTGCGTCAAGTTCTCTCGGTTCTACAACACCGAGAAAGAAGCGCTCGAAGCCTTCGAGCGAGGCGGTTGGGTAATCGCCTAACCCACAAAGCCCGCAAGGGCTTATTGTTTTGAGCGCGGCGACCTGGGCCGGGTCGGCGCGAGTTTCGCATTAGACCAACAGTAGTGAAAAAATTTTTTGAAAAAACCGGAAAAAAGTGCTTGACAGACTTTCCCGAATGTGCTATACTTTAGTCAGAAAGAAAGAGAGAGGTGCTACTAATGAGAATTGCATTCGACATGGACGGAACAATCGCCAACCTGTACGGCGTGGAAAACTGGCTCGCCGACCTCATCGCCGAAAATACTCGCCCCTATGCCGAAGCCGAAGTGATGGTCAACATGAACGTGCTGGCTCGCCTGCTGAACAAACTCCAGAAGCAGGGCATCGAAATCGGCATCATCAGCTGGCTGAGTAAGAACGGAAGCGACAAATACAACGCCGAAGTCGCGGAAGTCAAAAAGGCGTGGCTCAAGAAACACCTCGCAAGCGTACACTTCGACTTCATCGAAATCGTGAAGTACGGAACAGACAAAAACCTTGTGAACCGCACAACCGCCGACATTCTCTTCGATGACGAAATCGGCAACCGCGAAAACTGGAAAGGCATCGCCCACAACGTGGACAACATCATCGAAATCCTCAAGGCTCTGTAAAGAGCCTTTTTAAGTGCGCCGACCGGGAGCGCGGGCACAAAAAAAATTTTAAAAATTTTTGAAAAAATGCTTGACAAAATCGCAAAAGGGTGCTATACTTAAATCACAAAAGGGAAGGAAAACCCAAAACCCACGGATTGCACTACCAAAGGCGCAAGGTCGCAGGCGGAACTCGCCAAGTAAAACCGATTCCGTGTAAGAAATAAGTAGGGAGAGCCCTCGGGGAAGATGTAAAGAGGGCAGAACGCCACCCTTCCCACTAAGTCCACCAAAGCCGAGAGAAAATCTCGGCTTTCTCTTTTTGGCCGCGCGTCCTGGGCTGGGACGCGCGGTTTTTTGCTTTGGACCCGGCCTCAGTGAAAAATTTTTTCAAAAATTTGCGAAAAAACGCTTGACTTCTGTTCCCGAATGTGGTATACTCTGTTCGTAAGGTGAGGGGAGCTGAACCTGAGCGGGAGGTCGCAAGTTGACCGTGTAAGACTCCAGAGCTGAAGAGCCCCACGACCGCACGGAGTCCTGTTGTGCGGGATATAAATGTGAACCAGCAACTGCCACTTGCGCAGACCTCTGAGTGGACGAGCCTCCAGAGCGAGCAGGAACAAAGGGTGGAAGGGCAGGAGGACGGCAGGACGACCCAAAAACTTTTTTCAAAAAATTTGAAAAAAGTGCTTGACATTCCCCAAGTAGTATGCTATACTACAGTCAGAAAGGGAAGGAAAACCCACCAAACCCGCGGGGTGACTTGGTCACTCTCCGCAGAGGCGCAGAGCTGTAGTTATCGGCAACCATCGAGCTGTCGGCGCAGTGAGACCCACGTGAGTCAGTAAGACGCCCACCCGCGTTAGAAATCAGTAGACCTAAGATGCCGCCGATGGCTTCGGACGGGCGAGGAACCCTCCTACGGCGGATGGACGGAGCAGAGCCAGTTTCCTTTCTTCTTTCTCTTGGCGGGGCGCAAAGGCGCCCCGTTTCAAGTTTTGAGCGCGCCGGCCGCGCACGTGGCCGACGCGATTTTAGGTTTGCAGGGCACTTTAGAAAATTAAGCGACGAGCGCGAAAAAACAGCGAAAATTAAGTATTTTCCCGAAATACTTAAGATTCTTAAGTAAGCACTGGTTAGCTACTGCTAACAGGCGGTTAGCACAGGCTAACTTAAGAAAATTAAGTATCTGCTCAAACTACTTAAGAAAATTAAGCAAAAAGGGCAAAAAACTTTAGAAAAGTTATTGACAAGCCGGTGGGGGTGTGCTATACTGTAGCCAGATAAAGAAAGAGAGGACACACCACCATGACGAACCCCACCCTTTTCAAGAGCCTGATTGACCGCTACAACGCCGTTGCCTATACGCACCAGTACATCTGGGGCTTTGCCTACAAGGGCAACGTCTATATGGCTACCACGGGCGCGGATTATATGCCCATCGTCTGCACGCTTGACCGCGCAAGCCGTGGCGCAGGATATGCGCTCCGCTTCTGCCCTACCAACGCCCAGAAGCTGGCCCTTATGGCGGGCGCGCAGGTGCTTTGCTCCGAAAAGTTCTTCGCCGAAAGCGTCGCCGATAGCAAGTACAATAAGGGCGAAATCTTCGAGAAAATGGTCACCGAATATTTCGGTCAGGTCTGGGAAAAGGACAACGTCCCCTTCACCAAGGGCGGGGATATCGAAGTCAACGGCATCGCCTACCAGATAAAGTTCCAGGCCGCCACCTTCTGCAACGAGAAGAGCATCGCCAACCTCGAGAGATGAGGCTGGCGGTCTCTTCCCCGGGGCGCCGAAAATTTTTCAAGAATATGGCAAAAAACCCTTGACAACTTTCAACAGAGATGATATAATAAGACCATAAAGAGAGGGCTTGCGGCGAGTGAATAGGGCCGATTGCAGTGACAAGCCTCCTGCGGTAGACTCGAAAGCTCGCCAACCCAAACAGAAAGGTCCAATAGATGAAGAAATTCTTTAAAATAGAAACCGCCTACAAATTCGAATGGAATGACCTGCGCTCGGTGGCAACTGTAATCAATGTGCTTTTGATTATGTGCTATGGATTGTCAATCGCCTGGTTCGGTCTTGGGATTGCGCTCGTGGGTCTCGTAAAAGATTTAACTGATGACCGCCACATCAACGGAATAATAATGCATCTCGCTGGCGTGGCATTGAACATACACTTTCTCTCTCTTTTCTATGGGGCGCCGTGAGCGCCCCGCTTTTTTGCCCGGGCGCCCGAACACACGTTCGGGTAAAAAAATTTGAAAAATTTTTCAAAAAGTGCTTGACTTCTATGGGGGGATGTGCTATACTATCATTGTCAAGAGAAGAGATTACGAGCCTACTGCGCAGAGATACTCGTTACCACTTGCAGACGTGTAAGGTTCTCAAAATAAAAAATAAAAAAAGTTTGAGAAAGCTCTTGACAAATCCGCAAAGCCGTGCTATAATAAGCACGTAAGATAAAAAAGGGTAGCGACCTACCGCAAGAAAGGAAATCCACTATGAAGAAAATGACCTACGTCGAAGCCCTCAACATCGCCATCGAGTCCTGCACGAACCCCGAAGCCGTCGAGCGCCTGACCGCTCTGCGTGATGCGACCATCAAGCGCAACAGCGCTGACAGGAAGCCCACCAAGACGCAGGAAGCCAACGAAGGCATCAAGGCCGAAATCCTTGAGGCTATGGCCGACGGTGAGAAGCGCACCGTGTCCGAGATTATGGACTGCGTGCCGAGCCTGCGTGAAGCCTCCAATCAGAAAGCGGCGAGCCTTGTTCGTCAGCTGACGGAAAGCGGAGCGCTTGTCCGTGAGGAAATCAAGAGAAAGGCGTACTTCCACGTCGCCTAACTCCCAAGGGGGCGCAAGCCCCCTTTCCTCTTGCGGTCGAGTTAGCCGAGGCTAACCCGCCCGGGCGCAAATTTTTTCAAAAAGTTTTCATTTGGGTATTGACAAAGCCATTTCTATGTGCTATAATTAAGTCAAGAAAAGAAAAAGAGAGGTTTTGAACCGAAATGCCCACTATCTTCTTCGACTTAGACGGAACGCTCGCTGACCTCTATGGGGTTGAAAATTGGCTTCAGTATCTGATTTCCTTCAACCCGTTTCCGTATGAAAACGCAAAACCCCTTCTGAACCTACAGGCACTCGCAAGAGTTCTCAATCGACTTCAGCGCAAGGGATTTCGGATTGAGGTTATCTCTTGGTTGAGCAAAACCTCCACCCCCGAATACGATGAAGCGGTCACCCTTGCAAAACTCCGCTGGCTTCGGGTTCATCTTGCAAGCGTTTCCTTTGACGAAATCAACATCGTTTCGTATGGGGTTTGCAAAGACACTTTCCGCCACACCTCCGCCGACATTCTGTTTGATGATGAAAAACCCAACAGAGAAGCGTGGAATGGGGTAGCGTTTGGGGTCGAAAACATAATCGAAACGCTCCGCTCTCTCTAATTTCAAATCGATTTTCAGTTCGCCCTTTTGCGGTTTTCTCCTCCTTTCCCGCAAAAGGGCTTTTGTTTGCGCTCGGCCGCGCGGCGCCGGTCGTGCCGCGCGGTGTTTGGCTCGAACATACGTTTGGGAAAAATTTCTTCAAAATTTTTTGCAAAAAGTGCTTGACATCTGCTCCCGAAAGTGCTATACTGTTCTTGTCAAGGGGGGGTGACGACCATCGCAAGAAACCTTGTCGGGAACCCTAACATGGCACGCGCGCTACCGCCGCAGAAGGTGAGGTACCGCGGAGAGGACACCGAAAATTTTTTGAAAAACTTTTCAAAAACCCCTTGACAAACTCCCCAAGAAGTGCTATACTAAAGGCACAAGATAAAGAAAGGGTCGCGACCTACGCGAGAAAGGGTGATTACCTATGAAGAAACTGACCTATGTTGATGCTCTGAATGCCGCTATCGAACTGACCGAAGGCGAAGTCCGCGAGAAGCTGGTTGCTCTCCGTGACGCTACCGCGAAGCGGAACGCGGCTGACCGCAAGCCCACCAAGACCCAGCAGGCGAATGAGGGTATCAAGTCCGAAATCCTCGACTTCCTCGCTGATGGCGGCAAGTACACTGTCACCGAGATTATGGCGGGCGTTCCGTCCCTCGCTGACGCTTCCAATCAGAAAGCCGCTTCCCTCGTGCGGCAGTTAGCCGAGAGTGGCGCGGTCATTCGTGAGGAAATCAAGCGCAAGGCTTACTTCCACCTTGCGTAAACCCCACGGCAAGGGGGCAGAAATGCCCCCTATTTTTTCGACAAGCGGTTAGCAGCGGCTAACCGCCCGGGCGGCCGATTGTTAAAAAAATAACGAAAAATTTTTGAAAAAACCGCTTGACATTCTCTGCCCCTTGTGCTATACTACAGTCAGAAAGAGAGGTAAAGCCCTATGAAGATTGATGAAAAGCGTGTGGCAAAACTGATGAAATCCCTTTCCTGCACTCGTGAAGAAGCCCTTGCGGTGATTGCCGAAGATGAGGAAATCGACGGAATGACAATGAAAGAACTTCACGCTGACGAAACGCCTGAACAGAAGAAGGCTCGCAAGGACGCCACCAAGACGGGCACTCGCAAGCGGACAGAGGTCAAGCGGGAGCGCAAGGTTGACGAAACCAAAAAACAGTTGCTGAATGGCTTCCGTGTCTACCTCGAAGGGAGCGGAGCAGTTGTAAAGCCCCTCGAAACCGAAGCGGAAATGCACTTCACGCTGAACGGAGCGGAGTACACGGTCAAGCTGATAAAGCACAGACCGCCGAAGGCCTAAGCCGAACACCTGTTCGGCTTTCGCCCGGGCCAAAAAATTTTTGAAAAAATTGAAAAAAGTACTTGACATTTTTTTAGTCTGTGGTATAATTAAACCATCAAGAGAAAACAATAAGAAAGGAAATAAACAAAATGGGATACTTCTATGTAGGGGGCAAGACAAATCAAAGAGTAAATGGATACGGCAAAATCGGTGAGACCAATCAGCAGTATCTTTCACGGAGAGTCGGAAAAATTCGGCAAGATGAAGGCAACTTCTTCGTTTTCAAGTATTTGGAGCTGCCTGACAGCACGCAAGCCGTAACAAGAGCAATCGAAGGCTATGTGCGCATGATGCTGGAGCGCGATGGATGGGAAAACATTCAAAACGACCACTTTGAATGGAAAACTACCAAAGAAGAAAAAATGAACGACTACCTGATTTTTGCGAATGCCGCAATCAGACACGCCGAAATCTTTTGCGAAATGATGGACATCCCATACAATACCAAAGAGGGAAACCCTTCCGCAAGAAAAACTTGCCGTCACAAAGCGTGATGGCAAGTCGCCCGGGCGCGCGGTTAGCCTAAGCTAACTGGAAAATTTTCTTCAAAAAATTAAAAAAAGTACTTGACAAGTACTGCAAGCCGTGTTATAATGCACTTGTAAACAAAAGAAAGGAACCCCAAAGAATGACCCTTAATGACCGCCTCATTGTGGTGGACACGGAAACCACAAACTCCCTCGATGACCCTATCTGCTACGATGTAGGCTTCGCCGTGATTGACCCCCTCGGAAATGTGTATGAACAATTTTCCTTTGTGGTCGCTGATGTTTTTCTCGATGAAGAACTGATGAAAAGTGCCTACTTTGCCGACAAAATCCCTCAATACTGGCAAGACATAAAAGCAGGCACAAGGGAGCTAAAAACCTTCCGCAATATCAAGAAAGCCTTTGCCGAAGCCGTGAAAAAGTACGATGTGAAAATCATTCTCGCCCACAATGCAAGATTTGACTATCGCTCGCTGAACCTCACGCAACGCTATTTGACCGCAAGCAAGTACCGCTATTTCTTCCCCTTTGGGGTCGAGATTTGGGACACGCTGAAAATGAGCCGAGAAGTGCTAAAAAGCAACGCTGATTTTGAAGCCTTCTGCTGGTCGAATGACTACCTAACAAAACGGCTTTGCCGTAGGTACACCGCCGAAGTCATTTACAGATTTTTAATCGGTGATACCACTTTCGAAGAAAGCCACACAGGGCTTGAAGATGTGCTAATAGAAAAAGAGATTTTCGTTTTCTGTCTGCGTGAGAAACCCGAAATCAACGGCGCACTGTGGGAGGACTGACCCCTCCCACGGGCGGCCCGGGCAAAATTTTTTGACGAATTTCTGAAATTCTACTTGACAATTTGGAAAAAATTTGGTAAAATAATTTTAGAAAGGAAGGAAAAGAAAATGGCAACAGTCTACCGCTACAAATACGCTGAAACGCTCGAAAAGCACGTGCGTAAGTATCTCAAAAAGTTCGGCATCACTCGTGCAATCTGCACGAATGAATTTGAGTATTACCCCGAAAGCAATTCTGTTTGCTTTACAATCTTTGAGTATGACCAAGACGCCGAACTTGTAAAGTTCGTAAACCAGAAGTATGATGTTCAAATTGACAAATGGTTTTTCGTGTTTTGCCTCCTGCACGAAGTCGGGCACAAGATGACCCTCCCGCAATTGACCGAAGAAGAAATGCACTTTGAAGAAGTTGCGCGAAATGGTCTGCTTCCTCTGCTGATTGAGGACAAAGACAATACCAAAATCAATGCTCTGTATTTCAATCTTCCTGCCGAGGATTTAGCCAACAGATGGGCGATTGATTACATCGACACCCACCAAGAGGAATGCTGGAAGTTCCAACAGAGATGCGAAAAAATAATTGAACACATCTACAACAAAAAGTGCTTTGCCTATCACCGTGTGTGATGGGCTTGCGCCCGGGGCCAAAATTTTTAGAAATTTTTTAAAAAAAACTATTGACAAACCTTTTGCCTTGTGGTATACTTAAACCATCAAAGAAAGAGAGGTACTCAGAATGAACTTCCACTACACCTACAGCACGAAAATGGTTATCTGCTTTGATGACATTTATGAAGTCCACCACTGTGGCACGCTGGACGAAGCCTGCGAAATCATCACGAATGGCTTCCTTGAATACGGTTTTGACAAAGCCGATGTGATTGACGCCGAAACTGGCGAAGTGCTGGTTATGGCTGACAATGACTAAGGGGGTGACAAAATGAAAGTAACCGAAACTCGTTGCGTAGAATTTGAACTGACCACCGCAGAGCGTGACACTCTTAGAGCTGCCGCCGACATCATTGGCGAAATCCATGAAGAAATGCAGAGCGCTTGCGTTTTCGAAATTAGCGGCTATCAAGTCGATTGGTGCCGCCGCGATTTTGAAGATACCGCTGACATTCTTCGAGATTGGGCTAACGCGGACACGCTAAAAGCCGAGGAATGACCCTCGGCCCATCGGCCCGGGCCAAAAATTTTTTTTCAAAAAGTACTTGACAACCGATTTGACCTATGCTATAATCTATTACAGAAAGGAGAGATAGCTATGGATGAGAAGAAAATTGCTTCACTGATGAAATCACTTGGTTGCACACGTGAGGAAGCCATCGCCGTGATTGCGGAAGATGAGGCTATCGACAAAATGACGATGAAAGAAATCAATGCCGACCTCACCCCCGAACAGCGCAAAGCGATGAAAGATGCCACCAAGACAGGCACAAAGAAGCGCACCGCCGTAAAGCGCGAACGCAAGCCCGATGACACGAAGCGCGAAATCATCGAAACAGTCGCGCGCAACCTCGACCGCTGTTGTTTCGGCGAAGACCTCCACACAGTCGCGAATGTAGCAATCGCGAACCCCGAAAGGGAAATCACTTTCTCGGTGGATGGCGCAGAGTACAGCATCACGCTGACGAAGCACCGCCCCCCGAAACAGTAACCAAGGCGCCCACGTGGCGCCTTTGGCGCCCGGGCGCCCCGAACATCTGTTCGAGAAAAAATTTTTTAAAATTTTTTCAAAAAGTGCTTGACAAACCGCTGACCCTATGCTATAATCTACTCGTAAGGTTGAGAAAGCCAAGGGGTGGCGAGAAAAAAGAAGCCCTCAAAAAAAAATAAAAAAAGTTTCAAAAAACCCTTGACAAACCAAACAGAAGGTGCTATAATAAAGGCACAAGATGAAGGGAAGGAAAACCCAAGAAACCAGAAAGGAACTGATGACTATGACGAAGATGACCTATGTGAATGCTCTGGAGATGGCTATCAATGGCAACCTGACCGATGAGGCGGTCGAGAAGCTCCGCAACCTGCAGGCTCAGCTCGTGAAGCGTGCGAGTGCCGAGCGCAAGCCCACGAAGGCTCAGAAGGCTAACGAGGGCGTGAAGTCCGAAATCCTCTCGGTTCTGACCACCGAAGGCAAGCAGTGCAAGGACATTGCCGCTGCGGTCGGCATCAGCGGTCAGAAGTGCTCGGCTCTGCTCGGTCAGCTGATTGACGCTGGCACGGTGGAGAAGTACACCGAGAAGCGCGTGACCTACTTCAAGGTGGTCGAGGGCTAAGCCCTCACCACCTACCCCCACCCTTCACAGAGGCGCATTACGAGTGGGTACCCACTCGCAAGTAGAACCCACCGAAAGCGATACGGGTCGTAGTGCGTCTGTGCGAGGGGTGGGGGGCGCCCGGGCGAAATTTTTTTTTCAAAAACCTATTGACAAATGCTTTGAACTGTGGTATACTTTAATCATCAAAAAAAGAGAGGGAATGGTAATGGACAGAAAAGCCAAATCAGTTATGCACAAAGAACTGATAGATTTACTTCTAAAAGATACTGAAAACGATGATGATTTTTTCAGCAGACTGCTTTACGCACTTCAGGTTGTTTCGAATGAATTAAACAGATTTGATGAAAAAAATGCTTGACAAGTTGCGCGCTTTGTGCTATACTTAAGTCAGAAAACAGAAAGAGAGGAAAGAACAATGTGGGATTTCTTATTTGAAGACAAAGAGAGCGGCGAAGAGTTCTTCGTAGAATGTGAGTATCTCGAAAAGGCGTTCGTAATTCTCGAGATGAGCGGCTTCGAACGCAGTGAAGTGAAGTACCTCGGCAAGTACACGGTAGAAGAAGCCGAAGCAATGGGGCTCGACACTTATTAAGGGATAAGGGGGTTCTAAAATGGCTTATCTTTTTCAATTCAAATGCGAATGTGAAAAATGCGGTAATGACAATTTTTTTGTTGATACCGAAGTAGAAAGAAGTATTTGGCACTATAAAAGGGAATACGTTCTGTGCGTTCCTATGAAAATCACTTTTACCTGTAAAAAATGCGGGCACAAAATGGAATTTGAAAATGAATTTCAGCGAAAGTGGTAAAATGAGCTAAAGACTTGTGCCGAGCGGCCCGGGGCGCACATTGTTAAAAAAATAACTTTTAAAAAGTACTTGACAAATGCTTGTTGATGTGCTATACTTAAACCATCAAAAGAAAGGAGATAAAAAAATGCTGGTTTACATTACTACTATTTGCCCCATCTGCCACGAAGAGCATGAGGTGGGTGTGTACCAAGATGACTATCTGCGTTGGTGTGATGGCGCACTCGCGCAGGATGCGTTCCCTTACCTTACTGCCGATGAGCGCGAAATGCTCATCAGCGGTATCTGCCCCACCTGCTGGGACAAGATGTTCTCTTTCGATGATGATGACGAGGAAGAGGACGAGGATGGGGACCACGAAGAAGAACTGCGTGAGTATGACCTTGAGATGGGGTTTAACCCCTACATGGGAGGGTATGACTACGACTGCTAACCGCAGTCGTTTTTGCCCCGGGCCGCAGAAAATATATTATTTTTTCTTATTGACTTTTTGCTACTGGTATGTTATACTATAACCATAGAAAGGAGTTGATAGAGATGACCGAAAAGCAGATTCTTAATGCTATGAAATCCCTTGACCTCACGCGAGAAGAAGCAATCGAAATGCTGTCCGCAGACGAGGAAATCGACAAGGGCGCAAAGTTGTTCGAGCTGTCCGACGAACAGAAAAAGGTTGCTAAAGAAATGACAGCAGCAGGCGGTGGCAAACACAAGGAACACAAGCCGAGAGAGCGCAAGGTTGATGCTGATAAAAAGGAAATCATGCAGACCATTGATGACGCACTTTGCGACCTTGTTGATAATGTGGAAGAACCGAAGAATGAAAGCGAAATTTCATTCACCTACAACGGCGCAAGCTACACTATCAAGCTGATAAAGCACCGCCCCCCGAAGAAGGCTGAATAAGCCTTCTTTTTTTTGTATAATTATGCGCATGCCCGGGGGCGCCCGCAAAAATATATTATTTTTACCCCTTGACTTTTTCGCACCACCATGTTATAATAAGGTTGTAAGAAAAAAGGAGAACAAAAAAAATGACCAAGGATGAAAAACTGATTGTTGTTGACACCGAAACCACGAACTCCATTGATGACCCCCTCTGCTATGATGTCGGCTTTGCTGTGATTGACAGCGAGGG
>JAEEGK010029296.1_pt1 | contig 10990 bp, 9 predicted proteins | sample 8958771 | NCBI WGS metagenome assembly JAEEGK01 (sample SAMN16246547, study PRJNA631951) | gut metagenome | biome: gut microbiome; feature: rumen; material: SC-attached | host: Bos | place: Iran: Karaj | collected 2018-10 | reverse complement strand
TATATTTTGAACCAAAAGAAATAAACAATGGAATACCTATTTCACCAGATTTTGAATGTAGTGAAAAAATTTTAATAAAAAAACAAAAAAATTTCAAACACCAACAGGAATATTTTATACCTTTTGAAATAAGAGATGAAAATGATAATCAATTAAATTATCATCAAACTGGCTTGGTTATAATTAAAATATCATTTAAAAGTAAATATTGAAATTAGTTTCTATATTTTTTAAATATAAAATAATATAATATTTATTTATATTAACTAAAGATTGATTATATTATTTATATTTTTTATTTTAAAGTAAAAATAAATAAATTTAAATATTATTTAATTATTATGAGTACTAATATCAAATTTATTTTAATATAAAAAAAATTTAATAACTATATAAATTATATAATATTTAATTAATATAATAATATTTATTAATAGAATTTAACAATTCTTTAATTATTTTTTAAAAAAGTTTATTTTTTTATTTAATATATAAATAATAATATTTTAACAAAATTTTAAAAATCAATGTCTGAAAAATTATTTGAAAATATAAAAATAAATATTAGCGAACAATTAAATAATTTTAAAAATGAAATTCAAAATATTATTGAAACAAAAATAAAATCAGAAATAGGAAATTTGTTAGATAAAATTAATGATAAATTTGTTAATTTATATTCAAATAAAAAAAGAAATGAAGAAATATTACAAAACTTTATTCTTCAAATAACTGAAAATACTGAAATATTAAAATATTTAAAAGATTATACGGATAATAAATTAAATATTGAAACTCAAACTCAAGAAAATAATAATCTTGATAATAAAAAAATTGTTTCAAATAATGTTATAAATAAAGAAAAAAGTATTGAAAATGAAAAAAATAAAGAATTAAAAGATTCAGATAATGAGCTTAAAGATAATAAGCAAAATGAAAATTTGGAAAATAATCTCCATGTTTATGAAGATTATGATGATATTAATGAAAAAGAAAATAAAGATAATAAAGAAAAAAATACTGATGAAAATAATATAAATTCAGATAATATAATTGATAATAATATACCTGATATGATATTTCCAGAAAGTCTTTCAAGAAATTATAATTCATTTAATTATTCAATTGAATATGAATTTAAAGAAATTGATGATATTTATTTATCAGACTTAAAAGAATCTTCAGCATATATTTCTATATCAATAACAAATAATGGAGAAATAGATTGGCCAAAAAATTGTTATATTTGTTGTATAGAAGATCCAGAAAAAACAGGTATTTTTTTTGATGATATGATAATTAATAATGGAGATTCAATAAAAGTTGGAGAAAAATATTCTGATAAAATATATTTAAGAACTCAAGAAAATTTTGTTGAATCTGATGAATATATTTTATCTTATGAAATTAAAATAAATAAAAAACAAAGCTTAAATTCAAATCAAACAGGAATGTATATAATTAAATTAAAAAAATATAAAAAAACAAATAATAGTTTAAATTATTCTCAATATAATAATAATAATAAAAATAATAGAAAGAAAAAAAGCAAATATAATAAACGTTATTATAAAAAAAAAGAAGAAGAAAATAATAGTTATATTCAAAATGAATTAAGTGATAAAGATTTTAATAATTTGTGATTTTAATATTAATTATTTTAATTAAAATTATAAATAAATATTATTAATTAAAAATAAATTAAAATAATCAAAATGTTTTATATTTATTTTTTAATAAAATTTTAAATTAAATTAATTAAATTCTATTCCTTAAAATTAATATATTATAAGTAATATTTTTTAATTATATATTTAATATAAAATATAAATATTTATCTTTAAAATATTCATTAAATTTTATACTTGTAAACAAATATTTTAAATAATTATTTCAAATATATTATCTTTTTAAAATTATAAAATATAAATATAAACATTCTTCTATTTAATTAATTAATTACATAATAAAAATTAAATAATATACAAATTTTTCATTTATAAATATCTTAAATTAAATATATATTAATTTTTAATAATAACATAATATATTAAAAATTTTTTTTGTTTTTTTCTTTTTAATAGTATAAATATATGAAATAAAATAATAATTATATTTCCAATATTTCACTTTCTAATTTTTTTCTTAATTTTTCTAAAAAAATATTTACAAATTTTATTTCTTTATATTGTTCTGATAATATTATATATTTTTTATTTTTAATTATTTTTTTTATTTCTAAAAAAGTTGAAATTTGAGATATTTTTATTAAAGAATATTGTATAATTATATTTTCATATATTTTTTTTATAATAATTCCTTCTTTATTAATTTTAACTTTAATAACAAATTTATTTTTATTCATTACATTTAATTTCATAAGAATTTTATAAATTTGAATGAAAGATCTATTGATTAAAATAGATTCTATAATATATAAATTTGAATTTAAAGTATTCAAATAACCTGTTAAAGTTTGACAAAAATTTAAACTTGTACTATAAATTTCTTCTCTATATTGGTCTTTAAGTCTAAAATTTTTTTCAACAATTACTACACTATTTTTTTCACTAGTATTAAAAAATATTCCAATAATTATATAAAAATTATTACTTCTTTTAACATATTTTCCATTAATTGAAATTAATTTACTTTTTAGAACTTTAGATATTTTATCTGAATTTGTTTCAATTGTTTTACAAATTACTTCTAAATTATTACATAAATTAAATTTAATAAAGCAATTTTTTTCATTATAATTTTTATCATTCAAAGGAATAGAAAAAAAAATTTTTTTTTGATTTAATTGTTTAACTTTATTACAATTAATTAACCAATCTGTAATAAGAGAATAATCATAATTAAATGTATATGAAAAAAAGAATTCTTTTTTATTTGGTTCTAAAGAAAATAAAAAATATTCCATATTTTCTTTTTATTTTTAAATATTATTCATAAAAGATGATTAATACAATTAAGTTAAATATTAAAATAATTAAAATATTTTGTATTTAAAATTTTTTTTATAATATATTTTCAAAAAAATAAGATAAATAAATAAATTTTTTATGCTAATAATTTAATTTATTATTTAACAGTTTATTTTTATTATTATATTAAAATTATTTTTTATATAAAATTTAAATAATTTTTAACATTTATTTATTAAAATAAGTTTTAAAAAAATTAATAAAAATTTAAAAATGGAAGAAAATGAAAATACAAATAATAAACAAGCTAAAATTATTATTCAATCTGAAAGTGAAATAAAGAAACCTCTTAGTGAAATAATTAAAGAAACAAATGCTGAAGAGAAAAAAGAAGAAAAAATAATTGAAAATGTAAATGAAAATGAAAATGAAAATCAAAATGAAATTTCAAATAAAGAAAACGACAAAAACGAAAGTAATGAATTTAAAAATTCATTAGAAGAATCAGTTAAATTAAATATTCCAACGAATGATTTACCAACAACAATTGAAAATAATAATAATAATGTAGAAAATAAATTAGAAACTGAAGTTGAAAAAGAAAAAAAAATAGAAGTTGGTGAAACAAATGAATCAATGATAAATTTAAAAAATATAAAAAATGAAATTAATGAAAAAAATAAAATAATTCAAGAAATTGATAATAAATTAGATGATATTAGCAATAATTTATTTCAACAAAAAAATGTTTCAGTTTTAGATAAAATAAGACATGAAAAAAATTCAAATGTTATTAATTCATTACAAAATCGTTCAAATATAATTGAATCTAATATTTATAAATTAAATAAAATACAAAATGAATTAGAAAATGAAAGTTATTTAAATGTTAATGATAATAGTAGTTTAATGCACAAAATTAGATTAAATCAAATAAAAAATGAAAAATCTATTTTACAATCTAAATTAAATGAAATTAATAATCAAATAAATTCTATTGTATTTAAAGAAAATCAATCAAAAAATAATAAAGCAAGTATTATTAAAAATTTTTTAGATAATTTCGAAAGCGATAGAGAAAAATATTCAAATAAAATAAAAAAATTATCAGAACAATCACGTAAAAGAAGAGATAAATATGAAAATTATTTAAAAGAAACTGAAAATAAAAATGATTTAAATTATTTAAATAACAAAGAAAAAGAAGAACAAAGAAAAAAAATGCAATTACAATTATTTAAAGCTCAACAAAGAAAAGTAGAAAATGAACGTCGTGAAGAAAATAATAAAAAAATGCAATTAGCTCTTTTACATAGAAATGGTTCTCCTTCATCAAAAGATAAAAATTATATTACAGCAGAAGAAAGAGAACAAATGAGACAAGAAAATGAAAAAGCTCTTTTATCATTAGAATTAGCAAAAAGAAAAGCATATTATAAACCTATTAATAAAGAAGAATTAGATGATTTTTCTAAAAAATACAATGAAAATAAAAAACACACAAATGCTGAATTAGAACATAAAAAATTACAAATGGAAGAATTATATAAAGAACGTAAACAATTACTTCCAAAATATCATTCAAAATTCTTTTTATATAATAAACAATTAGATAAAGAATACAGAGAAGAAAAAGAAAAAAAATTATTAGAAATTAAAAAAATGAATGAAGTTCGTAGATTATTTGATAAAGATGTTAAAAAAATATTTTTCCCAACAAAAACAAATGAAAAATTAAAAAAAGAAAGAGAAGATAGAATTAAAACTATTGCTGGAGATAATCGTAAAGAAGAAATTAAAAGATTAAATGAAGAAATAAAAAATAAAAGAGAAGAATATAAAGTACCTAAAGTTAAAGTTGATCCAAAAAAAAAGATAGATATAAAAAAAGAAGAATTAGAAAAAAAAAAAGAAAAAAGAGAAAAAGAAGAAAAAATTGAAAAAAATAAAAAGGATTATTTAAAAGAATTTAGAATGAAAAGAGAAGAAAAAATTCAAAAAAATTTAATAAGTACAGATAATTTGGAAAATAATCAATGGAAAAAAATAATGAATAATAATAAAAAAAACTTTATGGATAATATTGATGAAATTAAAAATAAAGCTGAAAAAATGCAAAGAGAAGCAGAATATAAACAAAAATTATATAAAATGGATAATAATGCAATAAAACATCCAGAAATGTCTGATGAAATTGGAAATTTATATGTTCAAAGTATTCAAGGCAAACTTGAAATTTTAAATTCATTAAATAGAAGAGATGAAGAATAATTTTAATTAATTTATAAAATCTATTAAAAATTATTATTATTTATTTTATAAATTATTAAATATTTTTAAATATTATTCTTAAAAAAATTTTAAATAATCTATTTATTCATTTAGTAATATAAATTCTAAAGCATTTCCAAATTCATCTTTTTTATTATATTTCAAATCATCAATTAATTCTTTATCATATAATTTTTTATATTCTTTTTTAATATCATCTAAATCAATTTCACGTCTATTTGAAAATGTTCTAATCACAATTTTATCTTTCCAAGTATTTAATCTGGTTGCATAATATTTAGAAGGATTTGAATAATAATCAACTAAAGTTTTATATAAATTAAAACTATCACTTCCAAAACTATTTTCGATAACTTCTAATAATGATTGTTTATATTGTTTTTCATAATAATAAAACAACATAATAATTTCACTTGGACTACTTAAAGCAAAATGTTTTATAAAAATATCTTTATCTAATTTTTCTCCTTCTTCAACTTTTAATTCACTAACCATTTCTTTTATTTTTTTAATATTTGGATAAGGATTTTCTCTACGATTTCCTTGAATTATAGCAATTAACAATCTTCGATATTCACTAGATGTATCACTTTTTATATCATCTTCTAATTTTCTTGAATATTTTTTTTCATATTTTTCTGCAATTTCTTTAAATTTATATGGAGGTGTTGTAACAATAATTTCTGTTAATGTATCTTCATCAGTTCCTAAACCATCCATACTACTAAATAAATCATCAATATCATTATCAATTGGTTCTTTTAATAAAGATAATAATAATGTTTTTAAATTACCTTTGTAATTGTCTGTAATTTTATCGTCTAACATTTCACCATATGATGCTGAATATCTATTTTTAATATCTTGAATTTCTTTATTTTTTCTTTTACATAAAATTTCAGTTATTATATCATATTTGTTCTCTTCAAAAGCATTATGAATTTTTTCTACATCATCATCTGGATCATAAACTTCTGTCATTTTTTTTATTTTTAATTATAAATATATTATTATAAAAATGAAAAATTTAATAAATAAAATGTTAATTTAAAATATAAATTTATAATAATTATTATATATATATTATTAATATATTTTATAAATTAATTTATATTTATTTTTATATATATGTTAAAATAAAAACAATAAAAAAATATATAAAAAGAATGACTACTATTATAAAGAAATTAATTAATTCAAAAAAAAATACTAAAATATATATAATAGATATATATTTAATATTTATATATAATAATTTCATTTGTTCTATTTTTAATAAAAAAATAGCTATAAAAATTGATAATTATTAAAAATCATCATCATTTAAAATTTCAAATTCAAATGAAGCATCATTTGATAATTTTGAATCATTTAAAACATTTGATAAATTATTAGAATGTAAAGATAATTTTCTATTATTTGCATTTTTATTTTTCTCGAAATTATTTTTATAAATATTTATTTTATTAATATTATTTTTATTTTTGAATTTTTCAAAATAATTATTATTTTCTAAATTTTTTATATCTTTTTCAGATACATATTCAATAAATAAAAAATTATTAAATTCTTTGCTATTTATTTTAAATATTGAATCAAAATTTTTTTGATATGAAGTTTTACTTAATAATCTATAATTAAATTCAATGTTATTATTTTTATTATTCTTAAATAAAAAATATGAAGGTAAATTTTTTACTAAAATATAAATAGTTCTTAAAAGTTTCATAAATTTAAATGGTAAATTTGAACTTTGTTCAATAAATTCTGTTGAATCAAAAGAAAATGTCCATTTTTCAATAAGCGTTGAAATATATTTTGATTGAAAATAAATTTCCAAAATATAAGCTTGATAATTAGAATTATTTAAAAATGAGCAATCTTCCATAAAAGAATCCTCAAGTGAAAAATTTATAGAATCATTTGATGTGTTTTGAGTTGATGATGATGAAAAAATATTATTTGCATTAAAATTTTTAATTCTTGAATTTAAAATAATATTTATTCCTTTTTTTGAAAATTCATCAAAATTAAGTTTTATAGTTTGAAAGTTTTGATTTGAAATATTCGAATCACTAATATTCATTATTTATTTATTATATTATTTAGTATATTTTTATATTTGTTTTATTTTAATTAATTTTTTCAATATTTATTATAATTTTTTTATTTAATATTCAAAAGATTTGATTTAATAAAAGATAAAAAATATTAGTTAAAAGTTTTATATTTAATAATAATTTTATATAATTTATTTATCTAATTAAAAACTATTATAAACAATTATAAATATTCCTAATTAATATATTTTAAATATAATAATATAAAATAATTTAAATTTTTTTTATTTAAAAAAATATAACTTGTTCATCAGTTTTAATTTAAACATTAATTTTATATAAATTAAATTAATTAAAATAAATTAAAATATGTCACAAGAAGAAAACAATAATCCAATTGAAGAAGCAAATCCTTTTGGAAATTTAGAAGAAGAAGCTAAAAAACCTGAAGCAAATCAAGAAGAAGATGATCTTGATCCAAATAGACCAGAATTAATTCCAGATAAATCAAAAATGGAATATAGACATTTAGGTAATTCCGGTTTAAGAGTTTCATTACTTAGTTATGGTAATTGGGCAAATAACGATAATTATAAAGTAACATTAGAATCAGTAAAATTTTGTGTAGAAAATGGAATAAATTTTTTTGATACAGCAGAAGTATATGGAATAGGAAAAGGAGAAATTAATTTAGGAAGAGCAATAAAAGTATTAAACATTCCAAGAGATAAAATAATAGTAAGTTCCAAAATTTATAAAAGTGGAACAGATCCAAATGATACATTTTTAAGTAGAAAACATATAATTGAAGGAGTTAAAAATAGTTTAAATAGATTAGGTTTGGATTATATTGATATATTATATTGTCATAGATATGATATGCGAACTCCTTTAGAAGAAACAATTAAAGCAATTGATAATTTGATTAGTAATGGAACTGTTTTATATTGGGGAACATCAAATTGGACTCCAACACAAATAATGGAAGCAATAAAAGTTTGTGAAAAATACAAATATGTTAAACCTATTTGTGAACAAAGTAATTATTCTATGATTAAAAGAAGTGAAATGGAAAAATTAAGAAATTTATTTAAAAAATATGGTTATGGAACAACTACTTTTTCACCTCTTTATTCAGGTGTTTTATCAGGAAAATATTTAAAAGATATTCCTATTGATTCAAGATATATAAAAAATAAAGATGCAACAGCAGTTTTAAAAATATATTTTGATAATAAAAATAAATATGATGATAAATTAAATAAACTAAGTGAAATTTGTAAACAATTAAATTGCACTTTGGCTCAATTAGCAATTGCTTGGGTTATTGTTGATCCAGATGTTTCTACATGTATTTTAGGAGCAACTAAATTAGTTCAATTAGAAGAAAATATAAAGGCTTTAAATGTATATAAACAATTAAATAAAAATATTTTATTAGAAATAGAAAAAATATTAGATAATACTCCAAAAGGAGAAATGGAATGGAAAGAATTTAAAGAATTACCAGCAAGAAGAAATATAAATTTAAATGTAGATTATATTAAAGGTGTAACTGATGTTGATACAAAAAAAAAGAAAAAACCAAAGAAAGAAGAAGGTGAAGAAGGAGAAGGTGAAGAACAACAAGAAGAACAACAATAATTTAAAATAATAATGTTGAATAAAAAAGAATAAAATAATTTAATTATAATAATAATAATAATAAAATATTTAATTATTATAATTAAACATAAATTTAAATTAAAATATAAATTTAATAAAAATTTTAAAAGATGATTGATGTTGATTTAGATATAAAAAATTTAAGTTTTTCATCAGAAGACACAGGTTATTTTTTTGCCAAAAGTAAATCAGAATATTTATGGAAATTTAATTTAGATAAAGTTTCAAGAAAAATTTTATTAGAACATTCAAGAATAAAAGGAAAAAGAGTAATATATTTAGATGATAAAGAAATATGTAAATTTATGAAATATACATATAATTTTACATATAGTTTTTCAATTGATAAACATATTATTCAAATAAATCAAGATGGTGATAATTATTTATTAAAAATAGATGGAGTTAGTTTTAAAAAATTAGAAAATCAACAAAAATTAGAAAGATATAATATAATAAGAGAAGAATATATAAAAGAACATCCAATCACTTTGACAAAACCTGTTGAACAATTAGTAAAAGAAAAAGAAGAAGCAAAAAAAAGAACAAGAATTGAACAAGAAGATGTGTTAAGAAGATATAGAGAACAATTTGAAATGAATAATAATATAAATAATCAATTAGAACATGGTGGAAATAAGACTGTAATTGATAGAAATAAAGAAAATATTAATTTAATTGGAGAAAATAATGAAGAAGAATCTGAAGAAAAAAGTGATGATTATGATAATGATAATGAAAATAAAAATGATATAAAAGATAATGAAGAAGACGAAGAAGATGAAAAAGAAGAAGAAAATGAAAATAATGATATAAATAAATTTAATAGTCAAAGTGAGAGAATAATGAATAATAAAAATAATCATATTGATTTATTAGGAGAAGAATTTTATAATTCTAAATTATCAGAAAGACAATTAGAAAATAATAATAATAATAATAATAATATTTTTAATTCATCTAATTTTGATTCAACTTCGAAATCAACAAAAGAAAATAATAATAATATGAATAATAATAATAATTTGTTAGATTTATCTATTAATAATGAACAAAAAGAATCTATAAATAACAATAATCAAGAAAATACAAAAAGAAACGAAAATCCAGTTGGTTTAAATATAGAAGAAAATTTAAATATTGATGCATTAAAAAATTTAAATTTTAATCCTTTTTAAAAAAATATTTAATAATATATTAGAATAAATATAAATATATATAAATATTACATTTAATAATTAATATTTTTTAATAATATAATATAAAATATCATTAAAATAAATAATATATAAATAAAAATGTACGGACAACCAGGAATGCCTATGGGAAACCCAATGATGGGAGGAATGATGGGACAACCAATGATGGGAGGAATGATGGGACAACCAATGATGAGCGGTGGAATGATGGGACAACCAATGATGGGTGGAGGAATGATGGCCCCTGCTCCAATATATAAACAAATTTCAGTTGGTATGGGAATTGATATGGTTGAATTTAATAAAATAGTTCAATGTGCCACAACAGTTTATCAATCAAGAGTAAGCCCATTAAGTACTCATACAGCAAATTCAATTAAAGCTATGCTTGGAGGTGAATGGCTTGTTGTTTGTTATCCAGCAACTAAAACTTATGATTTTAGTTTAAGTACAGTTAAAGCAGCAGATTTTATGGTATTTAGTTTAGATAATACTTTATATCAAGTATGTAGAATTCATTAAAAATAGAAATTTTTATTATATTCATATTTTATAAACTATAATAATAACTATAATAATTTTTTTATCAAAATAATTTTCTTAATTTCATGATAAAAATAATTTTTTAAATAAAATATTAAATTTATTGATATTTAATAATAATTATTAAAAATTATATTAAATAAAATAAATTTTCTTTTTAAACTTTAATTAAATTTATTATTAATATTAATTATTATTATAATAATATGGGGATTGGGGATTGGGGATTGGGCCCAATCCCCAATCCCCAATCCCCAATCCCCAATACCAAATTATATTTTTTTTTTATTATATTATATTT
>JAEEGK010029294.1_pt1 | contig 10991 bp, 6 predicted proteins | sample 8958771 | NCBI WGS metagenome assembly JAEEGK01 (sample SAMN16246547, study PRJNA631951) | gut metagenome | biome: gut microbiome; feature: rumen; material: SC-attached | host: Bos | place: Iran: Karaj | collected 2018-10 | reverse complement strand
CAATCCCCAATCCCCAATCCCCAATCCCCAATCCCCAATCCCCAATTTTTACATAAAAATATAATATTTTTTATAATAATTAAAATAAAAATTAATATTTTTATAATATTTAACAAAAATTAACTTAAAATTATAAAATTATTAATAAAATTATTAAAAATTATTATAAATAATATTTAATTTTAAATTATTTTATATTAAAAATGATAAATAATACAAATAATCAAAGGTAAAATAATATTTATATTATATATAACAATTATAAGTTGACATTTTAGTCGTCAAAGTTCAATATATGAAGATGCATCAAGTTTTCTTTCAACAGATTTACAAAATAATACAAATAATAATATAATTCAATCAAATTTAACTTCAACGACAAATATAAGTAATAAAAATTATTCTAACGAAGAAATTAATAAATTTAAAAATGAATTAGCAAATAATATCAATCAAAATTTTTATGAAATTCAAAATTTTCAAGCAGATTTTAATATAATAACTGTATGTAAATTTTCAAAGGATTTTAAATATCTTTCATTAGGAGGTAAAACAGGTGTTATAAAAATATATGAAATAAATAGTGAAAATTTTAAGAATTTAATAGATGAAAATATTTATAGAATTTATTCTGATAGTAATAAAGATATTATAGATATAAATTGGTCATATAAAAATTATAATATATTTATAAGTATTTCTTTTGATAATTTATTAAATATTTATAATATAAATAGCGAAAAATGTATAAAAACATTTGATTTTAAAAATAATTTATCTTGTATTGAATTTTTTCCAATAAATTTTTATAATGAATTTAATTTAAATGAAAATGATAATAATTATTTTATTACTTATTGTTTTAATAATTTTTTATATGTTTATTCTCTTAATTCTTTAATTACTTATGTTAAAATAATGGATTTTATTACTGTTATTAATTTTTTTCCTATTCCTAATAATTTAATATTAGGAACTTCAAATGGAAAAATATTAATTTATTCATTTAAAAATAACGTATTTAGATATAATTATTCTTTTAAAATAACTTATAAAAAAATTACAGGAATTTATTTTATAAATAAAAAAGAAATTTTATTAACTAGTAATGATAGTAAAATAAAATTAATAAATTTATATGATGGAGAAGTAATTAAAAAATTTAAAGGATTTTTGAATAATGGAAATTTAAAAGCTGATTATAATGAAAATATTGAAAAAATATTAATAGGAAGTGAAGATGGTTACATTTATTTATTTAATATAAATAATAATTTAAACAGTGAAAAAATAAAAATATTTAAAAAAAAGAAAGAATTTATAACAAATGCTTTATTTCTAAATGAAAATAATGTTAAATTATATAAAAATAAAATAAACGAACATATTGATTTGTATTTTAGTAATATTATAATATGTACATCATCTAAAGGAAATATAAAAATTATATTATACATATATAAAAATTAATTATAAAAAAAGATTTTAATATATTATTATTATATAAATTAAATAAAAATATTATAATAATTCTTTTTATTAATTTTTCTATAATTCATCTATGATGCATTTACAATCAAATATTTATAAATTCATAGGTATTTTTTTAAGTATCTATATTATATATATAAATAATTATTTATATCTTTCTCTTCTTGGAATTTTTTAGGACTTTCAAAAAAATTTAATGAACTTTCACTTAAATCAATAGTATTTAAAAAAGAATTATTATCAACAGAATTTATAACGTTTTTATTTTCAATTTTTTTATTTTGAGTTCTTTTTTTTTTCTTTAAAAAAGCAACAAAAAAAATATCATTTCTATTTCTAATAGGTACTTTATATGGTTGTCTTCTAATTCTAAATTTACCTTTTTTTGTAAATTTTTTTTCATTTATATTTTTATTAGTAAAACGGCTTTTAATTAATAATTTATAAATTTTTGTTTTATTAAATAAATTATTTTTGTAAAATTTTGAATTAATTTTATTTAAATTAAAGATATCCGTTTTTAATTTATAAAAATATATCGTTTTAAATGTTTTACTATTTATTATTTCTTTTTTAATTTTGTTTATTTTGATTGGAATATTTTTTAAATTTTTTCCTTTTACTTTAAATGTATAATTAAATTGTGGTTTCTTATGTTTTTTAAAAATTCGATAAAATTTTTTTATAAGTTTTAATTTATTTTTTGTTTCAATTAAATTATTATTTTTATTTTCATTTTCTTTATTTTCTTTATTTTCATTATTATTATTATTATTTTCATTTTCATTTTCTTTATTTTCATTATTATTATTATTATTTATTTTTTCATTTGATAAATTTTTCTCTTTTATTTCATTTTCAATTTCAGAAATAATTAGATCTTTATCAGTAATTTTATTAATCATTTCTTTAAATATTTCATCAAAAAGAACTATAATTTTATTAATATTTATATTGGTTTTATTATTTTTATCAATATTTTCTTTTTTAATTAATTTTTTACTCACAGAATAAAATCTATTTTTAATTTGATTTTCATTTCTATTTAAAAAAAATTTGGAAATTTTAACCCATTTTGTTCCATATTTTTTAATTAGATAAAAAATTTTAAAATCATCTTCAATAGACCAATTTTTTTTGTTATCTTTATTTAATAAATTAAAATAATGTTCTCTACATTGTTTACCTGTTCTTCCAGGAATTAATTTAGAACATTCGGTCCATTTAATTGGTCCTTTATTTTTCACCCAATTTATTAATATATCATCTTCTTTTTGTGTCCAATGTCCTTTTTTAAGATCAGGCTTTATTACTCTTGTCCATCTATGTAAACATTGAATAGGTGAAAATTTTTTTATTTCTAATGAAATTTCTTTCCAATTTGAAGATGAATATTTTTGAATTAAAAATGATAATTTATTATCATCTTCTTTAGTCCATTTTGAATTTGAATTAGTTTTTAATGTATTTGAATTGTTTTTTATTTTTTTTTGTGGAGTTATGTTTTTTTCATTAGGAATAGTATTTAAATTTTTTTCAATTTGAAATATATAAAACTTTTTTTTTAAATTCATATTTTAAAATTTTAAAATTCTTTTGTTTTATTAATTATATTATATTTTTTTTAATACATTTATATTAAAATAAAATTAATTAAAATTTAAATTAAATTCTAATTCTATTCTATAAATAAAAATAATACTTTAAAATAACTTTTATATTAAATATATAATATTATATTAAAACAAAGATCACTATATTAATTAAACAAATATAATAATTTTTTAAATTTATTTTTTATGTTTATAACTATTTATAACTTGAATAAATAAATTTCTTAATTTTTCCATTGTTAAATTTTCATCTTTTTCAAATTCAAATTCTAAATTAAAATCTGCTTCAACTTCTTTTTTTGGATCTCTAACATCTGTAAAAAAAGGATGATTTAATGCTTGATTAACAGTTATTCTTTTATTAGGATCAAATTTAAGCATTTTATCTAATAAATCTAAAGCATCATCAGAACTACCAGGAAATTTAGTTTTTAAATTCTTTTTAGGTCTTTGTTTTAAACTCTTTAAATAAAGAACTCCATTAGGATCAGTTATAAATTGCATATCATCTTCAGTAGGTGTTCCAATTACATCAAAAATAACATTTAATTGATCTGTTTTCTCATTAGGAAATCCAAATTCATTAACCTTAACTTTATCTTTATTACTTCCGGGAGGACTTAAAGGAAAACAACAATTTCCTGGGAATAAAGGTTTTCTATCTATAAAAGTAGGAGCATTTTCTTTTATCATCATCATTAATTCACCAAAGATACATCCAACACTCCATATATCAATTGCTCCACTATAATCAGTTTCAATTAATATTAATTCAGGAGCTCTATACCATCTAGTAACAACATGAACAGATAATATTTGTTGTTTTTGTTTATTTTTTAAATCTTTAAGCATAGGTGGTCTTTTTGGTTTACCAGAAGTTGAAGTTGAAGTTGAGGTTGAAGTTGAATCATTTTCTGTTTTTTCTTTGTTTTCTTCTGGGTTTTCTTTTTTTTCGGATTTATTAGGTAAATATTTATTTAAAGTCGCCCCATGACTTAATAATTTTTCTTTATCAATTTCTCTTTGATTATTAGGTAAATTTAATTCTTCATCATCATCTGGTCTGTTGACACATCTTGCTAAACCAAAATCACATATTTTTATTTGATAATTGTCATCTAATAAAATATTTCCTGGTTTTAAATCTCTATGTAAAACAGCACATGAATGAATATATTTTAATCCACATAAAATATGATATACTAATAATTTTACATCTATCATATTTAAATGTAGATTTGATTTGATAATTTTTTTTAAATCACTAGGTAAACATTCAAATATTAAAAAAATAGTATCAAAATTAGGGTCATCTTTATCATACATAATATCTAATAATTCTACGATGAATTGATTTTTCATAAATCTTAATAAAGTGATCTCTCTTAATATTCTTTTAGTATCAATTAAATCTTCAAATAAGCTATTTATTCTTTTAATAGCGACTTTTCTTTTGGTTCCTTTTTCATAAGCTTCTATAACATGACCATATGAGCCAGAACCTAAAACTTTTAAAGGCTCATATTTTTCAAGAATTGGTTTCCAATCTTTAATTGATTGCTTTTTATCTACCATTTTATAAATATTATTTATTTTAATAATTAAATATATAGTTTATTTTTTATTTATTTTTATTTTATTATTAAAAAGATTTATTTAAAAAAATTCTAGAATAAATTTTAATTATTTTATAATAATATTTTAAAATAAATTATTTATTTACATATTTATAAATATATTTTTATTAATCACACAAAAATAATTTAATTATGTGAAAAAATATAATTTAGAAAATATTATTGAATATTTAACATTAGTTCTTTAAAACCTTGAAAATCAATGATTCCATCTTTGTCATGATCAACTTCTTTAATTGTGTTAATTATTATTTCTTCTAATACTTTATTATGCTTTGTAACAAAGGCATACATTATTTTTTTAACATCTAATTTACCTGCTTCATCTTTATCTAAAAATCTAAAAGCATATAAAAGGGCATCATTTGTTAGAATTCTTTTTTTATCCATACAAGCTCTTAAAAATTCTTCATATTCTATATACCCATTATTATCTCCATCTAAAAGTAAAAATATATCATCTATCACTTCATCTACTACTTCATGTGTTCTAAATTGATATAAACCAGTAGTCAACTCTTTTTTAGTTAATTTGCAATCTCCACTTGTGTTAAAATATCTAAACATTTTTAAAATTATTTTTGTTTCATGACTATGAGGAACATTATGAACTATGAAAGCTAAAACTAATTGTTGAAATTTACTTTGATATTTATATGTTAATAAATGATCAATATATATATTTATATCTTTACTGTTAAAATTACTAAATAAACTACGTCCATTATATTTTTTAAACCAAGGATGATTTAAAGCTTCTTTGGAACTTAATCTTTTTTTAATATTTGTTTCTAATAAACTAAAAACTAAATTTTGAACTTCTTCACTACTGTTCACTAATTTTGGATGTTTTTTATTATATTTTCCTTTTTTTATATTTTCAATAATTTCTTCATCAGTTTTTCCATCAAAAGGTGCTCTACCTACAATTAGCATATATAATATAACCCCTACAGACCATGTATCACATTTTTCATTATATTTTTGTTTTAATACCTCAGGAGCTATATAATAAGAAGAACCAACTACTGTCCTTTCATTTTTTGATTTTTTAAATATTTTCGCAGTTCCGAAATCGATAATTTTTATCCAAAAAAAATCATAATTACTACTTAAATCTTTCTCAATTTCAGATATCATAATATTTTCTAATTTTAAATCTCTATGAAGTATATGATTATCATGTAAATAACATAACCCTGAAAAAACTTGATAAAATAAAACTGCTAATTGTGTTTCGGTATATGAATATTTGATATAACTATATAATTCACCATGTTTACAATATTCTGTAATAATAAAATAATTTTTTTTTGTATCATAAAATTCATATATTTTTACTATGTTTGGATGGTCTAATTTTTTAAGAATATCTATTTCATTTTTTATTTGTAAATCATCGATTTCGTTTTCTTTTATTTTTTCTATTTTTTTCATTGCTATTTTTGAGCCTGTTAATATATTTATAGCTGAATATACTGTTCCATAAGAACCATCTCCTAATTTATTCAAAACTTTGTATCTTAAAGATGGATCACCTGTTTGTTCTTCAATTAAAGTTTGATTAGACACACATAATTTTAATTCTTCTTTAAATAAATTATGACCTAATCGAGATTTTTCTACTAAAGTTGTACTTTTTTTGTGTCTACGTTTAAAATTTTTATCATTATTTGAAATAGATTGTTCATTATTATTTTTTAAATCTTCAGGAATTTTTGAATGATTATTAAAATTTATTGAAATTGTTTTATGTGTCTTTTTTTTTCGTTTATAATTTTCTTTTGTTTTATCAACATCATTTTCAGTTTTTTCTTCATCTTTTTTTTCTTTTTTATTTTCTTTCTTATTTTTATTTTGAATTTCTCTTATATTTTCTTCACTTTCAAATTGTAATATATTTTCTGGTTTTATTTCTTTTTCAATTGATTTTTCTTGATTATTATTATTTTTATTAAGATCAATTATATTACTTGTACTTTTAACATTAGAATTATTTTTATTATCATTAACTTTTATGAGGTTATTATTAGATCCATCTATATTATTTGAAACATTGAATTTTACACTTTTTGGTGTTTTATTTATATAAATTTTCGAATCTTCATTGGAAGCATTTTTGAAGGTAAAAATTAGATCTTGTTTTTTTTCTGGATTTTTTAGTGTTTCTTCATTTGAATTACTAAAATTTTGAACATTTTTCATATTTTTTTTGTCTCCATTATTATCAATAGATGTATTTTGAACTTTTTCATCTTTTTTTTCATTAATTATGCTTTTATCTTCTAAACTAATAGTAAAATTCTGTGGAACAACAGCCTCTTCTCGAGCTCGAAAACCACAAATTCCCATTTAATTTAAGTATTAATTAATAAAAATAATAATATGATTTATTTTTATTTTATTTAAATTAATAAAAACATAAATATTAAAAATAAATAAAATAATTTTAATTATAATAAATAAACAAATTACCAAAAAAATTAAATACTTAATCAATTTTATATTTAATTCCTACTTTTTTAAAAGGTTTTATAATTAATTTATTATTTTTTTCTATAATTTTTTTTAATTTTTGTTCAAATTTTTCTTTTTCTTTTGCTTTTAAAATTTGATAAATTTCTAATCTTTTTTCTTTTTCAATTTCTTTTTTAATTTTTGAATATGTTACAAAATTATGTTTTATTTGATTTTTTTCCCATTTTAATAATAAATTTATACATTTTTCAATTTCTCTTAAATACATTATTGTATTTATTTTTTCATTAAATTTTTTTTTAATTTTCTTTAAAATATGTGAATTAGTTGTGATTCTTTTATAAATTTCAAAAATTTTTTTCTCGCATAAAAATAAATTTGATTCTTTGCTTGTTTGAATTAATATTATTAAATTTTTTTTATAGGTAAATAAACTATCATATTTTATTTTCATTTCTTTAAATTTTAGTTCTAAATTATTAATTTCATCATTATATAATTTAAGTGTTTCTTCATAATTTTGTTTTTCATCTAATTTTTCATTTAATTTTTTTCGTATATCTGTTACTTCTTTATCTTTTATATTATATTCAAAAATACTTTGATTTATATTTAATGAAATTTTGTTTAAATTTTTTAAAAAATCATCTGGAGAATTAAATAATATTTTTTGAGGTCTCATTACTAATTCTTCATTAATTAATGTTTTTGATGAAGTTAAATCACTATTGACTCTACTATGTGTTTTTGAATTAGAAGGTGAATTAAATAAAGAATTATCTAATTTTTTTTGAATTTTATTCATATCAAATAAATTTATTAATAATTTTTTATCATACATTAAATCTTCTTTATCTTCTTCTTTAAATTTTTCAATTTGATTTGAATGATTTTTAACACATAATATAAAAAATTTATCAGATAAATAAGATTCAAAAATTCTTTTTATTTTTGCAAAAGTATTTTTAAGTAAAAAAATTTGATTCATTAAAAATATTTTTTTCTCTTTTAATTTATTATTAACACCTGTTTCTAATATTACTTTTTTATCTAAATATTCAAAATAATTATCAACTACAGTATTAAATGGAACTATATATTTTATTAAATTATTATAATTAAAAATATCAAGATTTGCTTGATCAATTTCAATTAATCTTTTCTCTTTTATGTAATGTATTTCATTTTCAATTAAATAATGAATAAATTTAATTTGTCTAAATTTTTTAATATTCGAATTAAATTTAGATAAATTTTCAGTATGAAAAGGTTCACAATAGCATATTTTATATTTATTTTTGTTGATTTTATAATTTTTATTTTTAGAATTTAAAAAAGTATTATTATTTGAATTAATTGTTGAATAATTTTTACGATCACTACTATAAAAAGTATTATTATAAAAAGTATTAAATTTATTAGAAGAAGTATTTGTTGATAAAAAATTACTTCCAGTTAAATTTAAATGAAATTTTTTATCAAATTTATCATTTAAAATATTTTTATTATTATTATTACAACTTATATTAAAATTAGTTATATATTTGGGAATAATTACACAATGAAAAGGAGTTTTTTTATCATTATTTAATAATGTATCAGTATGAAATTTATCTAAATTAATTCTTTGTTGTTGATGACGACGTGATTTTTGAGATGAATAAGAATTAAAAAGTCTTAAATCTTTTATTAATTTATGTGTTTTATTTCTTTCAGAAATTGTAAATTGTGTTGATTTATTTATTTCTTCTGAATGATTTGATTTATTATTTTTTAAAATCAATATTTGTTTCATTTGATTTTTTTATTTCAATTATAAAATAATTAATAAATTTATGTATAATAATTAATTATTAATTAAAAATAAAAGCTTAAAATTTTTATAATAATAATTTAGATTTATTTATGATTTATTATTTTTTTTAATAAGAAAAATTTAATTTATATTTATTATAATAATTAAATAAAAACAATAAATAAAAATATATATATATAAATTATTCAGTTAATTTTTTTTCTCCAGTTATATATTTTAATACTGTATTAAAAGGTTGATTATCTCCATTTACATAAAATCTAATCATTGTATCTCTTATTTTTCTTAAAGCTTTTCTAACATCTTTTATTTTTTTAACAACAATTTCTTTTAATATAGGAATTAAATTAAATAAAACTTTATCTTTTTTATCATCTATCCAAGTATTAATAAATATTCCATTATCAGTTTGTAATTGAAAGTTATCACAAGCATTATCAATAATAATTACTTTATTAAGATCTCTTCCTAATTTATTTAAATCTTTTAAATATGTTCTTTTTAAAACTGTTGTGTGTTCTCTATATAATCTATGTTGAATCCATTTTTTTTCTTTATCTATCATATCTAATATTTCATCAGCATATTCTCTAACTGATGCAGTAAAAATAACTATTTCATAATATGGACTTAATTCTCTTAAAAATTCTTCAGTTCCTGGTCTAATTAAAGGAGTAATTTCTTGTTGATCTAAACAATGAATTATTGTTTCATCTAAATCTAAAACTAAAGTATATTCGTATTTTTTATCAATTTTTGGTAAAAAAGGCCCTGGTAAATTTATATGAACAAATGAATTATTTGAATTTTCAGAAGCATAAATCATCATATTTTTTAAATTTGATAAATTATTTTTTACATTATCTAAATTACATGTACTTAAATTACATAATATATCATTAATAATAGAAAATATCTGAAAATCATTTTTATTATTAAAAAATGTTAATATAAAATTACCTATAGAATTAAATAAAATATTATTATTTTGTTCAATGACAAAATTTTCATCGCCATTTATAAATTTACTTTTTTTTTTATTAACTATGTCTCTTAATTTAATAACCCAAATATTATTTTCATATTCTTTTGATATTTTTTTTAATAAACTAGAAATTGTCATTAATAAATTAATATGAGTATAATATAAAATATTTCTTAAATGGTCAACAGATTGAACAGTTAATATATTTTTTAAATAAAGAAAAACTCCTAAAATAGCACTTATATATTCAAATATTTGTGCAATTGTAATAACACTTTTCATTTTAGGATCACTATAAAATACATCAAAATTTTGAATTGAATTTATATGTGAAAATTCTAAATATTCTTCAGCTGAAAAATTAAAATTTACTTTTATTCTTATATTATCTAATATTTTAAATAATTTATCTTCTTGAATTAATAAATCTTCAACATTTAATGGAATTCTATTGTCTTGAGTCATTGCCATAATATTTATAGTATTATTTACATTAAATGGGTTATTTTCAGGATTTATTTTGTTTCTAAATTCTGTTAATAATTGTTGTTGTTCTTCAGTTAAATTTTGTTCGTTTTTTTCATTTTTAAGAGAACCGTTATATGTATTTTTAAATATTTCTTTATCTCTATTATATTTATTGTTTTTAACTGTTGAAATAGGATGGCTAGGTCTTATCATTTTTAAAATTTAATTAAAAAAAAATAAATAAATATAAGTTACATTTAATAATTAATTATATATAAAAATTTTTAATAAATGCTTTTCAATATTAAATTAATATTTTAATTTATATAAAATATAAAAATAAAATAAATTAATAAATATATAAAAATATTAGAAAATGTTTATAAAATAACATGGGGATTGGGGATTGGGGATTGTGGATTGGGGATTGGGCCCTATCCCCAATTTACAATACCCATTTCCCATATTAAAAATAATAATAATAATAACAAAAAAAAAAATAA
>JAEEGK010029292.1_pt1 | contig 10992 bp, 8 predicted proteins | sample 8958771 | NCBI WGS metagenome assembly JAEEGK01 (sample SAMN16246547, study PRJNA631951) | gut metagenome | biome: gut microbiome; feature: rumen; material: SC-attached | host: Bos | place: Iran: Karaj | collected 2018-10 | reverse complement strand
GCTGCAAGTAACACCGTCACAGCCTAAAATGCAGTTCATACCGCTTGCAATATAACCTTCATCACATACGCACCATTCATTTTCACCGTCTTCCTGACATTCGCCGTGACCCGAGCAGGTCACATCTTCGCAGAGGTCATCGCCCCAGCCGGCTGAAACAGACAAGAAAGAAAAAAATACGACAAAAAATAAAAACGATTTCTTCATGGCGGCCTCCGAAATAAAAATGAATAAAAAACATTGAATTATATTTGATTTTTTGAAACAGGCAAGCAGAAAAGCGGACTATTCTTCAAACAGTCTGATGATTTTCTGAGTTACTTTGCGGCTTAGTGAAATAAAAAACTTTATGACATCAGAAATTTGGAAAAAACTTCGACGACATTCGGATCGAACTGTTTGTTGACGTTCTTTTTAAGTTCGCTGAGGGCGTCTTCCTGCTGCTTCTTCCTGTGGTAGGGACGGTTTGAAGTGATTGCGTCATAGGCATCCGCAACGTGCATGATCCTTGAAGCAAGAGGGATCTTTTCTCCTCTCAGACCTTCGGGATAGCCTGATCCGTCCTGGTTTTCGTGGTGATAGAGGGCGTAGTAGGCTATCTTTTCCATTCCGGCTACTTTGTTGAGTATGTCGTAAGTTTTCTGCGAATGAGCCTTGACAGTCAGCCACTCTTCATCCGTGAGCTTTTCCCGTTTGCGGTAGATGGAACGGTTTCCCGCGATCTTGCCGATGTCGTGGAGGAAGGAAGCCCAGCGGATAGTCAGAATCTCACTTTCGTTGAGATCCATCAGGTATGCCGCCTGGACAGAAAGCTCTGCCACGCGCAGAGAGTGGTTGTATTCCGACGATGTAAGGTTGTCCGCAATGGATGCGACCATTTTGAAAAAACGGTTGAGTGTATCAGGCGAGGAGAGCAGATGGTGGTCGTGCATCTCCTTTTTGAGTGCCGTCATATTCATTTCGATCACGTCATCAGTCTTTACTTCGTCGAAAAGAGCCTCGTTTTTAACAAGATCTATGAAAATGTCATAGACATCAGGGTCGAATTCTTCGCCTGAAAAGATCCCGAGCAGTGATATGATCTCATCCGGATCTTCCGCAGAATGGACCTGCATAGCTATATCGACAGCATCAGCGACTCTGATTATCCGTGAAGCGAGCGGGATCCTGTCGCCTTTCAGACCTTTCGGAAAACCTGTGCCGTCGAAAAATTCGTGATGAGTCCCGACGATCTCGCTGATGTTCCTGAAAGTAGGGAATGTGCCGAGTATCGTTTCTCCTCTGTGCGGATGTGCAAATATGCGGAAATTGCTTTTCTGCCCGTAGATGTCCGGGATCTGTGTCAGAAGGTCGATGACATGACCTCCGACCATGACTCCGCCGATATCGTGGAGGAGCGAAGCGAAAAAAAGCTCCTTCATCGAATTTTTGTCAAGATTCAGTTTTCTGCCGATCCTGCAGGAGATAATGCAGACTTTCCAGCTGTGATAGATCCCGCGGCCTGAATTGTCGAGCTCGCACGCTTTGACGAATTCGGAAACAAAATCTGCGGCAAAAGAAGATGGAAAATCTACATCCTGAATGGGGAGCTGGGTGAGTCTTGCCTGCGGATAAATAGTCACTTAGAGAGCTCCAAGCTGTTTGATAACAGCCTGCCAGCGGACAAGCTTCTTTTCTGATTCTTCAACGATCGATACGATGTGTCCGAGGTTGTCGAACGGTTTGAGAAGGAAATCGTTGGCACCGTTTTCAAGAGCTGCGATGACTCTGTCGGTCGTAGCGTAAGCGCTCATCATGATGATCTGCGTAAGGCCGTTGACCTCTTTCATCATGCTGAGAGCGGAAAGACCGTCGATGGTCGGCATCGTGATGTCGACAAGGGCGATGTGGACGATATTGTTTCTCATGTATTCGATCGCTGCAGACGGATTCGTGTATGTAACGACATTGTATCCTTTGTCTTCAAGAAGTCTGCGGAGGCTGGAAAGGATGCTCTCTTCGTCATCAATGATAAGGACGTTTATGTTTTTCTTGTTCATAGTTGCCTCCAAGCCTTAGAAGTTAAAGAAAGTCTTAACAATATTTCTGGAATCGAGCATTTTTACGATCGATTTGTAGTTGTTCCAGAAATAGATCTTTTCAGCGTAGTCGGAAACCGATTTCTCGTTCAGCGAGATCGTGTCGATAACTTTTACAAGAACTCTGAAACCTGTTTTCTCGTAGATGTAGTCGCTGAGATCCTTTACCGGGAAAGAGTGGGCGAGCACTGTGAGAACGACATTGTTCCTGAGGTAGGATACAAAGCCTGCAAGTGTCTTCGGAGCAAATTCCTCGATGAAAGCCGCGCCGCATTTCATGATCTTGTTGATGGTTTTTTCTTCTTCTTTGAAAAGATTGACTATCGGTTCGTAAAGGAAGTGCTTATCGTTAAGATTGTAGTGATAAGCGTTGCCGACTTGTTCTCTCAAAACAAGACCGGTTTCGATAAGGAAATCGAGAGCCTTCTTGTTTGAGTTTGGATTTGTGCTGCTGAGAACGGCGATCTTTCTTCCTGTGTAATTCTGTTTGTTCACAAGAATTCTGATGATGTCTACTTTAGCTCTTGATCCGAGCAAGTAGGAAAGCGGTAAATAAGTCATAATGACCTCCTATAAAAAAATGTTTTGGTTAAAGGAACTCAAAAACATGAAATTATAGAGAGTGAAAAAATTAAGTCAAAGAAAAATATACAAAAAACGGCGATTTTCCGAAATAAATAAAACAAACTTGATCCCGGAATGTGAATTGTGTATCAAAAAAGGGCTTTTTCCAGCTTAGAGTATCAGCATACAGTCTCCGTATGAATAGAAACGGTATCTGTTTTCAACAGCCTCTCTGTACGCTTCCATGACGAACTCCCTGCCTGCAAAAGCCGATATCATCATAAGGAGCGTGCTGCACGGAAGATGGAAATTCGTGAGTATCGCATCGGTAAAGCGAAATTCGTATCCCGGATAGATGAAGATCCCGGTCTCTTTGTCGCAAGGCCCGATCCTGCCGGGGGCAAGAGCCGCACTTTCGAGCGCTCTGACAGTCGTGGTCCCCACAGCGAGTATCTTTCTTCCCGCGGCTTTGTCGGCATTGAGGCGGGCCGCAGTCGCTCCGTCTATCACGAAATGCTCTTTATGCATCGTGTGCTCTTCGACTTTTTCGCTTTTTACAGGCAGAAAAGTCCCGAGACCGACATCCAGAACGACGTTTTCAACATGTCCGCCGGTGATCTCCCGGATCTTTTCGATGATCTCTCTGCTGAAATGGAGTCCCGCTGTCGGAGCCGCGACAGAACCTGCAGTTTCGGCGTATACCGTCTGATATTTTTCTTTGTCGTCGGGCCTGCTGTGCTTTTCGTTGCGCCTTTTCAGAATGTAGGGAGGGAGCGGGATGTCGCCGAATTTGTCGAGATAGTCTAAAAGCTCGTTTTCTCCGAGCGAGAATCTGACATCGGCGAACTGCTCGTTTCTTGACGTGAGTTCTGCTGAAAGTCCATGCGGAAAAGAGACGACTTCTCCTTTTCCGATGTGCTTCGAGCATTTGACCATCACCTGCCACGAGCCGTTCTCAAGCGCTTTGAGAAGAAGGAACTCGACTTTTCCGCCGCTCGCTCTCTGCCCGAAAATACGCGCCGGAATGACTTTTGTCGAGTTGAAGACGACAGTTGTATTGTCATCGATATGACCGGTGATCAGGCTGAAATCGGAGTGAGTTATCGACTTTGCACTTCTGTCGAGCACCATCATTTTGCCTGTGCCGCGCTCCGACGGATCGTCGGCGATCAGCTCTTCAGGGAGTTCGTAGTTGAAAATTTCGGTATCCATTTTTCCGTCCTGTAAATTATTGTAGATCTATCTTTGTTTCGTATCGGCTGAGTTCACCGCTGCTTTCAGCGCTGCCGGAGTAAAATATCCTGAGTGAAACTCCGCTGCCGGCAAATTCTTTCATCACTTTTTCTTTTGATCTGTCGTATCGCGAAGTGAAAAAGAAGATCGTGGAGGCGCTTTGCGCGGCTTCAAAAAGGGTCTCAAGGCAGCTTTCAAGAGTGTTTTCCGCATCGTTGCCTGCAAGAGCCAGCATCGCGAGGGCTCCGGCAAAACTCTTCTTTGAACTGTCGGGGATCTCGCGGCTCTCTCTTCCGACAAAAAGGACCTGCGGCAGATTGTCATCTTTCTGCATCGCGTTCAGGAGAGATGCGGCCGCCGAAAGTATCTTCTCAAAATCTTCACTGTAGCGCTCCGGGAAAAAGTTGTCGATGAACATCATCGAGCCTGAATCGACTTCTTTATAAAACTCCTTCGTCCTCAGCTGACCGCTTTTAGCGCTCGATTTCCAGTGGATGTTCCTTATCGAATCTCCGGGAACGAAATCTCTGAGGGCTTTCAGTTCAAAACCGCTTCCCGTCTCTTGAGTCTCGCGGGTCTTCTCGCTTTTTTCATTTGTCCGCCCTCCTTCGTTTTCAGGGATCTCGAACTGTTCCTTTATCTCGGGAAGAACGAGGAAACTGCCTGGGTTAGGAATGATCTTTCCTTTTTTCAGAAGTCCAAAGATCCCTTTCTGAAAGATGTATGCACCGCCGAAACTGATCTTTCCGCGTCTGTCGGGCAGGAAAGAGGCTTCAAACATGATCCCTCCTCCGGATTTTCTGCCGGTAACGGCAAATTCGGCATATTTCCCGCCCAGGTTCTTCGTGATGAGCCATTTCCAGCGGTAATATCCCATTTTCCGGTCGAAGGCGTTGCGTTTTTCTTCTCCCGGTTCTTTCGTTGCATTGAAAACTTCAAAATCGGGTATCGGAGCGGCCGGGACTTCGGTGTAAAAAAGGTTCGCGGAACTGTTCTTCACGCCTTTTTCACGCAGGATCACAGGATAAGTCATATTCTTCCCGATCGGCACGCATTCAGGCAGGAACCTTTCGAATTCAAAATCTGACCTTATGAACAAGAGGGAAAGCGCGTCGGTCAAAAGCAGCGCTATCGAGACGGCAAAAACGGCGAACAGCATGCTGACGCGGGTGTTGAGACCGAAAAAAATGAGGGCAAAAGCGCACAGAACAAGAGCCTGGCCGGTCATCGTGAATTTTCTTTCTATTTTATCGTTCAGCCTGTAAAACGCCGAAAACCACTTGTAATGCCGCTTTTTCACGATCTTACCTTCACAAAAGACCGATGATTATAACGATTCCGCCGAAAAACTCAAAGATGTGGCAGCGAAGCGCGTCTCAAAAGATTTTATTGATTTTGTCCATTTAATTTTTATTGTTTTGGATCCTGTCCGGGTGCCGCTTTTACAGCCGGACTTGTTACGATGGATCTCGGCTCCTTGGATTTGGTGTGATATGCCGGATAAAACGAAAGTCACAGGGTTCTTGAAGAAATTTCTTCCGAAGATCGATGCTTTTCAAGTGCTTGCCGTGGTGTTTTTTACGGTGCTCAACATCATTTTTCTTGTCATAGCCTCTCAGAAAAACGGCTTTTCCATAACGGATCCTGACGTCTTCTTTCATTTTACGGTAAAACTTCTTTTTGACGCAGCTTTTCTCCTTTTTTCTCTGCTTGCGCTCAAAGCCGTGTTCAGAACAGCCTTCATCCCGGCGCTGTATGTCGCTGCGAATGCGACTCTCGCCGTTGCCGACATACTGCTTTACTACTTCGGGAACACACTCGTCGAGCGCAGCCATTTCGCTCTGATCACGCCTTACAGCGTAACTTCGTTTGTTCCATGGTACGGATTTGCAGCGATATTTACGTTTGTCGCAGCGGTTTTCGCAGCCTCATTTTTCTGCATAAGAAAGATCCCTAAAGATTTTCAAAAAATCGCTGTTCTGGCTCGCGATTTGTATCCTCCTGAATCTGTTGAATATTTCCGCATCATCGCTCTTCGATAAAGACGAACGCTTCGACCGTGTCATAACCGGTTTTAGGAACGCGCAGCTATACTATGTCACGCAGAATCAGTGGATAGACTTCACTACCGACGTTATCTTTCCCGCTTTGGGCGAAAGATTCAAGGTCCTTACTCCGGTGACGGAAAAATTTGTCGGCGACTACCGCCTTTTTTCTGAGGATTTTACAGTTACGAATGACATCGCGCCATACAGAAAAACGATAAGTGACCGCGGACTGAACCTTGGAAAGAATGATGAAAAAGAGCTGGATCTCGGTGAATATTCAAGGGTCATCTATATTTTTACGGAATCGCTTTCGCTCGAAGCGCTCCCATGTTACAACGACAAAATAAAAGCTTCTTTTGCGAACAGTTTTTTCTGCCGCAGCGATATAATGGAACGCACTTTCACCAACATGACGACAAGCGGGAGTCCGACTTTGCAGGGGCTGACGGTCATATTCGATTCGCATCCGAACTACAATATTCAGGAGCCGACCGGACACAGAAATTCACTGCCGAAGATCCTGAAAAAGCACGGTTTCAAGCCGGTCTTCATCAGGAGCGCATCCAAATTTTTTGCCAACGAAAACCTTGTTTTCCAGAATATGGGGTTTTCCGAAATAATCGGCCGTGAAGACTTTTTTGCCGATGAAAACTTGAAAAAATATATCTACGGCTGGGGGCTCGAAGACAGGGTCCTTTATGATCAAGTTGTTGAATATATTAAGAAAAACCGTGATGAGAAACTGTTTGTCTCGATCCTCGGAACAGACACTCACCCCCCTGCCGGGCAGATGAGATACCTCCATCTGAAGTATCCCGAGGCTCCGAAGACAGGCAACATAAAGGACAAAGCGGCAAAACTTTGGCTTACATCCGTCGACCGGATGGATTTCGATATCGCCGGCTTTATTGAAAAACTTGATAGAGAGGGACTTTTTGACGACTCTACGCTCATCGTTGTTTCGGCAGACCATTCGTGCCCGCTAAACAATGTCACAGCGAAAATACCGGGGCATCCGCGCAGCAATCTGGCCAGGATCCCGTTCATCGTCCTGACGAAGCGGCAGCTTCCGGAGACCGATCTTGCGACTCTCTCCGACCAGACCGACATTGCGCCGACGATCGCCCACATTTTGGGTATCGAAAAGCCGGCAGGGTGGTGGGGACAGAGCCTTTTTGCTGAAAAAAGAAAGGAAAGATCGATAGGTTTTGACAAAAAATTCCTCTATTTTTCGGATAAAGGATCGACAAAAACGATAAATACCGAAAAACCGGCCGATGCTTCGGAAGAAGCGTTCCTTCTTCTGTTTGAGACTGTTTTTACGGAAAAAAGACCTTAAACTACATAGATGACACCGTCTTCACCCCAGGTGTAGACGATATTGAGGATATCGACCTTTTTGAATTTTTTCTTGAGTTCGGCAAAAGTCGCCGTTCCGTGCGAACGGATATAGTCGAAGACGGCGAACTCCTCTTCGGCAATGACTTTTGTAAAAACTGCGCCGTCAATGCGGTAGACGATCCCGTAAAGTTCTTCCTTATCGACTTCGGAAACATACTTTTTGAGGTCGATGTAACCTGTGTCGATCAGATCTTCGATGTCGTAAGAGAATTTGTCGAAAAATGCGGAGTCGTTGATGCCGAATACAGTGGTGTCGCAGATGGAATCAAGCTGGTAAGGCATTGCCACCTTGTCCTCGCTCTCGACCATGAGCGAAGTTGTGTAGAAGTGGTTGTGCTTCAAAAGATCGGAAGCGACAGGCCACAGTTTTTTCTTCTGAAAACGGTCGAAAATATACGAGAAAAACTCGTGGATATAGCTGAAAAGACGCGAATACTCGATCGTTTCGACATCGGTTACGGCAATATCGGGAGCCTGTTTTCTGATCCACTTGTTCCAGCGCAGCACGATCTCATGGCACGGCATTTCCAGACCTTTTGCGAGCATCGTGATTATCGAGACCATGCGCCCTTTGTTGTAAAGCAGGTCGATGCCGTCGGAAAGTTCATCCACTTTTTCCATGTCCTTTTTGCTGAACTGCGCGCTTTCAACGGCAAGATAGGGGTATGAATTTTCAACAGTGTAGCCGAATTCCCGCATCCTGTTGTAGATCTTTGTCCCCGGATACATCGAAAGGCGGAGAAGGTTTATCGAGATCGGCCAGAGGTTGAAGACAGTCTCAAGGTCGTTGAGAAAATCATCGTAGCTCATCCTCGGAAGACCTGCGATAATATCGATCCCGAACATAAGTGTCGGATAGTTAGCCATATACCTGATATTGGCAAGAGCCTTTTCGACATTGAATGATGTCAGAAGATTTTCGTGAACTTTCTGGTTCGATGTCTGAAGGCCGATGTTGAGGAAAACGTTCATATCCGCGAGAGTCTCGATGTCGCTCTTCGAAAGAAGGTCCGGTCTGACCTGGATCTCAAAAAGCGCATTCGGCAGATAATCGCTTATCATCGTGAGTATCTTGCTGAACTGCTGGTGGCTCAGATTTGCGATCGGACAGCCGACGGTGAGCTGGGTCACCCCTTTTTCAGCGAAGAATTTCAACTCTTTCTCAAGGTATTCGAAACTGTGATAGCGAAGGTTGCCGCCGTGTGAGAAATCAACGCAGAAATCACATTTGAAGAGACATCCGCGGGCGATCTCCCAATAGACGGAAGTCGTTTCGCTGACCGGTATCATTCCGTTGAGATAGGGTGAGGGAATAGCATCGAGATCTGCAAGGACGCGGCTCTCGCCATAGACGAAAGAGCGGCTTTCCTTGTCCTTGAAAACTATCCCCGAAGCCTTTCCGATACTTTCACCGTTCCGTTTCAGCATCGCCATTTCATAAAGCGAAAGCTCCGGTTCGTCCTGGATTATGAAGTCAAAATCCTTTTTGAGATATTCCTCAGGATTGGCGAATGTGTCGTAGCCCCAAAGCCCTTTTACGGCTTTTGTGCCGCGGCACGATTTCGCCAGTTTCATAATGTATCCGGCATTCCAGTAAAGCACTCTGAAAACGACGATATCGGCCTGCTGGTTTTCGATCGTACCGGCGGAAGTCGACATATCGTCGGTCATGTAGACGTTGACTATTTCAACATCTATTTCGTTCCACGATCTCGCTTCAACAAAAGTCTTCGCGGTAAAAACATGGTATTCCGTGTTTTTTATCACTCTTGACTTATTGACATTGACGATGGCTATCTTCATTTGAAAACCTCAAATGTTGAGAATGAACGGATCTTGTATGCGGAAAAGTTAGTTTACAGAGCTGAGGTAGCTGGAGATTGCCTTGAATTCCTTCATAGCAGCAGCGTATTCGACCTTGTCGCCTTCAGACTTGAGGACTTCGTCAAGAATAGGAGCGAATCCTTTATCCTCTGTTTTAAGAAGAGCGACCGACATAGCTTCGCGGACATAGGGTTCAGCGTGTTTCATAACAGGTTTGAGCTGTTCTTTGTAGTCGCCGAGTTTGCCGGAGTAGCCGAGCATATAGACAGCTTTTTCAACGACTGCCGGGTTCTTGTCGCCAAGTTTTGCAACATAGCATGCGTTGTCGTCTTTGCACTCTTTTGCAGCTTCTGCTCTGTCAACGAATCTCTTGAACATTTCAACTGTCTTGTTGGTCGAATCGTAGTTTACGTCAAGTCTCGATTCTGTTTTGACTTTCTTGTCCATATCGTCTTTAGAAATTTCCTGACCTACAGGAAGTTCCTTTTTAACTTTTTCAGCCGATTTCTTTTCGACGTTAGCGACATATTTTTCGCCTTCTTCGATGACTCCTTTTGCGATCCCGATGAATCTGTCAGCCATTTCCGGATCGGAAACCATTCTTGTAAGAGCGTCTGCAGCCCAAACGGTAGCTTCGTAGAAAATGATCTTTTCGTTCATTTCGTTGTATTCGGAGACCGGTTTCTGCTTGATGACTTCTTCAAGGTAGGGAAGAGCTTTCGGATCGCCGAGGATAGCGAGAGCTTCCGCGCCTTTCATCATGATCGAAATTTCCTGGCCTCTGTCTGCAAGCTTAGCCTGAGCTTTTTCCTCTTTTGAAAGCTGGCCTTTGGATTTTTTGTCGTTGGTTGCGTCTTTCGTGAACTTCTTGCTGACCATTTTGAGAAGCGTGTCGGTAGCTCTGAAGTCGCCGAATTTTGCAAGCTGGACTGCAAGGTGCTCAGCAAGGAAAGGCTGTTTCTTGTCGGTCGCAAGCTGTGTTTCGAGCTCTTTGATGACCATGTCGACTGCCTGTTTCGAACGGATGTCGGCAAGAACGATCGAAGTTTTGAGTTTGGTCGTCGTTTCGATAGAAGCGATCGTTGCCATGTATTCGTCGTCTTTCGGGCATTCGCCTTTCTTTTTAGCTTCTTCGTTGCCGATGTATTCGGGGCAGAACTGTTTCGTAGCTCTTTCCTTGTTGTCGTTCTGGATCTCGTTTACTTTCGGGTTTTCGCCGTTGTAAGCCTTGATAAGCTCTTCTTCAGCCATTTTGCCGAGTTTGATGAGCGATTTTCTTGCTTCCGGGAAAAGGCTGAATCCCTGCTCTTCGTAGAAAAGAGCTGTTACGAGCGGGCGGACAGTCGAAGGATCTCTCCATTCGCCGAGAAGACCCGCCGTGGTGTATTTTGTACCGAAATCTTCGACTTTCGAATCGAAAACTTTGAGGATCTCGGGAATAAGGTGCTTGCTTTCGTTCGGCATCTTTGCCAAAGCTTCGATGGCAGCACGTTTTGCGACAGATTCCGCTTTTTCACGCATTCCGGGAGCGAGGACTTCAGGAGTCTGGAGCGTGAAGTACTTCGCAAGTGTCGGAACTGCAGCCGGCTGTTCGAGAAGACCGAAAGCCATAGCGGCACTTTCAAGTGTCTTAAGGTTTCTTACGTTTGTCGTAGCCAGACACTCATCAACGATCTCGCTGATCCTGTCTACTGACTGGGTGCAGCCGATCTCGCCTGCCGTAAGGACAGCCAGACCTGCTTCGGGAGTTTTGTCGAGCCTGAGGAGCTTCGTGCAGGCTTTATCCATGTTCACGATCTCGCCTTTCATCTTTTTGAGCCCCTGGATAGCGTAGTTTCTCGTGT
>JAEEGK010029285.1_pt1 | contig 10993 bp, 11 predicted proteins | sample 8958771 | NCBI WGS metagenome assembly JAEEGK01 (sample SAMN16246547, study PRJNA631951) | gut metagenome | biome: gut microbiome; feature: rumen; material: SC-attached | host: Bos | place: Iran: Karaj | collected 2018-10 | reverse complement strand
CCCCAGCTGCAGTTGCCGATTTGGCAAAGAAATGCTATCTTTGCATAATTGTAGCAAAGCATCGTATGGAAACTCTCAAAAGAACCAAAATCAAGGCTCTCCTGGCCACCCAGCCGGGTGTCGAGGTCCTGGCTAAAGGCTGGGTCCGCACCAAAAGGGGCAACAAACAGGTTAAGTTCATCGCCCTCAACGACGGTTCTACCATCAATAATATTCAGGTCGTAGCCAACGCCGAACTCTTTGACGAAGAACTCTTCAAGAGAATCACCACCGGCGCTTCCCTCTGCGTAAGAGGAAAGCTGGTGGAGTCTATGGGCAGCGGCCAGGCCGTAGAGATCCAGGCCACCGATATCCAGGTCCTGGGAGAATGCGACCCTATGCGCTTCCCGCTCCAGAAGAAGGACACCACCCTGGAGTTCCTCCGCAGCGTGGCTCATATGCGCCTCAGAACCAATACCTTCGGTGCTGTCCTGCGCATCCGCAACCAGATGGCCTTCGCCATCCACACTTTCTTCAACCAGAAGGGCTTCGTCTACCTCCACACTCCCCTCATCACGGAAAGTGATGCAGAGGGCGCCGGAGATATGTTCCAGGTAACTACGCTGGATCTGAAGAACATCCCGCTGGACAAGAAGGGCAACGTGGACTTCTCCAAAGACTTCTTTGGAAAGAAGACCTCCCTCACCGTTTCCGGTCAGCTGGAAGGTGAGCTGGGAGCCACCGCCGTTGGTGAAATCTACACCTTCGGCCCTACTTTCCGTGCAGAAAACTCCAACACGCCCCGCCACCTGGCAGAGTTCTGGATGATTGAGCCGGAAATGGCCTTCTACGACATCAACGACAACATGGAACTGGCCGAAGAATTCGTAAAGTTCCTGGTTCAATGGGCCCTGGACCACTGCATGGACGATCTTCAGTTCCTCAACGACAAGTACGACGATGGCCTCATCGAGCGTATGAAGAGCGTGCTGGGCATCGCCTTCCAGAAAGTCACCTACACGGAAGCCGTGGAGATTCTGGAAAAAGCCGTCGCAGACGGTGTCAAGTTCGAGTACCCGGTACACTGGGGCACGGACTTCCAGAGCGAGCACGAACGTTATCTGGTAGAAAAGCATTTTGGCAAACCCGTCATCCTCATAGATTTCCCCAAGGACATCAAAGCCTTCTATATGAAGCAGAACGAAGACGGCAAGACCGTCCGCGGCATGGACGTCCTCTTCCCCAAGATTGGAGAAATCATCGGCGGCTCGGAACGTGAAGCTTCCCTGGAAAAACTGGAAGCCCGCATCGACGAGCTGGGCATGTCCCGCAAGAACCTCGAGTGGTACATTGACACCCGCCGCTATGGCAGCGTTCCGCACAGCGGATTCGGCCTGGGCTTCGAGCGTCTGCTGCTCTTTGTCACCGGCATGTCCAACATCCGTGACGTGATCCCGTTCCCGAGAACCCCCAAGAACGCTGAGTTCTAGCACTTAACCCTCTCAGATCCTCCCCTGACCGCAGGGGAGGACTTGAGAGAAAAAGATACTGTATTATGTTAGTCATTGGTATTGCCGGTGGTTCCGGTTCAGGTAAGACAACGGTGGTAAAGGCCATCGTGAACCAGTTACAGGGCCGAGTGGTGGTGATCCCGCAGGATTCCTACTACAAGGATTCCAGCCATGTGCCCCCGGAGGAGCGCAAAAACATCAACTTCGACCACCCGGACGCCATTGACTGGAAACTGATGTGCCAGCAAATCCGGGAGCTGAAAAGCGGCAAGGCCATTGAGCAACCCATTTACTCGTACATCACCTGCTCCCGCTCCAGCGAAACCATCACGGTAGAACCGGACGACGTAGTCATCGTGGAAGGCATCCTCATCTTCACCTGCAAGGAGCTCCGGGACCAGATGAACATCAAGATCTTCGTGGACGCAGATGGAGACGACCGCCTTATGCGAATCATCGTAAGGGACATAGCAGAGCGAGGCCGAACCATTGAAACCGCCATCGAGCACTACTGCAACACCGTCAAGCCCATGCACCTGCAGTTCATTGAGCCGTCCAAGCGTTACGCAGACGTCATTGTCCCGCAGGGAGGACACAACAAAGTAGCCATTGACATCATTACCAATACGGTAGAAAAGGCCTTAAGCCAAAAGAAGAAGAAGGCCAAGCACAAGAAATGAAATTAACCCCGGATCAGAAAGCAGGAATCTACATCACCGTGAGTGTCCATCTCGCGGTGATTATCGTATTGCTTTTGATCCGAATCGGCCAGGAAATCCAGCGCGAGAACAGCTTTGTCCTGGATTTCACCCAGCAGGAAGAGATGGAGAGAAGGGAAGAACAGGCCCGCCTGCAGGAGATGACGGCCGAAAGGCTGGAAGAACTCATTGCCGCCGCCGAGTCCACCCCCATCCGCAATGTGACCGTGGACCGCGCCTCCCTCAAGGATGACCGCGGAACCAACGCCGACGAACTGTACAAGGAAGCCGAGCGCCTGGCACAGGACTTGAAGGACGGACAGAACCGGCAGGTGGAAGATCCGGAAGCTTTTGCCGCAGCCGCCGAACCCGTCAAGCCCAAACAGGAAGAAAAGAAGGCCAAGCCGTACAGCGGCCCCTCCGTCCTCTCCTGGAGCCTGGACGGACGCAAGGCCACCCACCTTCCCATTCCGGCCTACCGTTGCTACGGAGCCGGAGAAGTTACGGTGATCATAGCCGTCAACAACCGGGGAGATGTAGTGAACGCCAAGGTTGACGAAGAACGCTCCTCCAACGACGGCTGCCTGCGCAACTTCGCCGTCCGGGCCGCCCGCCTGTCCAAATTCTCCTCATCGGCCACAGCCCCCGCCCGGCAGATGGGAACCATTACTTACGCATTCATTGCCCAATGAAAAAGATTATACTCAGCTTCCTGACCCTGGCCGTTAGCCTGTCCCTGTTTGCCCAGGGACAAGTGAGCACGCGCAAACACCGGCTGCTGGACTTCCCCGACAAGATGACCATGGTGGTGTTGAGCGAGAACGAGGTCCTTTCGGCCGCCCTCCGGCAGGAAGTCATCAATGTCTGGACAGCCACCACCTTCGAGTTCTGCACCCTGGAGCAGTTTGAGAAGCTCAAAACCAGTGACAAGTATTACTTCCTCGTCCCCGTAGAAAGCCGTTTCAAAGGAGAGGAAGAACCCGGCATAACCCTCCTCACCCTGGTTAAGGGTGGGCCCGAAGCCGCCAAAGGCATAGGAGAAATGCACGAGGTGGTAAGCCTTCCCATAGGAGCCGCCATGGGCATTTCCGAAAGGGATTTGCTGTACCTGGGAGCCCTGGTCCAGGCCTTCCAGGATTTCACCCAGGAAGCGATGAAGTCCGAGGCCGTGGCCTACAAAATGAGCACCTGGTTCAACGACGGCTTCCGCAAGACCGCCGAAGGCAAAGAAATCTATATTGCCCAGGAAGACCTCTCTTCGGCCTGCAGCCCCAAAGACCTGGAGAAGCTCAAAGGCAACCCCCGCTTGCATCTGGTAGAGGCCGATGAGGCCGATGAAGTATACCGCAACGGCACCCCAGGCGCCCTCGTAGGCTATGTGATCGCCCCTTTCCTCCCGGGTCCGGGCTCCCTCTGCTACAAGCTTTTCTTCGAGGCCGATACGCACCGGCTCTGCTACCTGGAACGCCACAAAATCACGGACAAGAAGAGCGAAGGGTTCCTCCCTTCCGAACTCAAATCCCTGGGTAAATGATTACAGGAACCTCTTCCCAAGGAATCCGCTATGCCGTGCGCCAAAGCGGCCGCGCCGTGGCGTACTGTGCCCTCACCATCGGAGCCGGTACCCGCGACGAAGCCCCCTATCCCGCCGGCATCGCCCATTTTGTAGAGCACACCCTGTTCCGGGGCACCCGCAGAAAGAGTGCTTCCGTCATCTCCTCCTACCTGGAAAGGCTGGGCGGAGAACTCAACGCCTATACCACCAAGGAAGAGATTGTCCTTCACGCCACCGTGCTCAAGGAAGACCTTCCCAAGGCTGCCAGACTCCTCTTTGAACTGGCCACGGAATCCACCTTCCCCGACAAAGAAATTGAAACTGAACGCGGCGTAGTCCTGGACGAGATCATCTCCTACAAGGACAATCCGGCCGAAGATGTCTACGACCGCTTCGAGAGCCTCCTGTTTGAAGGAAGCCCCCTGGACCGCCCCATCCTGGGAACGCGGACCTCGGTGAAAACGATTACCCCGGAAATGCTGCGCCAGTTTGTAGCCGAAAAGTTCATTCCCTCCAAGATGGTGTTTACGGTGGTGGCCGACATCCCCGAAAAGCAGCTGGAAAAGCGCGTATTAAACCTGTTTGACCATGTCTTTCCACAAAGTAGTAGATAAGCGGCATCACGAGGTGAACGCCGTGGTGGGGTGCAAGGCGCCCTCCCTGTACGAAATGCCGGACCGGCTGGTCTGCGCCATGCTGGCCAACATCCTGGGCGGCCCCGCTTCCAACTCGCTCCTGAACGCGGAGCTCCGGGAGAAACACGGCTGGGTCTACGGCATCGAGTGCTCCTACACCCAGTATGCCGACACCGGCATCCTGGCCATCTCCTTCGGCTGTGACCGGCCCAACCTGGACCAGTGCCTGAGCGCCATTGACAAGATTCTCAGGCGCCTGCGGGAAGTCCCTTTCACGGACCGCCAGCTCAAGGCCTACCGCAAACAGCTCCTGGGCCAGCTGGCCATCAGCTCCGAGGCCGGGGAAGCCCAGTGCCTCTCCATGGGCAAGAGCATGCTCTCCTGGGGTACCATCCTCTCCCCCGCCGAAACCCGCGCCAAGCTGGAAGCCATTTCGGCCCAAGACCTACAAAAAATGGCCGAAAGGCTCTTCGCCCCCGACCAGCTGTCTTCGTTGGTGTATCTCTAGTTGGCGACCTCGCAGAGGAATTTGATTCTCACCAGACGGATCTCGAGTTCCTCGTATTCGTCTTCGAGGGCGGCGATGGCATCCTGAAGGGAGTCTGACGTGGCTTCCGTCTTGAACCAGGTAAAGATTTCTTCCACCACGTCCGGATCCAGTTCTTCCTCTATATAATAGTTGATGTTGATGCGGGTACCGGTGGCCACAATGGCCTCGATCTCCGTGAGAAGATCCCCCATATCCAGACCGCGGGCCGATGCTATATCGGCCAAATCCAGCTTGCGGTCTATGGCCTGGATAATATAAACCTTGTTGCCCGATTTGGGGGCTACGGAACGGACCACGAAATCGTCCGGGCGCTCAATCTCGTTCTCCTCCACGTACTTGGCAATGAGGTCCACAAAGGGCTTTCCAAACTTGTGGGCCTTGCCTTCTCCCACGCCCTGGCACTTTTCCGAGAGTTCCTTGAGGGTGAGCGGATAGACAATGGTCATATCCTCCAGGGCAGGGTCCGAGAACACCACCCAGGGCTGCAGACGGAGCTTGCGGGCCACGTCTTTGCGGAGATCCTTGAGCATGGAGAGCAGCACAGGGTCTCCCCCGCCGCCACCGCGGGCGGCGGCACCGGCTTCATCATCATCTTCGTCTACACCTTCCGAGAATACGCGGTCTTCTACCATCAGGACCGTCTTGGGGTTCTTGATGAATTCTTCTCCGGCTCCGGTGACAAAGATGAGGCCGTAATTTTCTATATCCTTATCCAGGTAATGCTGGATGAGACCCTGGTGGATGACGGTGGACCAGAAGCGGACATCGTGGTCTTTTCCGGCACCGAACAAGGGCAATTCATCGTGCCTGTAAGACTTGATCATGGCGGTGGAAACACCGGCCAGGATGGCGGCCAGATGCTCCAGTTTGAAGCGTTCCGGCAGGGACTGGATCAGTTCGATCACCAGGCACAGCTCTTCCTTTCCGTCGAAGCGCTTCTTGGGATGGAGACAGTTGTCGCAGGCGCAGCAGTTGTCCGGGGTATAGTCTTCTCCAAAGTAATTGAGAAGGAGCTTGCGGCGGCACTGGCTGGACTCCGCGTAGGCTACCGTTTCATTGAGCAGCTGCTTGCCTATCTCCTGCTCGGCTATGGGCTTGCCCTGCATGAACTTCTCCAGCTTCTGGATGTCCTTGTAACTGTAGTAGGTAATGCATCGGCCCTCCTGTCCGTCACGGCCGGCGCGGCCGGTTTCCTGGTAGTAGCCTTCTATGCTCTTGGGGATGTCGTAGTGGATGACAAAGCGGACATCCGGTTTGTCGATGCCCATGCCGAAGGCGATGGTGGCCACAATGACGTCAATCTCCTCCATCAGGAACTTGTCCTGGTTTTCGGCCCTGGTCTTGGTGTCCAGGCCGGCGTGGTACGGAAGGGCCTTGATGCCGTTGATGGAGAGCATCTGGGCCATCTCCTCCACCTTTTTGCGGCTGAGGCAGTAGATGATGCCGGACTTGCCGGGGTTCTGGCGGATGAAACGGATGATGTCTTTCTCCGGCTCCACCTTGTCCCTCACTTCGTAATAGAGGTTGGGCCGATTGAAGGAGGACTTGAAGACCGTGGCATCCTGGATGCGGAGGTTCTTGAGAATATCGCTCTGCACCTTGGGCGTAGCCGTGGCCGTCAGGGCTATGATGGGAGCGGGCTGGATTTCATCTACGATGGAGCGGATTTTCCGGTATTCCGGGCGGAAGTCGTGGCCCCATTCAGAAATACAGTGGGCCTCATCTACCGCATAGAAGGAAATCTTCACGCCCCTCAGCAAGGCTATGTTCTCTTCCTTGGTAAGGGACTCCGGTGCCACATACAGCAGTTTGGTAACGCCGCGGCGGAGGTCTTCCTGGACCTCTGCCAGTTGGATGCGGTTCAGGGACGAATTGAGGAAGTGGGCTATTCCGGCCTCTCCGGCTTCGAAACCGCGGATGGCGTCTACCTGATTCTTCATAAGGGCGATGAGCGGCGAGATGACGATGGCCGTTCCTTCCATAATGAGAGCCGGAAGCTGATAGCACAGGGACTTGCCGCCTCCCGTGGGCATCAGCACAAAAGCGTTGTTGCCCGCGATGAGGTGTTTGATGATTTTCTCCTGGTCGCCTTTAAACGCATCGTAACCGAAGAAAGTCTTCAACTTTTCGTGCAATATGACAGTAGGGGCGTCCATCCGCTATCAGTTTTTTCGCTTGCTGGGGTTAAATATAACAAATCTAAATCAAAAAAACAAACGAAGATGGAACCTTATGTAATCTGACAAAAAATGCGTATATTTGCAGGTTGAGCGCTCGAGCGCTCCCAAGCCTGATATTTAAGTATCAAAAACATAAGAAAATGAAACTTCAGAAAATCCTTCTTGCCGCTTCCGCCGCTTTGCTGGTGGTTGCTTGTGGCTCTCCCAAGGTGGAGGGTTCCAAGGCTGTTCAGTCCCTCTACCCTACCAAGGGTGAAACCGACTCCACTTCCTATCTCCTGGGTGTCAACTTCGGCCTGGTCATTACCCAGAACGGTTTTGGCGAACTCAACATGGCTCAGGTAGAAAAGGGTATGAAAGACGCCCTCAACGCCAAGGAAGGCCAGCCTATGGACTCCGCTTTCGTAAAGCAGTTCAAGATCAACCCCAGCACCATGAACGAGGTTATCAACGGTTACCTCCAGAAGGTTACCGCTTACGAAGGCGCCCTCAACAAGGAAAAGGGTGACAAGTTCCGCAAGGAATTCGCCGTAAAGAACAGCGCCGATTCCACCGCTTCCGGTATCGTTTACCTGATCCAGGATTCCGGTAACGACGTCCGCGCCACCGACGACCGCGACACCGTGAAGGTGAACTACCGCGGTACCCTCATCGACGGCAAGGAGTTTGACAAGAACGAAGGCATCGAGTTCCCCCTCAACCGCGTCATCCGCGGATGGACCGAGGGTATGAAGCTCGTGGGCGAAGGTGGCAAGATCACCCTCGTCATCCCTGCCAACCTGGCTTACGGTGAGCGTGGTCCCCGTGAGATCGGTGCCAACTCCACCCTCATCTTCGACGTAGACCTCCTGGAGGTTCACCCCTACAAGGAGCCCGTCGCCGAGACCGTCACCCCCATCAAGAAGAAGTAAGATGGCACTGGAACTGGAAGGCACTCTTCGCCAGAAGCTGGGCGTACAGTCCGGCACTTCGGCCCGCGGCCCCTGGGCCAAGCAGGAATTCATTGTGGAGTTCCCGGACGGCAACTTCACTTCCCAGGCCTGCTTCACCGCGTGGGGACAGGACAAGGTGGCCGAACTGGACAAGTACCAGGTGGGAGACCGCGTAAAGGTTTCCTTCAACCTCAAGAGCCGTGAATTCAACGGCCGCTGGTACAACGACCTCCAAATCTGGCGTATCGCCCCCGCCGGAGAAGCCCAGCCCGCCGCTGCGGCTCCCGCCTATGCACCGGCCGCCCCTCAGGCACCGGCTCCCATGGCTCCGGCACCCACTTTGGACGACATGCCAGCCGACAGCGGTCCCGAAGACGACCTCCCCTTCTAAGCACTAAAAAACCTTCGGCTTTTCCCGAAGGTTTTTTGTATCTTTGCGAACTATGACAAATATCAGTTTCAATAACAGATGGGTACGGATGGTCAAAGACCTTCTGTTTGCCGCCGTGGGCGCCTGGCTCGTATGGCGGGGAGGCTTCTTTTCCACCCTGCTGGGCGTGTTCGCCCTGCTCTGGTACGGCCGTGACGCCTGGTACCAGATCAAGGTCCTGTGGCAGGAGAAACACTATATCCCCCAGGACAGCCCCATCTCCCGTCCCACCACAACGCCCGACGACGGAAAGATCACCGTTACCCGGGACGCCAAAGAGGTGGATTATGAGAAGGAATAACGTATGATTCCTAAAGAGACAGTAGACCTCATCCTGGACACCGCCCGTGTAGAAGAGGTGGTGGGAGACTACGTGACGCTCAAACGCCGCGGGGCCTCCCTCTGGGCCTGCTGTCCCTTCCACAACGAGAAAACCCCGTCCTTTGCCGTAACGCCTTCCAAGGGCATCTACAAGTGCTTTGGCTGCGGCAAGTCCGGCAGCGCGGTGGGCTTTGTGATGGATTACGAGCATATGACGTACCCCGAAGCCCTGCGTTACCTGGCCAAAAAATACAACATCGAGGTCAAGGAAGAGGAAGAAACGGCCGAACAGATAGCCGCCCGCCAGCGCAGCGAAAGCCTGATGGCGGCCTCGGAGTTTGCCTTCAACTTCTTCAAGGAGCAGCTCACGCAGCCGGAAGGAAAGGCCATAGGCTACCAGTACTTCCGCAGCCGCGGCCTGCTTCCGGAGACCATTGAGAAATACGGTCTGGGCTGGGCTCCCAAATCCAAGGAAGCCTTTACGCAGGCGGCCAAGAACGCCGGTTACAAAGACGAGTATCTGCTGGAAACCGGCCTCTGCAGCCAGTGGGAAGACGGTTCCCTCCACGACCGCTTCTACGACCGCGTCATCTTCCCCATCCACTCGGTAAGCGGGCGCGTCATAGCCTTTGGCGGCCGTACCCTCCTCAAGGAGAAGAGCGACAAGATAGCCAAGTACGTCAACTCCAAGGAAAGCGAGATTTACGTCAAGTCCCGCTCCCTGTACGGCATCTGGTTCGCCAAGAACGAGATGGCCAAACAGGACCGCTGCTACCTGATGGAAGGCTACCTGGACGTACTGTCCATGCACCAGGCCGGCATCCTCAACTGCGTAGCCTCCAGCGGCACTTCCCTCACGGAGGAGCAGATCCGCATCATCAAGAAGTTCACGGAGAACGTCACCATCATGTACGACGGAGATGCCGCCGGCCTGCACGCCGCCATCCGTGCCATCGGCATGATCCTCAAAGAGGGTATGAACCCCCGCGTGGTCTTCCTGCCCGACGGGGACGACCCTGATTCCTTCTCCCAGAAACATACGCTGGAAGAGATCCAGGACTACATCAAGGACAACGAGCAGGACGGCATAGCCTTCAAGACCAACCTCCTGCTGGAGGAAGCCGGAGACGACCCTCTCAAGAAGGCCAACCTCATCAACGAGATAGCCGATACGGTGGCCGACATACCCGACGCCATCAAGCGCCAGGTCTACGTGGACACCGTGGCCCGCCAGTTTGGCATAGAGTCCGACATTATCCAGGACCGCGTCCGCAAGACCCGCGAGAAGAACCGCCGGGAGATGCCCGGTCGAGCCGGGCATGACGAAAGGAGAGCCGGGCCGGACGGAAGGAGTGCCGGGCCGGACCAAAACGTCATGGCCAACACCGATCGGCCCTCTGCAGAGCGGAGGATTCTGGAAGAAGACCGGATTCTGGCTCCCGCCGAGCGGGAACTCCTGGGCTTCATCCTTCGCTATGGCCGCAATCCCCTGCAGTTTGAAACCGACTCCGAGTTCTACGATCCGGAAGGTTCCCAGACGGTGGCGGATTTCATAGATTCGGCCCTCTCCTCAGACGATATCCACTTTGGCAACAAGGCCTACGAGGCAACTTACAATGCCTACTTCGCCCTGTATGACCAGGGCCTGGAACAGGATGACATTGTCCTGGCCCTCCTCAATGGGGAAGACCGCGTTGTGGCCGGGGTGGCCGCAGAGCTTTCGTCCGAGAAATACGAACTCACCGTCCACAACTTTACGGACGCCCTTACCACCACGGATTCCTGGCTGGTAACCTATGTTCCCAGAGCCATCCTGGTCTATCACGACAAAAGGATAGAGGCCCAGCAGGCCGATATTGCCCGGAAACTGAAAGCCGATGTAAGCATAGAGGAGGCCAAGGAACTGATGACCCGCCTCACCCGACTCAATGAATTCAAAAAGAAACTCAATATCAAACTTGGAAGACTGAAGAAATGAGCTACAAGAGAACCCTTGTGACCTGCGCGCTTCCCTACGCCAACGGTCCCGTCCATATTGGCCATCTGGCCGGCGCCTACATTCCCGGAGACATCTATGTCCGCTACCTGCGTATGCGCGGGGAGGATGTGGTCTTTGTCTGCGGCTCAGACGAGTACGGCGTGCACATCACCATCAAGGCCCGGGGCAACGGCGTAACCCCGCAGGACATCGTGGACAAGTAC
>JAEEGK010029284.1_pt1 | contig 10993 bp, 6 predicted proteins | sample 8958771 | NCBI WGS metagenome assembly JAEEGK01 (sample SAMN16246547, study PRJNA631951) | gut metagenome | biome: gut microbiome; feature: rumen; material: SC-attached | host: Bos | place: Iran: Karaj | collected 2018-10 | reverse complement strand
TTCTTCTTTTTTTTCATTTTCTTTTTTTTCTGCTTCTTTTTTTTCAGCTTCTTTTTTTTTCTTTTCTTCTCTTGCTTTTTTAGCAGCCTCTTTTTTTTCTTTTTTTGCTTTTGCAATAGCTTCTTTTTCTTCTTTAGTTAATTCTTTTTTTTCAATAAATAATTTTTTATTTTTCTCACAAGCATCTTTTAATAATTGAATAGCTTCAGTATAAGGTAATTTTTTAAATTCATTTTCAGTAACATTTTTAAGTCTATCAACAATTCCTTTTTCAACATTTTTATCTAAAAATTCAAGATCTTCTTTATTATTTTCTAAAACATATTTTAGACAGAATTTTAAATAATTTTCACCACATTCCATATCATCAAATAAATCAGCAAAACACATTTCAGGTTCAATCATCCAAAATTCAGCTAAATGTCTGCTTGTGTGACTAACTTCGGCTCTAAAAGTGGGTCCAAAAGTATAAACATCGCTCATACTACAAGCGAAGTTTTCAACTTCTAATTGACCAGAAACAGTTAAATAAGTAGGTTTAGCGAAAAAATCTCCTTTATAATCAATTAACCCATCTTTATTTAATTTTATAGATTTTGGGTCAAATTTTTCAAAAGGTTTGGGTAACATTGTTGTTACTTGAAACATTTCTCCAGCTCCTTCACAATCTGAAGAAGTTATTAAAGGTGTATGTATATATAAAAATCCTCTATTTTGGAAATATATATGAGTAGCATATGCTAAATTATTTCTAATTCTAGTTACACATGATATGATATTTGTTCTTGGTCTTAAATGGCATATATCTCTTAAAGTTTCTAATTTCATTTTTTTGGCCTCTTTTCCTACCATTAAAGGATACTCTCCTTGTTTACATGTACCTAAAATTTTTACAAAATGGTCATCATTTTTTTTAACACTCATTTCTATTAATTGTTTATTTCCTTCAGATTTTACTATTTGACCTCTTAATTGAATACATGATCCTATACCTTCTTTGCATAAATCTTCAAAATTAGGTACATCTTTATCTACTATAATTTGTAAATTTTTAACTGATGAACCATCGTTTAAATCTATAAAACAGAAATTTCCTCCTCCTCCTTGACGAAGAGATTTTATCCATCCTCCTACATTTACTACTTTATCTATGAATTTTTCAGCATCTGAGGCAACGAGAGCGACTATTCTTATTCTTCCTCCAAATGAAGTATATCTTTTGGGTTTTTGTGGGGCTGGAGGAGAGTTATTATCTTCTATTTTTAATTCAGTCATTATTTTTTTTAATCCCTCTAATTGAGCATCTGTGACTAATGCTGGATGATTTGCTAAATTTTCGTCAGACATTTAAATAGATATAAATAAATATATTAAATATAAATATATTTATTTAATCTATTTAAATTAAAATTTTTGTATAAATACTATTATAAATTAATAAATAAATTTATAAAATGAATTATTGTTAAAAAGATTATGTTTAAATGATATAATTTTAAACTTATTATTTTGAATAAAATTAAATAAATATTAAATATATTTTCTATTAATTAAGAAATTTAAATTTAAACAATTTAATTAAATTTTTATTTATTACTATTTTATAAATAATAATTAGAAATTTTTAATAAAGTTATTAATTATTATTATTTTTTAATATTTAATTTATAGTAAAAAATTATTATGATAATATTTTTAATATATTCATAATTTATAAAATTTATATTTGTTATTAAATAAATTATATTCTATTTAAAATTAATTAATTTATATAAAATAATATTAAAATTTATATAATTATATAAATTCATTTTTACAAACACTTTAACTCTATATATATAAAATTATTTATTATTTCTGTATATTTTTTATTTACATAATAATTTAAATATCATAAAAATAAACATAACAAAAAACCTGAAATAAATTTAATTTATATTTATATACTTTAATATAATATGAAAAATACATTTTATATACTCATAAACCTATTTCTTTTATTTTTATTTTTAATTTGATTATTTTCATTACTTTCAGTAGAAATTGAATCTTCAGAAATTTTTTTGATATTTTTAATATCTTCAAATAATTTAATTCGATTATTTTTAGTTTCTTCAAAATTCGCTTTATATATATTTTCAAAAGTAACTAATCTCGGTCTTTTAATATAATCTTCATTTATTTTTTCTGTTTTTAAAAAATCGGAAATTGAATTAATATAATTAATATAAACATGTTCTTTTTTATGACTAAATTGACATCTACTTCCATAAGGACAATAGCCAGTTTCAAAAAATTGTTTACATAATTTAGTTTTATAATTCATACTTAATTTTCTATTTTTTAATTCATTTTCTCCGTGAGCAAAAGCACAATTTTCTCCATATTTACAATAATGATTCATTTCCCAATAATGACATATTTCAGTTTTCCATTTAGTTTTAAAATCGTTTGTATCGCCGGATTTTTTTATACCATAATAAGAAGGTTTTTGTTTTTCATTTGGTAATTTTTTTGCTGCTAATCCAGCATATTCATCTTCATAATTAATTTCTTTTTCAAAAGTTACTTTTTCGATTTGATTATTTTTAGATTTGCTTATATTTTTTCTATTTTTTTTAACTGATTTTTTACTTGAATTTCTTTTTTGAATTTTTTCTGACATTTTATTATTTTTTTTATTGATGTATAATATAAAAGGATAATTAATTAAATAATAATATTTTTTAATATTATAATTTCTAAATAAAATACATATTTATAAAAATATAATTAAAAAAATTTTATACATATAAAAAAACAACTTCTCTAAAAAAATTAATTATAATAATAATAATAAATATTATTTTATAATTTATTAAGAATCTTTTGTTAAAGAATTAGAACTGTTTGTTTTTTTATGTTTATTAGTTATTTTATTAAAAATATCTAAATCTTTTTTTTCTATGAAATTAGTTTTATTTTTTTCTGAAATCATTTTTAATCCACTCACCCAATTATTATATTCTTCAAAATTAATAAAAATACATTCTAATTTTTCATTATTGTCATAATTTATACTTAATGTAAAATAGTGACTTAAAGCCGCTTTTATTTTATCATTATTTTCTAAATTAATATTATTTAATTCTCGTAAATGAATTATTTTATTAATAGAAAAAATGTTTTTTTTTAAATTTTTATCATCGAAATTTATAATATTATTTTTATTATATTTTAAAAAAATTTTATGAACTTTAATAATATTTTGCATTGTTAAAGAAATATTAACTGAATGTATTTTTTTTATATCTAAATTTAGTTTATTTTTAAATATATTTTTATTTAAATTATTTTGAATTTGATGAGGAATGAATTGTAAAAAATTATTAGTAAAATTAATTGAAATAAAACCTTTTAAATAACCAAAATCTTCAGGTGATAATAAATAATGTTTTAAGGGATTGAATTTTTTAATATCATTATTATTTTTTTTCCAAATTTTAAAATAACAAAAAGATTCAGTTATATTACAAGAATTTAATATTAAATTTTCTTCAGAAATTTTATCAATATTTTCTTCATTTATACTATTATTATTATTATAATTTTTTTTTTTAGTATTTGTATTAGAATTTACTAAACTTTTATTTAAAAAATTAATTCTTGTATTATTTAAATTTTTCATTGGAGTTTGATTAATTAAATTTCCTGTTGATGATGATCTATAAGTAAGATTTTTATTATTATTTTTTTTTATTGTTGATTGAATAGAATTTACAAAACTATTTCCTAATGAAGTGCTTTTTGAATGAAAATTATTTGATTTTGATGTATTATGATATTTATTAATTGGAATTTTTTTAAATAAAATATTTTGTTCATCATCATTTAATAATAAATTTTCATCTAAATTTTTCATTTCTTTTGGTAAAGATTTACTTAATTTTTTTTCTTTTTTTGAAAAAAATTTTATTTTTTTTTGACCATTTTCAATTTCTTTTGTTTCGAATTGTTTTATATAAATTTCAAAGTCTTTTAAATAATTATTTAATTCTTCTATTTGTCTATTTAATTCTAAATTGTATTTTGTTAAATCAGAAATTTTTAATTTAATGTCATTTTTTTTTGATTTATAATCTTTTTTTATATAATTTAAATCTCTTTCTATGAGATTATCTATTGAGTTTATTTTTGTTATGTATTTTATTAATATTATTATTTTATCTAAATAAATTTTTTTTGAAGATTTTAATTTTCCAAATAAATCGCTTATTAAATTAATATAAATATTAATAATTTCATTTAAAAAATTTTTTGAATTATTTTTTTGTAATGAATTACTTTTAATTTTATAAATGAATTTAAGAACATTATTTTTATATTTTAAATTAAAAAAATTTTTATCTTTTTTTTCAAACAAAACATTATTTAAATTAAATAATTGATTTTGAAATTTATTTGTATTTAAATTTTTAATATCTTCAATTTTAATTTCAATTGGATTAAAATTAATAATATTTTTATTTTCTTCAATTTCATTTAATTTTTCTTTATAAATTTCTTCTAAAGATTCTTTATTTGATAAATTATTTTCAATTTCTCTTTTTAAATTTTCTTTAATAATTTTATTATCTTTTAAATTATTTTCATAATTTTGAATTTTTATTTTATTATTTTTAATTTTTTCATTTAAATTTTTAATTTGATTTAAAATAAAAATTTTTTTATTATTTAAATTTTCTTTATTTTCTTCATATAAAGAATTATTAATATTTAATAAATTTAAATTTGATTGAAAATTAATTTTTTTTGTTAATTCAAATTCAGAAATTTTGTTTGATTTATTTTCTTTTTTTAAAGAATTATTAAATCTTTTAAATTCAATTGAAGATGGACTTTTAACTAATCTTATTTTTTTTATTGGATTTTTAATTTCTGTGTCTAATGTTGATGAAATTATTTTATTAAAAACTTTTTTTCCTTTTTTTATTGAATTTTCTGGAGATAAAATAATTTTATTTAAATTGTTCATTAATTATTATTATATTAATAATTTATAATTAAAAATAATTAATTCAAAAAATAATAAGTAAATTTTATTGTGATCAATTTAATTAAATAATTTAATAATTAATAAAAATGTAGAAAAATTTAAAAATATTTTTATTTCAATTATAAATAAATTTAAACATATTAATAAAAATTTTTCGAAATTTAATTTTCATTTTTGTTCCTTCAAAATTAAAATTTAATTATTTCATTAAAAAATAAAATAAACCAAAATTTAAATGTTTTAAAAAATAAAATAATAATATAATAATAATAATAATAATAACTTAATTTAAATTAAACAAAATAAAAACAAAATAATTTAATAATTTAAAATAATCTTTTCAAAAACAAACAAGAAAAAAAAAAAAAATATTTTAAATGAAAAGTTTATATTTTAAAATAAAAGTTAATTAAGTTTATATTATATTTATGCTCCGAATCCATAAAGGCTTCTTCCTTGTCTTTTAAGTGCATAGACTACATCCATAGCAGTAACAGTTTTTCTTCTTGCATGTTCAGTGTAGGTGACTGCGTCTCTAACAACATTTTCAAGGAAAACTCTTAAGACATTTCTTGTTTCATCATAGATTAAAGCACTAATTCTTTTTACTCCACCTCTTCTTGCAAGTCTTCTAATTGCTGGTTTTGTGATTCCAAGAATTACTTCTTTTGTGGATTTTTTTAATCTTTTAGCACCAATTTTTCCATATGATTTTCCTCCTTTTCCAGTTGATTTTGGGTTATTCATTTTATTTAAAAATGATTATTCAAAATTGTTAAATATATTTCTTAAATTAATCTGAATTCTGATTGGATAATTTTATTTTATTAAGGATAATAATTATAGCAATGTTTGAATATAATTTTAAAATAAAATGTTTTAAATTTAAAAAAAAATCTTATTATAATAAAAAAGTTCTAATTTTTTATTTTTTTTCTTAAATTTTTTCCTTCTTAATTTCTTTTTACAAAATCTACAATAATTTCTTTCACTCAAAAGATTTTAATTATACAGTATCTTTTTGATATATTATTAAATTAAATAACTTTCAGTCTCAATATTAAACTTATAATATTAATTATCTATAATTATTGAGATTATCCAATCAAAATTAAGCAAAAGTTTTAAAAAGTATAAGAGAAATTTTTCAAAAAAATTAAGAATAAAAGATAAAATGGCTAGAACTAAACAAACCGCTCGTAAACAAGCAACTCCAGCAGGAAAAGCTCCCAGAAAACAAGTAACTCAAGCTTCTAAAGCTGCAAGAAAATCAGCTCCAGCTGTTGGTGGTGTAAAAAAACCACATAGATATAGACCAGGTACTGTTGCTTTAAGAGAAATTAGAAAATATCAAAAATCAACTGAATTACTTATTAGAAAACTTCCTTTCCAAAGATTAGTTAGAGAAATTGCTACTGAATATAAATCTGATTTAAGATTCCAAAGCAGCGCTGTCTTAGCTCTTCAAGAAGCCTCAGAATCTTATCTTGTTGGATTATTTGAAGACACAAACTTATGTGCTATTCATGCTAAAAGAGTTACTATTATGCCTAAAGATATGCAATTAGCAAGAAGAATTAGAGGAGAAAAATAAATATCTTTTATAAAATTAATTAAAATTTAATATAAACAAATTTATTCATATTTAAATTTTTTTTTTTTAATTAATAATAATTACTTATATTAATTTAATATTGTTGATATTAAATTTATGAATCTATTTTAAATTTAAATTATATTATTAATATTATTATTAAGTTATGTTGAAATAAAAAAGATATTAATAATTTTATAAATACATTTTTAATTTGTGTAAAATATAATAATATTTAAAATGAATTTAAAAATAATTAATTAAATTAAAAAATTAAATTAATTAAATAAATTTATTTAGAAAAATAATTAAATAAACTAGTTTGACCTTTTTGAACTTTTTTATTTTTTTTTTGAGGTTGATTTGGTTGAATTTGTGGATGAAAAGCAGGTTTTTTTACTTCATCTTCATATGTTTCATATTCCTCATCAACATATTGATCTTTAGTTACCATATATCCATCTTTATCCATAAATGTATTCGTTTGTTTAACTTTTCTTGTTTTTATTACTTTTTTTCTTTCTTTTGGTTGCTCATCATTTGAAATTTTTTCGTTTTTTATTGTATTTTCATTGTTTTTTTGATTATTTTGAGGTTCATCATCGAGAATAACATATGCGCTATTTTTTGATGTTTTTGTTAAATTTTGTTCTATTTTTTTATTTTTTCTTTTATTTTTATTATTTTCTTTTTTTTCTTCTTTTGGTTCGAAATTTCCATAATAATTTTCTTCAGCTTTTTCATCATAAACATTAATTTTTCTTTCTTTTTTTTCTTTTGATTTATTTTCATTTTCTATTTTATATTTTTGAATAATTGGAATTTCATCAATAATTGCGCCATAATCTAGTGATGTAAAATATTGATTATATAATGTAAATGCATAAGCTGTGCAATTGATTGTTCTTTTATCTTTTATTATTTGTTCTAATTTATTTGAAAAAGAAGGTAAAATTAAAATTTTAGTTAAATTATTATTTTCATTCATTTCAATTAAAAATAAAATAATTAATTTTTCATAGACATTTTTTGTTTGTAAAACATATTCATTTAAAATATAAGACCATTCTAATTGAGAATATCCAAATTTTTCAGATAAATTTCCAATTGTTATTATTTTAGGTTGATTATTATTTGAATCATCTTCTAATTCTTTTATTAAAATATTAATATTATTAAATCTATCTAATAAATTTAAATTTGTATCAATCGACATTAATAATTAAATTAAAAATAAAAAACATTAAAAAATATTTGAAATTAAAAATATAATTTAATTTGATAAAAAAATTTGTGTGTTTATTATTTATAATATTATTAAATTAAATAAAAAAATTAAATAAAAAATTAAATACTTTTTATTATTAATATTGCTTTTATTCCTCGATTTTCATTTATTCCATTGCTTGTTAAACCTATTCCAATTCTACATGAATCTTCTATGTTTAAATATTCATTATATTTTAAAGCAATTAAATTATTATCCATTTCATTTTTTTCCAAATTTGTAAAATTTAAAATTGGATTTCCATCAATTAATAAATTAACATTTGGTTTAATCATTTGATTATAACCTAAAATAAAAATTATAAATTCAATAGAATAAACACCTTTATCTCTAATTGTTATGTAATTTAAATTTTTTACCCATCCAAAATTATTTGGATTTGTATTTATGCTTTGTAAATTCCATTTAATTGAAGAGAGATTAAAATTTTGATTGATACTTAACCATTTTCCTATAATATTTTCATTACATAAAATTTTATTTATTTCTTCTTGTTTTTTAATATTTGATAAGAAAATTTCATTGTCGAGTTTATTATCAATTTCTTTATTTATCATTGAAATTGCTTTATTTACTTGATCAATATTTGCTTTTTGATTTAAATAATTTTTAATTTCATTGATATCAACTTTCATTATTAGAGAATTTTTAAGTTCGTTTAAATCGTTTTTTAATAAATTTAATTCTTCGTTGTTATCGATTATTTTATAATTATAATTTGGATTATTTTTATTATTTTCGAAAATATGTGAATAAATTTGATTATTGTTGTATTCAAATTCTTTTAATTTGATGTTAATATTATCAATTTGTTTTTGAATTTCGTTTACGATGTTAATATTAGAAGTATTTTTTAATAAATTATTTATATCATCAATGTTTGGTTTTAATGAAATTTCTGAATTTATTTTTGAATTAAAATCATTTAAATTATTGTATAAATCTGAAATATTTTTATTTAAATTTGTAAATAATTTATTATTATTTATTTTTTCTTCGTTGAATATTTTTAATAAATTTGAATAATCATCATTTTTTTTATTTAAATTTAGAAATGTTTCAAAATTTTCATTTAAATTTTGAATATTTTCTTTGTTTTCGTTTAAATTTTTTTCTATTTCGTTAAATTTATTTTCAATTTGATTAAATTTTGAATTATTTTCATTGAAAAATAAATTTTCATTTTCTTTATTATTATTTAAATTATTAAATTTATCAGAAAAATTTTGAATCATTTCATTTAAATTATCTTTTAAATTATTCATTGTTTTAATATTTTCGATATTAATTTCATTTTTTAATTTTGTTAATTGATTATTTTCAACTTTTTTTGTATTTAATTGAGTTAAAAATTCATTTACTTTTTTAAATTGAGTTTTTAAATTATTATACAAATTATTTAAATCATTTTCTAATGAATCAATTTTTTTATTTAAAATTAATTCATTATTTTTTTCTAATAATTTTTTATTATTTTCATTAATAAATTCAACATCAGTTTTTTTATCTAAAATTTGTTTAATATTTTCAATTTCATTAATTAAATTTTGAATTTTAGATTCAATAATAAAATTACAATCATCTTTTGAAATTTTATTTTCTATTTTTTCTTTTAAATCTTCAATATTTTTAATCATTTCTGTTGTATTTGCTTTTAAATTTAAAGTTTCAAAATATTCATTTTTATTTAATTTATTATCAATAATATTTTCTAAATTCGAAATTTTTTCATTTTGTTTTTGAATTAAATTAAATAAATTTAAATATTGATTATTATTATTTTCTTCGTTTTTATTAAATAAATTATTAGTAAAATTAAATGACATTATTATTATTATTATTTAAATAAAATTTAAATAAAATTATTTTTTTACAAATATTAATATTTTTAAAATAAAATTTTATAAATCAAAAATGATTTCGAAAAACTTAATATCTCTCAACTTATTAAAAATTCAACTTAATAAAGAGATATTTAAAAGTTATTTATCAGATATTTGGAAAGATTTATCTTCAAGGACCAAAAATCAAAGTATAAAAAATCTAAATTATCAAAGAGGAATTTCAAAATTTATGTTTAATAATTTTTATCCTTTGCCTATTTTAATAAATTATAGAATTTTTTCAATTTTTGATAAAGAAAAAAATGATGTTTTATCTAAAGAAGAATTTGTTTCGGGAATGTTAAATATTTTTTTATTTGAAAAAGAAAAAATAATAGAATTAATTTTTGATATTTTTGATTTTGATAGAGATAAATTAATAAATATAAATGATATAAAATTAATAATGTTATACATTCCACTTTCTTTATCAAATTATTCTGAAGCAAATTCAGAAAAAGAAGTTGAAGAAAAAATTTTAACTAATTTGAAACAAAATAATTTAATTAATAACATAACTTTCAATAATTTTTGTTATTATATTAAAAACATTGATGATTCAATTTATTATTTTATTACTTATTTATTATTAACTAGAACACCTTTTAATCAACAATGTTTAGAAGAATATAAAAAACAATTTAATATTTCAGAAGAAAATTATTTTAATTTGGAAACTGAAATACAAAAAAAAAATGTTTATGAAAAAAAAGAAAAAAAAAGTATGTTTTCTTTTAATAATAATAATTTAAATAATAATAATTGTTATAATAGTAATAATAATAGTAATAAAAATGTTTATATTTTTTATTCAAATAGTGAAAGTGTGAATAGCTTTTTATCTTCGAGTGAGTATATTTCAAATAATGAAAAAAATAATTTGTCTTTTAAAAATTTGACTAAAAAATTAAATGAAGTGAATTCTTTTAATAATTATACTTTTAATTCTTTTGATTCATTTAAAAATATTAAAATTAATATAAATAAAACAAAAAGCAATGCAAGTGAATATACAAAAGAAGATTCACATTCTTCTTATTATAAAAAATCTTTTAGTAATAGTAATAAATTTAATAATAATAATAATAATAATAATAATAATAATAATAATAATAATAATAATAATAATAATAATAATAATAATAATAATAATAATAATAATAATAATAATAATAATAATAATAATAATAATA
>JAEEGK010029282.1_pt1 | contig 10995 bp, 8 predicted proteins | sample 8958771 | NCBI WGS metagenome assembly JAEEGK01 (sample SAMN16246547, study PRJNA631951) | gut metagenome | biome: gut microbiome; feature: rumen; material: SC-attached | host: Bos | place: Iran: Karaj | collected 2018-10 | reverse complement strand
TGACGTACAGATCGGCCTTTGTTGCGTATTCGACGCCGCTCTTTACGAGATTTTTAAGCTTCTCCTTATCTCCTCCCGAGCAATATCCCGCGTATTCGTCCGTGTACATGGCAAGACGCACGATATTCACGTTCCAGTTCTGACGCATCTCTGTAAAGAGATCCTGATTTACATAATCGGGGAACCATGCGATTCCGTGTGTGCTGATTCCGCGCAGCTGCACGGGATTGCCGCTCTCGTCGGAAAGCTGTGTACCGATCACCTGCAGCGCGCCGTTCTTAGACGGGCAGGCAAGACCTGAGGCTTCATTACCGCCCTTAGGTACAGGCGTGGGCGTCGGCGTGGCTGAAGGCGTGGGAACTGCCGTGGGCGCCTTTGTAGGCTCTGCGGTGGGTTGAATATCAGATGTTCCTGTAGGAAGAACACTGGGTTCGGGATCCGATATACCTGTAGGACTTTCCTCCGGTTCGTTTTCATACGTACCCGTAGGACTCACTATAGGTTGAGACGAATTGCTGTCACTGTCCCCATCCGAAGGAGCCTTCACATCACTCCTCGGTTCCACAGAAGGCTCATTTACCGACTTTGTGGGCTCAACCCCAATGTTGCCCTGTGTCTGATCATTTACAGGCGTTTCCGGGCGTCTGGCGCAGCTGCAGCCGCATACAAATACCAGAACCGCCAGTATGATCGCAGTCAGTGCTGTTTTTTTATTTCTCATATGCATTTATCATTCTCCGTTTCGTTCACGCGGAATTATATTGCGTGACGGTTTTCTGATTAATCGTAATACGCAATGCCTTCGAACAGATCCTCGAAATCTTCTGCTCCTTCGGGCTTGTATCTTTCGAATGACCAGTCGCCGTAATCTACAGTTTCAACAGTGATCGGAAGTCTGTACAGTACCTGATCGTCCGATGAGCTCAGTAAATCTATATATTCAGTCAGGTTCGTCTGCAGAAGCCTGAACTTTTCACCGGCTTTTGCTGTATAATCTCCGATCTCGGCTCCGGTATTCCTGTCAACGAGCTTCATCGCGATATCAGTCTTTGCGGTCAGTTCAGACCATGAATACAGGAAATCGTATACATCGTCCTTCACCTGCATCATACCGTCTTCGATTATCGTGAAACGGTTCTTTACAAAGCTCGTTCCGATAATGTCGACTCTGGCCTCGAGCACGATGTTCTTCGGATCGTATGAGCAATTCCTGTAGATATCCCATATTTCACCCGTTTCAATCACATCGGCGTAAGGATTCTCCCATGTTTCGGGCTTAAAGCCCTCAGCCGTGGTATAGATACGGTAAACCTTCGTTATCGTATCTTCGCTGTCAAAGGTGTATCTCACATACAGATAGTTCTGCCCGTCGGCGTGAACGAACATCGCATCGGCGCCGTAGCAGCTGTAGCCCGGGAACAGCACGATCTCGGAATATCCGTTGATATAGACCGCAATGCTGTCAAAATCGCCGAAGCCCTGCTCTTCTTCCTCTTCGTCATAATTGCACCAAATCTGGAATTCGTCCACGACTCCGTCATTGCCTAGGTCATCCCTGAACATCATATAACCGCCCATATCAATGCTGTAATTCTCGGCGGCGTTCATATAGCGCTCTTCAAACAGGTTCTCATTGCTCTTGAAAGGAATCGAAACAACCATAAATGCGGGATGTGTCTCGATCTCATAAGGATTGTAGATAACTCCCAGATAATTGTAGCCTATCTCAAAATTAAGTGTATTCGTATCAAAGCGCTCGATTATATAGTTCTTAAGATTGTCCGGATCGGCAAGGGACACGGCCTGATTTGCCGTAGCCTCGTAAAGACGATCGATAAACGCATCCCGATCCTTTACGATCTCAGCAAGACCGATCTTCTCACCGGTTGCGGGATCGAAGCAGGTTCCCGAACAGCCGACTGTCCAGTCGGAGGTAAAATACTCATATCTGTCGCGCAGGCAGACGATCGAAGAATCCGCTCTGATCGCCGTCATCTCACGCTTGATCGAATACTCTCCGTAGAGCTCCATCTCTTCCTTCGTATGAGTCAGGAGACTTACATAATCGTCCTTGTCAGCCTCTCTTGCATCGGCGATTGCTTTAAAAGCAGCGGCAAGACCGGGATAACGAGCCTCATCCTCTTCTGTCATATAAGGATACTGGTATATATAGTCGCCGTAGCTCTCCATCTCTGTTTCATCCCAGGCAAATTCGGTCTCAGTGCCGATGTACACCTCGATGTTTACAGGCGTTCCGTCAACAAGAGCAGTTGTCGGTACCGGCTCTGCCGTAGGTTCGGGCGTGGGCTCTTCAGTCGGTACGGCAGTAGGCTCAGTTGTAGGCGTCGGAGCAGCCGTAGGCTCTTTTGTCGGCTCCGCAGCCTGTGTGGGTGCAGCTGTAGGCTCCGGTTCCCTGCTGTCTTTATTTGAACAGCCGAAAGCAGTAAACATCATGATAACGGTAAGCGCCAAAGCCATAATTCTTCTTTTCATCTTCCACACTCCTCTTTTTTATTTGCCACGGGGACGGTTATTCGGGCAATACCGTTTAATTGCCGAAATAACCGTCCCCATGACTTTTAACAGGCATCAAGCCTAAAAAAAACTATTTGTCCAGATATGACTGGTCCTTCTCTATATCCTTACCAAACCACTTGTGGTTCCAGATACTGAAATCATCGGGTGTAAAGAACCTAAAGAATATGGCAAGACCGACTGCCATTATCGCACCCAGTACAAGCAAACCCAATAAAAGACTCATAGCGCACCCCTTTCTCACAATAAAGAAAACAGACAGGGATAAATTCCCTGTCTGTTATTATAACATATCACATTTAGGATTTAAAGTGAGTTTAACTTACGTTTATTTGATGGCTTCGTTCTTGTAAATGAACTTTACTGCGCCGTCTTCAGCGGAATTAAGTGAATCCACGCACTTGTAATCTTCGGAAACCTGCTTTAAAGCCTTAAGTCTGTCTGTAATATCAACAAGATCGGTATCTACGAGCTTTTCGAGTCTTCCGATCAGTTCGTCGTTGACAAGATCCAGACCTTCGTTCAGAGCCTTAGCGCCGTCACGAAGCTGTACAAGACCTTCATCAAGTTCCTTCTGACCTGCTTCAAGCTGTCCGAGACCTTCAGAAAGATCAGCTGCACCATTGCTAAGTTCAGTCGTTCCTGTCGAAAGAGTCTTAGCACCGTCGTTTAACTGTCCGAGACCTGCATATAAAGTTTTGGTGCCGTTGCTTAACTGTGCTGCGCCCTGGTCTGCCTGATCAACTCCTGCTGTATAAGCCTTAACGCCCTGATAGAATGTATTGTAATCGTCGAGCGACTTCTTTACGCCTTTGATCTGAGCGGCGCCTGCCTCTGCCTGAGCCTTTCCGGCCTTGATCTGAGCCTGAACCTCTTCGGACGCCATGTTCTGCTCGATGAGAGCTGCAATCTGTTCTTCTGTCTTCTGAGCCACAACCGCCTTCATCTGCTCGCTTGCCATCATCTCATCGGGAGCGCCTGTCTGCGCCTGAACAGCTGCAGCTACCTGAGCTTCGATCATCGCTCTGTTTGCCTCAACGGCTGCGGTAACCTTCGCTTTGGCGATTGCCTCGGCATCGGTCTTTGCAAGTTCTGCGATCACACCGTCCAGAACCGCGCTGTAATTCTCGATCGTTAATTCGGGAACAGCTGCGCCCGCGTCAGTCAGACCCTTTGTCGCATTTGCGAGAAGACTTACAAATACCTGCTCTGCGCCCGCTACTATAGCAGCGCTGTTGCCGCTCAGTGTATCAAGACCTGCGGTCAGCTGTGCCGTTCCGTCATTCAGCTGCTTTGAACCTGCGTATGCATCGTTAAGACCTGCTGCGATCTGTCCGGCACCAGCATCAACTGCAGAAGCACCGTCCGAGAGCTTCTTGGAGCCTTCATATGCGGCTTCCGCGCCATCAACGAGTGCTGCGGAACCGTCCTTTGCTGTAACAAGTCCGTCGTAAAGCTGTGCCGAACCGTCAACCAGCTGATCGAACGCATCGGTCGCCGTCTTCATTGCATCTGTGAGCGAGCCCTCAAGTCCGTTCTCATCGATCTCGAATTCATCGAAATTGTAATTCGTTACCAGTGTATAAACAGTGCCGAGCTCAAAATCTGTTACATCGGCTTCGATCACAAGCTTATCGGGGATCTTAACGGTATCGGTGATCTTCTCTGCATTGCCGAGGCTCTCAAGAAGTCCGGGGAACGCAACTCCCACAACAGCCTTTCTTGAACCGTCATCAACGAGTCTTCCGCCGTCTACGGTGATATTGCTGAACTTGTCATTGTTCAGGAGCATGCCGGTTACGGCGATAAAAGGAACATATACCTTTTCGTCATTGCCTGCGATGTTAACCGTCTCATACTGCTTATTTGTGTAATCGTAGGTGATCGTCACATGACCGCTCTTACCTGCCAGATCGGCGGCTTTAACTTCGATTCCGTCCAGTGTATAAGTTACCTTTACTTCTACGGGCGTTTCCGAATTCAGCTGCTTTTTGGTTACTGTATCTGTGCCGGCTTCGTTGTCCTTAAGCTTGTCGACAACAATCATTTTCTGAGTGTCGCCGTCATTATTGTTGATGACATATACTGTCTCGTCCTGGAACAGCTGCGCCTCGTAATCCTTTTTCTGAACATACGAGAGAATGCCCGATGCAGCGTCTTCATCGCTCTTTTCGGCTCTTACATAATATGTTGCGCCTGCGCCTGCGATCAGACTTGCGCTCAAAACTACGGCCAGTGCCTTATATAAATTCTTCTTCATGATTTGCCTCCCAAATAATAAGAATTTTATTTTTAACTCTTATGCATGTGCTGTGTGTACTGTGGTCTTTTCTTTCTTCTCCCGCTTTACGACTTCATGCATATCAAGCGTGGTTGCTGCGATCACTTTATCAAACAGTAACAGCAGTGCGGGCAGGAAAAGAATTACCGCAACCATACTGATCAAAGCGCCGCGGGCCATCAGCATGCACATTGAGCTGATGATGTCGATATCCGAATAGATCGCAACTCCGACGGTCGCAGTAAACAGTCCCATACCGCTGACGATGATCGAAGGGATCGAAGTTGTAAGTGATTTCTTTACCGCGTCCTTCTTCGAGCTTCCGGAGATCCTCTCCTGCTTGTATCTGGTCGTTGTAAGTATCGCGTAGTCAACCGTTGCGCCAAGCTGTATCGTACTGATGCAGATCGGTGCGATGAACGGCAGCGTTCCGCCGAGATAATGCGTAAGTCCGAGGTTAATGAATATCGCGAGTTCAATTACCGAGATCAGGATAACGGGCAATGTAATGCTCTTTTCAACCAGCAGGATGATCACGAAGATAGCTGCGATCGATACGATATTTACGGTTGCGAAATCCTTGTCGGTGATCTCGATCATATCCTTCATGCAGGGCGCCTCGCCGATCAGCATTCCGCCCTGATCGTACTTCTTAAGGATGTTGTTGAGCGAATCGATCTGAGCATTTACTTCATCGGAAGCCGGAGCGTATTCCGAATTGATGAGGAGCAGCTCCCATTTGTCGCTCTTTACCATCTCTGTGATCGAATCGGGAAGAATGTCGGCCGGGATGTCCGCTCCGAGCACCGATTCAAGGCCGATCGCGTACTGAACGCCTTTAACCCCGTTCATCTCGTCAAGCATGCTCCTTACATCTTCGGAAGGAGTATCCGCATCAACAAGTACCATGTGCGTCGATGCTACGCCGAATGTGTCTTTAAGTCTTTCCTGTGCCGTTACGAAGTCCATATTCGAAGGAAGGCATTTGCCCATATCGTAATAAACTTCCGAATTGGTCTTTGAATATCCGTAATAGCCGGGAACGATAAGTATTGCAAATATTATCAAAAGTACGGGGAAATACTTTGTAAGTACGTTCGAGAAGCCGTCCATCTTCGGGATAATGGATCTGTGTCTGGTCTTCTGCAGCGGCTTGTCGAGTACAAGGATCAGTGCGGGAAGCGTCGTAACGCAGCCGATCACGCCGAGCAGAACGCCCTTGGCCATAACCACGCCGAGGTCCTTACCCATTGTAAAGCTCATGAAGCAGAGGGCAATGAAACCTGCGATCGTTGTGACCGAGCTTCCGACAACGGAAGTAAGCGTATCCCTGATGGCCGTTGCCATCGCTTCTTCCTTGTCTTCGATCGTCCGGCGCTTTTCGTTATAGCAGTTCCAGAGGAAGATCGAGTAGTCCATTGTTACGGCCAGCTGAAGCACTGCGGATATCGCCTTTGTAATGTACGAGATCTCGCCGAAGAAGTAGTTCGTGCCCATGTTGTAAAGGATCGCCATCCCGATGCTTGTAAGGAATACAAGCGGAACGAGCCAACCGTCAAGCAGTATCATCATCGCTGCCAGAGCGCATACAACAGCAAGTCCGACGTAGATAGGCTCCTCTTTCTCGCACAGATCCTTAAGGTCAGTAACCAGCGCCGACATGCCCGTTACGTAGCAATCCTTTGTACAGATCTTTCTGATCTCACGGATCGCATCCATCGTTACATCATCGGATGTGGAGCTGTCAAAGAAGATCGCGAGCATAGTCGCGTCGCCTTTGTTGAATGCATCGTAGATCTTATCGGGAAGCAGCTCCATAGGAATGTTGACGTCCATGAACGAGTCATACCAGAGAACCGTTGCAACGTGGTTTACTTCCCTGATTTGATCAGCAAGCTTCGAAACATCCCCGGGCTGCATGTTCTCGACCATTACCAGCGAGAACGCGCCTTTCCCGAAATCATCCATCAACAGATCCTGTCCTTTTACTGTATCGATATCTGAAGGCAGGTAGGTCAGCATATCGTAATTGATCCTGGTCTTTGCCATGCCGAGAACCGACGGGATCATGAGCAGGATCGCTGCGATCAGTATCAGTACGCGGTTTTTGGCAACTGTTTTACCGAATTTCATATCTTACATTCTCCTCTCTTAAACTTCCTTATATCTGACTTCGATCACATCCGGCTGCTGATGCCGTATTATCTTTACGGTAGACAGAACCGTGATCAGGCTCATGATGCCGTCCAGCAAAAGCGCAGCCCCAAGAAGTGTCATTGCCAAAACGGTTGTCTCTGCCGGTCTGAATATCAATATCAGGCCAATGCATCCGGTAAGTATTGCCGAAATGAAGATCAGCCACCATTTACCGATACCGAACGCTTTTGAATCAACCGCTATCTGGATCTTGAACAATCCGTCTGCCAGTATCGCGATACCCAGTGTAATGCAGAGCAGGTTAAGTATCTCGCCCGGTTTTATCAGTACTATGACTCCGAGTACCGCAAGCAGTATTCCGAACGCCAGATCATACTGAAACGCCAGTCTGAACAGATCCTTCGAGAAGTATCCGATGATCTTGAATATTCCGAATACGATCATCGAACATCCGACCAGTGTTCCGATCAGTGAGATCGATATCCCGGGGAATATCATAAGCAGTATTCCGAAGATGCAGAACAGGACCGAACTTGCAACACAACCAAACTTTGCTGTTTTCATCGATGTTGTCGAACGCATATCCTTCGCCTCCTTCTTTTACCATCTGCCTCAATTGGCATCAGGCTCTCTTTCTTTGTTGAGGCCATAATACAGCCCCGGAAGGCATAATAAAACGGTCAGATACCCCTTACTGTAACGATTTAGGGCAACAACTCATAAATTGACATAAAAAAAGACAGAACCTCTTCCGTGTCCGATTTTCAGACACATTCAGGGTTCTGCCCAAATACTTCATTTGACAATACAAGGGTATTTTATTTACTTGTTAATAGACTCAGTAATTTTCAACGCGCCTTTAAGCAGCGCAGGCATCATCTCAAAGAATCTCCGGCTGTCCTTCATAAGATCTTCTTTCATGCCTCCGTTGATCCAGTCAACCGTGACTCCAAAGAACTCGCACTTTAAGAATCCAACGATGATACGCCTGTCGTCCTCACTGTATTTCATATCTGAAATGATCGTATCGACATACTTTCCGATCACGTCCTCACACAGATCCGACAGATTCTTCTCTAGAATATCACGGCTGATTGAATTAAATATATGCAATACCGCGTTCTTATTCTTTATGGCAAAGCTGATGATCGCTTCCATGGCGCTTTCTAGAGAATCAACGGTCGGATATTCCGTTATAACTACCTCGGACTGTTCCCTCACTATGGTTCCGAGCAGGGTCGGCACATCCTGATAATGATAATAGAATGAATTCCTGTTTATCCCGCAATCCTCGACAATATCCTTCACCGTGATCTTGTCAAGCGACCGCTCGTTAAGAAGCTTTATAAATGATTCTTTAATTGCCTTTTCGGTAAAATTAGCCATATATCTCCTTCACGAAGAAAAGCACACCCCTCGGATGTGCTTCCCCGTTCATAAAACAAAACCCCGTTCTCCACCATTTATTTCGAACGTATTATCTGTAAGTAGCGAGCATGTGCTCGAGCTCATGTATCTCTGTCGCACTGAGTCTGTGTGATCTGAGATACTCATCAAAAAGATTGGAAAAAGAACCGTCAAACAATTTCTCAAGAAGAGCGTTCGTCTCGATGACCCTGATCTGGGGCTTCGTAACCAAAGCCTTGCAGTAGAAACCGGGTTCGATCCTCTCGATCGCTCCCTTATCGATCAGTCTCTTGATGACCGTATAGGAAGTGTTCTTTTCCCAGCCGATATATTCTTTTATGATCTTTGCAATGTCCTTCGCTGCGAGCATCTTGTTCGACCAGAGCAGCTCCATGACATTCAATTCACCTTCATGTAATCTTATCTCGCCCATATATGCACCATATACATTATATTGTGTCTCTACTACAACTGTAGCAGAACTGTGACATAACTTATTCTATAGCCATAGAACAAATTTGTCAACAGAAATTTCACAGAAATTTCACAATTCTACATACGTAGTCAGTACATACTATTCCAATAGAAAGGATGCGTAAACCGGGATTTTCAGCTCAGAATTCTCTAATTTGTAGTTGTCTCTCCCGACAGCCACAATATATGCTACAGCGTGGTTTTCAGCGATCTTCGCAAGGCTTTTTCCGTGTCTTCCCCTGCCCTGGTTAAACTCAACCGGCACAAATCCGTTTTCGGTCCTGTAAAGCAGATCTGTTTTCGCTCCGGTCTCCGATTCGAAGTAAAACAGTTCATTTTTTTCTCCGAGTTCCGAAGCCAATGATGCACTAAGCTGCTGGTATTCGAGTCGTTCTACAGCTATCTCATGACCGCTTTTGAGCAAATATCCGGCCAGTCCGCAGTCAAAAAGAGTCAGTCCGAAGCTCTCCTCGTGGTCTAGCCTTCTGCTCATGAAAACGATCCTGTTCGCAGCCAAATTTTCGATCGCGTCACGGTACATCGATGCGGTCACTCCCCTTCTGATCAGGTTCAGGGTGAAGCGTCTCCTTCCGATTGCCATATGATCCGGAATGACTTCGAGCACATCGCGCATTTTAGGATTGCCGTACCTGCCGATATCGTCAAATATCGCACTGATGCATCTTCTCTGACGCTCTTCTATATTGACCGAGTCGTTATTCGCAGCATATTCCAGAACAGCTTCCGGCATGCCGCCTACGCGCAGATAATCGTCCCACATCTCGAGCAATTCATTATGCAGCATCTGCGGAACGGCTCTTTTTTTCTCAAAATGTCCCTTTATCAGCTCGCTGTACCACTCCCTGCCGGTGCCTTCAAGGAACTCGTCAAAGCCCATCGGTCCCATATGAGCGCATTTAAAGGCCGAAATAAGGCTTTGGGAAGCAAATGACGAAACACAGATCACTTTAATGTCAAAACGGCTGTACGGGGCTTCAAACAGCGCACATAATGTCCTGCAGGCCTGGATTTCATCGAATATCAGCAGGATATCGTCCGCCGATGCATCATTCTCAAGCCCCAGAAAGGCATAAACAGCATCACGGGCATTCCCAAATCCGCCTCTATCAAAGAAAAACCTCGCGGAAGCATCCGTCTCAAGATTAACGTAGATACTCCTCTCACGCCTGCTCTCGGCAAACTCGCATACCGTATACGTCTTCCCTACGCCTCGCGGCCCCAGTACAAGAAGCGGCGCATCAGCGCCGCTCTCTATCCAGTCATTCAGTTTAGCCGTGAACTTTCTTTTCATGTATCTGCCTCAAAGGTGTATGTTCTTATGCCCTAAGCCTTTCAAGAAGTGCCGTAAAATACTCCGGCAGCTCCGCCTTAAACTCCATATATTCCCCGCTCGTCGGGTGAATCAGCCCCAAAACTCCGGCGTGCAGGCACTGTCCCTCCGTCTTAAAGCCCGGTCTTTCGCCTCCGTATACTGTATCTCCGAGAAGCGGATGGCCTGTTGAAGCCATATGCACCCTAATCTGATGCGTACGTCCGGTCTCGAGCCTGCACTCTATATGTGTATAACCGTTCAGCCGCTCAAGTACCTTATAATGTGTTACGGCTTCCTTGCCGTTTACGCGATTTATCGCCATCTTTTTGCGGTCGTTGGGGTTCCTGCCTATCGGAGCATCTATAACTCCTTCATCGTCCTTCAGCGAACCGATACAGATAGCTTCATATCTTCTCGTGACAGAGTGTTCTTTAAGCTGTTCGGCGACATTCCTGTGCGCCTTATCGTTCTTACACACCACCAGCAGTCCGGTGGTATCCTTATCTATCCGATGGACTATGCCCGGTCTTTCGACTCCGTTGATCCCCGAGAGCTGTCCGGCGCAATGGAACATCAAAGCATTGACCAGAGTCCCGGTAAATACGCCCGAAGCGGGATGTACCACCATTCCTTTGGGCTTATTGACTATCAGAATGTCTGTATCCTCATAGAAAATGTCGAGAGGAATGTCCTCGGGCAAAATGTCCGGAACTGTATTGTCCGGCACGGTAAACGCTATCTCATCTCCGTCAGAGACTTTAAAACTGGCCTTTACCGAAGCACCCGCGACCGTGACGAGTCCCTGCGC
>JAEEGK010029279.1_pt1 | contig 10996 bp, 11 predicted proteins | sample 8958771 | NCBI WGS metagenome assembly JAEEGK01 (sample SAMN16246547, study PRJNA631951) | gut metagenome | biome: gut microbiome; feature: rumen; material: SC-attached | host: Bos | place: Iran: Karaj | collected 2018-10 | reverse complement strand
CGTATCCGCAGGCGTTGAGCATGACGGCCTCGTTGGCTCCCTTCTCGATCGCGTCCCTCTTGGCGAGGGTGGATGTGACGTAGACTCCGTTGACCTTCGCTCCGGCGGGTGCGCACAGGTTGTCGGGTCTCTGCCAGGGTGAGACGATGAGCTTGGCTCCCTTCTCGGCTCCCTTTCCGAGGTATGCTCCCATGTGGACTCCGGTGATGGCGAAGCTGGTCTTGACGCCGACGGGGTTGAGTCCGACCTCCTCTCCTGCGAGGAAGATGCAGGGCTTGACGTAGTCGACGTTCTTGTTGGCCTTGACGGTGTCCTTGATCGCCTGGAACGCCTCGTCGTATCCGAACTTCTTTCCGTCGATGACGACGTCGAATCCCATGACCTTGCAGCCGTCCATGAGCCTCTTGGTGTGGGCCTTGAGCCTGAAGACTGCGGGTCCCTTGGGGGTCTCGTAGACACGGATGCCCTCGAAGACACCGGTTCCGTAGTTGAGTGCGTGCGAGAGGACGTGGACCTTCGCATCCTCCCATTTGACGAGCTTTCCGTCAAGCCAGATAAATTCCGTCTTATCCATGTTATTCCTTCTTTGAGTGTTTAGAGTGCGTTCAATGCCACAACGTACTTGTCCGGTTTGGAGCGAGCGATGATGTCCTCGACCTGCGAGGGCTCCCCGACGACCCCGACCGCTCCGCCTGCGGTGGAGATCAGCGAGAACGTCGTGTACATCTTCTCGTCGACCAGATTGGCTTCGTAGACGTCCATCAGCTTCTGCAGCTTCCCGATCGCCAGTTCGGCGTCGTCCTTGGACATGACCGCGAGGACCATCCTGGACTGCCCGGGATACTCGCATTTTCCGACGACGATGCTCTCAACGTTGATCTTGTTGCGGGTGAATTCACCCATGATGCGCTGCATCACGCCGAACTCGTTCTTGACGATTAGCGATATGACGTGCATGTGGCCACCTATGGGTGCAGAATGTGGAACCTGTCTTATATCTCTTCCCCTTATACGGGGGCATGGAAGAAGGATGTACGGTGGTCCTGCCCACCTACAACGAGGAAGGGAACATCGGGAGGATGGTCACCACCCTCAGGGAGATGTACCCAGACTTCTACGTTCTGGTCATGGACGACAACTCCAAGGACAGGACCAAGGAGATCGTCGAAGCCATCTCGGCGACGGACGACCACGTCAGGTTCTTCACCAGGGATCCCAGCGACAGGGGTCTGTCGGCGAGCATATTCGAAGGCATCATGGAATCGAAGACGAAATACTTCATCAACATGGATTCCGACTTCCAGCACCCGCCGTCGGCGCTTGCGGGCATCTACGACCTTCTCAAGGCGGGAGCGCAGCTGACCATTGGCGTGAGGAAGGACAGGTCCAACCTCGACGGTTTCGCGAGATGGATAGGTTCATGGGGCTCGCATTATCTGGCGGCATTCACCCTCAGGCTCCACGACAAGCAGATCTCCTCGGACATCATGAGCGGTCTGTTCGGAGGGGAGACGGAGATGTGCCAGCGCACCATCGAGGAGAACAAGGACCAGCTGGAGATGAAGGGCTACAAGGCGCTCTTCGACCTCATGAAGTACATCCCCAAGGATGCGAAGCTCGCCGAGTACCCGTACGATTTCGGGGAGCGCGAGGCCGGCGAATCCAAGATCAGCGCTATGATCCCCATCGCCCTGCTGAAACAGTGCGACGGATGGGGCAGGTTCCTCTCCGGTATGCTGGAGAGGAAGCCATTCAACACCATCCTGAAGAAGGTGCTGCACAACTGATCAGTCGAAGAACCTGACCGTGCCGGTGCGTATGTCGTACATCGCACCGAGATATCTCACGCCCTCGGGTTCCGGATAGTGCTTCCTGAGCATTACTAGACCGCTCTTCACGTTCTTCTCGCTCGCCAGGCGTATGTCCGTCTCGTAACCGATGCCGCGCTTGATCCTGCGGAGGATAGCACCTACATGACCGATGTGGTCGCCGTGGATCGTGGACGTTATGGCGCCGCAGTTGGTGTGCCCCATTATCACGACGAGCCTGCACCCGAGGTGCGATACCGCATACTCGATACTCCCCAAGGTGCCCTTGTCGATGGTGTTCCCGGCCGACCTTATGGTGAAGAGGTCGCCGATGCCTGCGGAGAAGATGAGCTCGGGCATGACCCTGGAATCGGAACAGGACACCACGACCGCATAGGGCTGCTGGCCGTGGTCCGCGGTGTACTCCCTCCTCTCTACGGAGACGTCCCCCTCGAACGGGACCATGCGCACGTATCCCTCGTTGCCTCTGACCAGCATCCGGTAGGCCTCTTCGGCCGAGCACCTTATCTCGTGATCCATCGGATGGAGATGCACTGACGGCGATAAATGGATTGGTATGGCGGTATCAGATGATCGTGTTAACTAATTGCGTTCACGCAATTATGGATTCTTTTAATTGCGTAAAATCAATTTTTTGCAATTAACATTCAGTAGGAATTGAGAACACCCATGATCTCTCTACACACGAACAATTGATTCCTCTTCTTACCCGTGGTTTCTGACAGAATTCCCGCATCGACCAGATTATTCACGATCTTCCCTGCAGTAGAAAGATGCACATTACAGATATTGACAACATCCGCCTTCCTCACGAACGGATTGATGAACAGAGAATCGAGAAGCTGCAATGTATGTATATCCTTGTCCATCGAATGGAATTTCTGCCTCAGCTGAAACAATGAATCGATCATCTTTATGGAACTGTGGGACTGTTCTATCAGGGCGTCAAGGAACATATCGATCCAGCCGTGGAAATCATCCTCCTCCCTGACCCTGTTCAGCCTTTCTATGTATTCCTCACGTTTATTGTTGAAATATCCGCTGAGATATAGGACAGGGTACTCTAACACCTTGTTCCTGCTGAGAATGAGCATGATCAACAATCTGCCCATCCTACCGTTGCCGTCGGTGAACGGATGTATCGTCTCGAATTGGTAATGTGACAATGCCGCTGATAACAAGACGTTCTCATCGGGTGAGTTCAGGTACTCGAAAAGATTCTTCATCTTCCAATAGACCTTTTCTGGTGGCATGGGAACAAATTTGGCTGTTTCCAGGTTATCGCCTCTGCTGCCCACCAATACCTGGACGGAACGATAGCTTCCCGGGGATTTGTTCTCTCCTCTGACCCCTTTCATCAGAATCTTATGGAGTTCAAGGAGAAGATCCTCGTCTATGACGCCCTTATCCAATGAGGTAGCATAATTCAAAGCATCCCTGTAGTTCAGGACCTCCATATTGTCCAGGATCTTATGGGGGTCCTTCTCTTCCACCCTCTCTGCCTTATATAAGTCCTCCATAGTGGTGCCAGTGCCTTCGATTGCTGAGGATTTCGCAGATTCCATGAGAACGAACGGAACCAACAGGATGTTCCTTTCCTGCACACTCATCTGCGATACCTTGCCGTCCAGCTTCGATAGCGCGATTATCGCTGTCTCGAACTTCTTCAGAATCTTCTTGTCCAACTGCAAATCGAACGGGAGATCGTTAGGCCAAAAATAACTGAACCCCCCATCGTTGGAATATCTGACTTCACCGGAGATCACAGGATGATATGATGCTTCCCTCATAATAGCCAATAATCGTGTTTTCGCAATTAATAGTTTCGTTAATTGCGAAAAATCGATTTTACGCAATTAAGGACTGTCAAACATACGTCCCATATGTCAAGGACAAACTGATTGAAGAACACCGTGAGAACAACTATGGCGGGCTTGAAGGGATTCGAACCCTTGGCCGTTCGATTAAGAGTCGAACGCTCTACCTAGCTGAGCTACAAGCCCGACAAAGAACGAGGATATGTTCAACCTATATAACCGTTATCATTTCTGGTATTCCGGCATCCTCTATCCATAGGTCACGCGCGTCCACTAAACTATATAACAGTCAGAGACAATCCGCAACCATGGGACAAATCAAGGTCAGGGACATAATGACCACGCAGGTCATCACACTTCTGGATACGGACACGGTCAAGGACGCGACCATCACGCTGGCAGTCGACGAACTGTCGGGCGCGCCCGTTGTCGACGAGGACTACCACCTCGTCGGGATACTGTCCGAGATGGATATCCTCCGCCTGATCATGAAATTCGAGGCCGAACTGAAGCTCGAGAACCCTGTCCTGCACCTCCTGGCCTTCCCCATGGACGCCAAGTTCGACGACCCCGAGCTCGAGAGGGCGGCGAACAAGTTCACCAACACCAAGGTCAAGGAGATCATGGTGAGGGAGGTCATCACCACCACCCCCGACGCGGACGTCGTGGACACCCTCGCGCTCATGCTCGAGAAGGACATCAACCGTGTGCCCGTCCTCGAGAAGGGAGTGCTCGTTGGTATCGTCACCCGCGGCGACATAATGTTCTCGATATACAAGAGGAAGATCTAACCTCATGGAAGTCCACATCCTGGCGAGCGGGAGCGACGGCAACTGCGCCATCGTGCGTCACGAGGATACCGCGGTCATGATAGACGCGGGACTCACCGGCAAGAGGATCTCACAGCTGATGGAGATCCACGGCATCGACAGGGATGAGATCAAGGCATTGTTCATAACGCACGAACACGCCGACCACATCAAATGCGCCGGTGTGGTGGCCAGGAAGTTCGACTGCCCGATAATATGCAACGACCCCACCTTCGCCGCCTGCGGAGACATGGGGAAGGTGACCCACCAGACCATCAGGATGTTCCAGCCGATGACCGTCGGGACGATAACGCTCACTCCGCTTCCCACCTCGCATGATGCGAAGTATCCCTGCTGCTACACCTTCGAGGCGGGAGGGAAGAGGGGCACCATCGCCACCGACACCGGGTATTACACGACGGAGGTCAAGCAGGCGCTGCTGGATTCCGACATAGCGGTGATGGAGTCCAACTACGACAAGAGGATGCTCGACGAAGGCCCGTATTCGGATTGGCTGAAGGCGCGCATCAACAGCGACAGGGGCCACGTGTCCAACGTGCTCTGCGGGAGGACCGTCGGGGAGATATTCAACCCCGAGAAGAAGATCTTCCTGGCACATCTCAGCAGGACCAACAACATACCCGACCTCGCCAAGGAGACGGTCTCCAGGATCGCAGGTATCAGCAAATACAGGATAGACTGCCTGGACGGCCTCGAGGACAGCAGGATACTCAAGTCCTGAGGATCACGGCGAGCTTCCTTCCGACGAGGATCGATGCCAGGCTCTTCGGCAGGCTGACGATGTCCTCCTTCTTCAGAGAGTAACTTCTTTCGGTACCCGCGAAGGGCTCCATGGTCTCCAGCATCCTGACGGTGACGAGATCGAAGCAGTCAGCGTCGGGATTGTCATCAGAATCCGATTCCTGAGGCTTCTCCTCGGCGGCGTCGACGACATGGACCTCGGCGGCGGGGACGGTCTCCGGCTGCATCATCTCGGTCTCGACGGGCGCAGGGGTCTCCGCAGGCATCTCGGCCGCCGGTACCTCGGGGACCGGGACGGACGCGGGAGCGGGAGTCTCCTCGGGTACGAGATCGGGGATGTGGACCACTTTCTTCTTGTGGGGTGCGCTCCAGAGCTTCTTGGCCGATTCCAGGACCTCCTCGTAGAACTGCTTCTCCTCCGGGGGCAGCTGGTCCACCGTGGAGTTGAGGTCCACGCCCATCGCGCCCCTGAGGGCCATCGATGCGACCTTGCCCATCCTCATCTCCACCACCAGTTTGATGTTGGAGACGAGCTTCCTCTTCTTGTCCACCGCCAGTTCGTAATCCATGGAGTCCTCGTCCGCATTCTGGCATTCCTTGCTGATGCGTTCGTGGACCGCCCTCATGGCGGGATAGAGGTCCTTCCTGACCGAGGACAGCTGGCCGCTGGATTTCTCTATCCTGACGAGTGACGAAATGTCCTCGTTCCTGAAGTCAGCGTAGAGATCGTCGGCCATTGTCTGCTCTATGTTTCGGTTCGTATTTAGGTGTTTGTAGTTCGCCGTGAGGAGGGTGCATGCAATCGGATAAATACTTGAACATCTGTTCAATTGAACAAATATTCAAGTGATGATACCATGGCAGCCGACGACGTTTGCAGGACAGAGGGATTCGTGGAGAAGAAGCTCAGGGACATGCCCGACGACGACACGATAATGGAGCTCTCGGATCTCTTCAAGCTGTTCGGAGACAGCACCCGTCTGCGCATACTGCTGGCGCTCAAGGACGGGGGCATGTGCGTCGAGACCCTGAGCTCGATCGTCGGCGTCTCGGTATCGGCGGTGTCGCATCAGCTCAAGTCGCTGAAGACCGCGAACCTCGTCCGTTCGAAGAGGGACGGGAAATGGGTGCATTACGAGCTCTGCGACGAGCACATCGAGATGCTGCTCAACATCGCCATGGAACACCTCAGAGAGGGCCCGGAATGAAGACCTACTATCGCATAGACATCGACTGCGCCAACTGTGCCAGGGAGGTGGAGGAGGCGCTCAACGCCATACCTGACGTCACCGTCTCGATCAACTTCATAGACAAGAAGATGACCGTCGAGATACCCGATGGAAGGATAGACGAGTATCCGGAGATCGAACAGGAGATCCGCAGGGTCTCCAGGGAGACCGAGCCCGACTTCCGCATGTGGGCCTACAAGGAGAAGGACGATGACGAGGAAGAGGAGGGCAACCCCCTGTGGGCGATCCTGATCGGTACAGCGTTCATGATTGCGGGCCTCCTGCTGGAGTATGCGATCGATGCGGATATCGACGAGATGATCCTGAGAGCGATCTTCGCGATCGGACTGCTCGCATGCGGTCATGATGTCATATTCAAAGGTATCAGGAACATCTTCGGAAAGAGGTTCCTGGACGAGAACCTCCTGATGGCCATAGCGACGATAGCCGCCCTCGCGATAGGGTATTGGACGGAATCCGTGGCGATCATGGTGTTCTACAAGATCGGGGAATTCTTCGAGGACAGGGCCGTGGACCGCGCCAAGGATTCCGTCGAATCCCTGATGGCGCTCAAGGTCCCGTATTCCACGGTGATCCGCGACGGCGAGTCCGTGGTCGTTCCGACCGAGGACATCGATGTCGGGGAAATTATCCAAGTCAGCCCCGGGGAGATGATCCCGATAGACGGTGTCGTGGAATCCGGCAGCGGTTACCTGGACACCAAGGCCATGACGGGAGAATCCGTCCCGAGGCACGTCGGTCCCGGCGATACCGTGCTGAGCGGATACGTCAACGGCGAGAACGTCATCACGGTAAAGACGACATGCCTCTACGAGGATTCGGCCACGGCCAAGGTCCTGGAGCTCATCGAGGAATCCTATTCCAGGAAATCCAAATCGGAGAGGTTCGTCACCAGGTTCGCCAAATACTATACTCCTATCGTGGTGCTGCTGGCGGCGCTGATCGCCATAGTCCCCACGGCCATCGATCCGGACTCCTGGAGCCGCTGGGTCTACAAGAGCATAATGATCCTCGTTGTATCGTGCCCCTGCGCCCTGGTGATATCCATCCCGCTCACATACTTCTGCGGCATCGGACGCGCCTCGTCCAACGGTATACTGATCAAGGGGAGCACGTACATAGAGGCGGCATCCAAGACCAAGCTGGCGGTATTCGACAAGACCGGTACGCTGACGAAGGGCGAGTTCACGGTCACGGTCGTCAGTCCCGTCGGGATGAGCGAAGAGGAGTTCGTATCCATCGCGGCATCGGTGGAATCCTACTCCAAGCATCCCATCGCGAGATCGATTTGCATGTACGCAGGCACCTCCGGAGAGGCATCGGACGTCAGGGAGATCCCCGGAAAGGGCATGGAGGCCGTTGTCGGAGGAAGGAAGGTCGCAATAGGCAATGCCGACCTGATGCGTTCGGCGGGCATCGCAGATGTACCTTCATCGGACAGCATCGGTAGCGACGTCCACATGTCCGTGGACGGCACATACGCAGGATACCTCGTGGTATCAGATACGATAAAACCGGAATCCCATCACGCGCTGGAGGACCTCAGGGGCATGGGCATAAGGACGCACATGCTCACCGGCGACAGGGATGCGTCCGCCGAACTCACGGCAGAGAGGCTGTCGGTCGACGGATACGACAGCGACCTGCTCCCGGAGGACAAGATCGACCGCCTCGAGAGGATGCTGGACACGGCCGAGGGCAGCGTCGTGTACGTCGGCGACGGCATCAACGATGCGCCGTCCCTCACCAGGGCTGACGTGGGGATCGCCATGGGCAACATGGGATCCGATGCGGCCATCAAGGCCGCGGACATCGTCATCGTGGACGACGACACCTCCAAGGTCGCCGACGCGATAAGGATCTCCAAGAAGACCCAGACGATCGTATGGGAGAACATCGTCCTGTCGCTGTCGATAAAGTTCGCGATCCTGCTGCTCGCGTCTTTCACGGACCTGGCCAACATGTGGATCGCCGTCTTCGGGGATGTCGGAGCACTCGTGCTGGCCATCGCCAACGCGACCCGCGCATTGGGGAGATCGGGCAGGAAAGAGGCACACTGCCACGAGGATTGCTGCTGCGGCGCATGCTCCTGCAAATGAGCCCTGCAGGCTAGTATAATATCGTCGCTCGTGCATGACGGTAACATGGAAGTGTCCGAAATCGTCCGTCAGACCGAGGATGGCTGCGAACTGGATGTCCTGGTCTCACCCAGGTCCAACAGGTCCGGTCCCGAAGGGGTCGACGAATGGAGGAAGATGCTCATCCTGAGGGTGCGCGCCCCGCCGCTGGACGGACGCGCGAACAAGGAGGTGGAGAGCACCCTCTCGGAGATCACCGGATTCAAGTGCCAGGTGATCCGCGGACAGACCAGCAGACAGAAGACAGTTCTCATAGGCGGACCTTCGGAGGAAGTGGTCCGCAAACTCAGCAGCACATGAACGACCGCGAGAGACTGGAGATGCTTGACCTGGTCCTGGACGACCTGGCGTCGCTCGCGGAGGATCACGTCATCCTTATCGAGGGCAAGAAGGACAGGGCCGCGCTGGAGAAGCTGATAGGCGACTTCAGATGCATCATGGTCCAGAGGGAGGGCGGTCCGCTGAAGGCGGCCGAGACCCTCTTCGACGGCGGCTACAGCGCCGTCATCCTCACGGACTGGGACAGCAAGGGCGATGTGATAGCATCCGAGCTCGAATATCACCTGAAGGCTCTCGGCGTGAGTTACGACAAGGACATCAGGGAACGTCTCGGGAAGCTCTGCCGCAAGGACATCAAGGACATCGAGTCGCTGGATTCCCTGTACGGGCGCCTGTTATCTCTGTGAATTGAAAAGAAAGGAAAATGTTTCCGTACCCTCCCTTGCGGGAGGGTTTTTGAGTTTCAGGCCTTCTTCTTCTTGACGAAGACGAATCCTCCGATTGCGGCTGCCACAAGCACCACGACGACGATGGCGATGACGATCACCAGGGTGTTACCGGATCCGCCGTTGCTCGAATCCTCCAGGACGGCGTAGTCGGACAGGTGGTCGGTGGTGAACACCATGAATCCATCCTCATAGTAACTGTCCATCTTCTGGAGAGTTCCGTCGGGCGCCAGGTACGCTACGTACAGGTCGCCGGTGCTTCCGGTGGCCTGGTACGCCATCCTAACGGTGAAGACGCCTCCGAACTGCGTGATGGCGGTGTCGCCCGCGGTCAGGGTGACGCTGAACACCTTGGTATCAGCGGGCACCTTGTCCGCATATGCAGCGGGGATCGCCACGCTCTTGATCTCCGACTTCACTGTCGTTCCCGCCGAGATCTTGCCCGCGAGGGCCTCGGAGGAGAACTCCATGGATCCGTTCTTGGTCGCGATGTTGACACCGATTCCGGCGTCGACGGCATCCTTGACACTGTCGGACTTGATGCTGACGGAGTCTGTGGCGGTGGCGTTGACGTCGACGGTGACGTTCTGGGTTCCCGCGTCCTTCATCTCCTTGGCAGTGCTGACCAGCTGGTCGGCGGCCTGGTCGGAGACAGAGTCGGTGGTGACGGTGACGGTCGCTGCGGTCTCGCTCTTCTGGATCTGGATCCATGCGACGTAGAGCGTCACAGTTGCCCCGTTCTCGGCGGTGAGGTTGATGACCTTGACGGCATCGCTGTAGACGGCCGCGCCGGTTGCGGATGTCGCCCATCCTCCAAACGCATAGTCCGCGCGGGTGAACGCGTTGGCGGTGAGGGCGACCTCGGTGTCATACACTGCGTTGAGGCTGGCCATCTCTCCGGTTCCTCCGTTCGCGTTGAACGCGATGGTGTAGGAGATCGGGGTCCAGACTGCGGTGAATACCACGTTGGAGGTGTCCATCACGTAGCCTTCGCCAGCGGCGTAGACGGCGGTGCCGTCGTTCCATCCTCCGAAGAGGTATCCGGTCTTGGTGCCGTCGTAGGCTGCTACGATGAAGGCACCTCCCTCGGCCACGTCGGCCTGCACGGGTGCTGCCGCGGATCCGCCGTTGACGTTGTAGGTCACGGTGTGCATGGTGGTGTTGCTTCCCCAGTGGACGTAGATTCTCACGATTCCGTCGGGATCGGTCGCGGCCATGGCCGCGATGTCGGCCATGGGTATGGCCGCGCCCAGAGCGTAGGGGGTTCCAGTTCCATCGGCCTTGGTGTTGTAGCCGAGGGCGGTGTGTCCCTCGTAGACCCATCCCATCTCGGCCAGTTCCGCCGCGTCGGGCATATCGATAGACGGCAGGGATGCCGGGAAGTATCCGTGGGTCTCCTTCACGGGCACGGTGCCTTCGTTGGCGTAGATGTATCCGAGATAGGACTCACTGATGGTCGCGGGGATCTTGTTCTCGAGGTTCGCGGCAACACCCGTGTAGTTGATACCTCCGTCCACCATGTAGTAGACGTAGTACGTGCCGGCGTCGGTCGCCGCATAAGTGGTGCCGAACTCAATTCCCTCGAAATTATCGAGGATCGTCGTGGACACATAGAACTTCAGGTCGCCTCCGGTGGATGCTCCCGAGTAGGCCAGAAGATTCCACG
>JAEEGK010029278.1_pt1 | contig 10996 bp, 24 predicted proteins | sample 8958771 | NCBI WGS metagenome assembly JAEEGK01 (sample SAMN16246547, study PRJNA631951) | gut metagenome | biome: gut microbiome; feature: rumen; material: SC-attached | host: Bos | place: Iran: Karaj | collected 2018-10 | reverse complement strand
CCTTTCTTGATTGACGGGGGGCGGCGTTAGAAATAGTCCAGCATTTCGGCGCCGCCCTTTCGTCTGTGGGCTGGACTATGTTTTTTCACTTTGACTTTTACCCCGCCGACCTTATGGCGGTGATCGCTGGACGGACAGCGGCGGAAGCTGGCGAAATTGTCCAGCAATGGCTAATAGGTCTAATAAGCAATTCTGTAGATTGCATAACGGACAAGAAAGCGCTGGAAAGCGCTTCTAAAATGCTTGAAAGGTGCCAGCAAAGAAGCGACCTTTACAGGGCAAACGGAGCAAAGCGCAATAAAGCGCGTACAAAGCCCGAAAAGCCCGAACCCAAGCAAACACCCGACCAAACAAAAAAAGCGGCCCAAAAGCCGCCTAAAGCGCCTTTATTCGGGTTTGCGCTTGTCAATGTGACCGACAAGGAAAGAACCGACCTGGAACGGCGGTTCGGTGCCAAGCTACAGCGTATGGCGGAAATATTGCATAACTACAAGGAACAAAGCGGGAAAAAGTACAAGAGCGATGCGGCCGCTTTGCGTGGCTGGGTAGCCGACAAGATCGCGGAACAGGAAAGGAAAAACGGGTCTAAAGGATTCAAGGAACAGGAACGCCAGCGGGACGCGCAAAACGCCGCCGAAATGCTGACAGACGAACAGAAACACTTTTACGGGCTGGACAAATGACACAAGAACAGGTTAACAGGTTGGCGGCTCAAATCCGCCGTGAAGTAATTTACTACTTGCTGAAAAACGAATTTTTGGCAAATAGACAGAGCGTTCCAGAGCGTGAAACGCTTGCTTACGAAATAGAAAATATCTACGCGATGCCGTGCCAAACAAAGCTATTGAAACGGCTATTTGAAGAAGCGCGTGAGTATCGCGCCGAGCGTGGATTTTACCCAAGCGCGGTAACTATTGCAGATTTGGAAGCGGCATATAAAAACAAGGCCGTAGGTTATGCTTGTACGCAAAATGTTAAATATGGTTTCTTGCCTTGGAAAAAGGATAAAGAGTTAAGAGCCTTGCCAGCCGTTAAAACTTTGCTTGACGGATACAGGCTCTTGCTAAAAGAAAGCAAGACTATATTGCTACCGGCACCAGCGGACGCGCCTAGCGGTGATCTAAAGAAAATTACGGACGCAATTGCGGAACACTTGACGAAAGGGGGCGCAAATGCTTGATACTTGCACACTATCTTTCTTGCCTACACTTGACGCCTTGGAACATCCTAGCTGGCTACTTAACGGCCAGCAGGGCGAAAAGAACGATTGCGGCGTTTACACGAAAAATGTATTTTCCTTTATGGCTGGGCAATACTCTAAATCATATGTAGAAATAAAGCTTTGCGCCGTTGGCGACTTTGTATATTTCCAGTATAACTATTTTGTAAATCTTTACGGGTGCAGCCACCCGTTGAGCGATGAAAGCAGACACGCTTGCCATAGATCAAACAGCGCTAGTTTTCTTGCAGATTGCATTTACAATGTTTTCCGAAACTCAATTGTAACCTATGACAAGAATCTAGAGGGAAGGCCGAAAGACATCAAGGAACTTGTTAAATTGTGCCGTAAGGCTTGCGACAATATATGCGATGAAGTGAGATAAAGGGGCTGGACAATGGGAAAGTTTGAAGATGATTTGAAGAAAGTTAGGCTTGAAGAAAAGTTTAACAGCTTTGATTGGCGCGGTTTTTTGCATTTTGTTGATTGCGACAAGGCCGTAAAGGCTTTTATCAAGGCGAACAAAAGCAAATTCGTTATGAATTGGAAAGCAAGAAACTACAAGGAATTTAAGGAAATTTTAGACTTTGTAACAGAACACACTTATTTTCCAGACGATCAAAGGCTTTTTTATTCTGTTATAACAAAGTTTTATATTGCTAATTTGAAAGTAGAAAAGAAAAGCGCTGGTTTTGGACATTGCCGTTTTACTATAAAACTTAATTGGCCTTTTGTGATATACTACAGGCGTATTGCAGATGTTGTTCTAGATGATGAAATTAAATCCAGCGAATTTGCAAAAAGCGAAAACGCGAAAAACAACGAAATATATTGCAAGGAATATCCATTTGAAAAAGAATTTATTTTTGAGTACGCCCAATGCGGAAAAACGCCTAAATGGATTTTAAACGAAATCTATTTGAAATTTATACGTTCGAGATTTTACGCAATTACTGAAAAAATGAACAACCCTCCGAAAAGTGTAGAAGAATTTACAGAGCAGAATTAGCGAATTTGAGCGAAAAACGGCAATTTCAAGAAAAATTAAAAATTTTGTTAAAAAGTATTGCATTTAACAAAAAATTATTGTATATTATGATTGTTGGGCGATGGTGCTTGACATAAAAAGGCTGGACGCTATGAAAAAGCAAAACAAAACCTATCTACCGCTTAAAAAACTTGGAATATACAAGGCATTTGACAAGTGCGTTTTGTATTCCGACAAAAATGATCCAAAATATTACCAGTTTGTACTTTTCTATGCAAACAAGCCTTTTGCTTACTGGTCTATTGTCAAAGACAATTATGATTCAATTACGCTTAATGTCGCTGTTGATAGTTGTATTCATTATTACAACTCCCTTGACCTTAACGAAAGAAGGAATAGCAAGAGAATAACAAAGTATTTTCTTGACAGATACGCTGGAAATGTTGTAAAAGTTTTTAGGTAGGTGGTATAATATGAAAGACGATATTATTAACGCTTCTTTGGCTATATTGGTTATATTTGGCTATGGCGCTATGCTTTGGCTTTGCGCCTTGCTGGAGGGATAGAAAAATGAAATACAAATTGACTGACGAAACAAAAATTGTATTTGGCCGTACATTGCATAGAATAGTATGCGTCACGGCTTTCGCAAATGTAGCCGCTGGAGAATCTGGCGGCTGGATTGAAAGTGAAAAAAACTTGTGTCAATTCGGCAATGCGTGGGTGTGCGGCAATGCGGAGGTGTGCGGCAATGCGGAGGTGTGCGGCAATGCGTGGGTGTACGGCAATGCGTTGGTGTACGGCAATGCGGAGGTGTGCGGCAATGCGGATTATATCGTATTGAAAAATAATTGGAGTTCCGGCCGATATTTCACATATACGCTTTCTAACAAGATGTGGAAAGTTGGGTGTTTCTATGGAACAGGCGAAGAATTGATAAAAAAAGCGTATGAAGATAGCGAACTTTCGGGCAAATGTTACGAAGCATCTGTTAGATATGTTGAAGAATTATTGAAAATAAAAAGTGAGGTTAAGTAATGGACGCTACTATAGAAATCAAGCATAACGGCGCTGGTGTACGCATTACAGGGCGTGGCGATCGTTGCTATTATAACTTAAGCGGACAACCTAGCAAAGAACTTATAAAGGTTATACAATACCTAGAACAGGTTCGCGCGCCGATGGCTACCGCTTCAAAGCTTGTAATTTCCGAAATGTTAAAATAATTTTTCTTGACTTTAAGAAAGCGTTAAACTATATTACACTTAGCAACGCCCCGAGAGGGCAAAGGCTGGACAAAATGAACATATACGAAAAACTAAATTCCGCCCGTTTGCAGATTGCAGAAAAAGGGCTTTCCAAGACAGGAAACAACACTTTCGCTGGGTTCAAATACTTTGAGCTTTCCGAAATTCTACCCGTTGTAACCAAAATAAACGCCGACTTGAAAATCTTTAGCGCGTTTTCGTTTTTGCGCGACACGGCAACGCTGGAGATTGTCAACGCCGAAAAGCCAGAAGAAAAGGTTACTTTTTCTTTTGCCTACTCCCCCGATGGGGCGAAGCTTAAGGCTTGCCACCAGATACAGAACGAAGGCGCCGTACAAACTTATATCAAGCGTTACCTTTACCAGAACGCTTACGAGATTGCCGAAGCCGACCAGCTAGACGCTTCTGTCGGACGCGATGAACCGAAGCAGAAGCAAGCAAAGCAAGCGCCCGTAATGGTAGCGACAACAACTTGCAGAAAGGTTGAAACGCCGGAACCGCCTAAAAAGTCTTTTGGCGAAACAATAGCAGAAATTGCTATGAATCACAAAGAAGCGGTAGAAAAGTCGCTGGAACAGAACGGCTTTAAAAATGCTGATGAAATAACCGACCGCCAAAAGCAGGTTACTTTCTACAGCGATCTTATGAACATTATCCACAAACAAAACACAAACAACTAAACAGAAAGGGGGCAAATTATGGCTAAAGAAATTGTACTTTTTAACGATGCCGATTTTAAGGCTATTGCACCGACCGAAGCGGCGCTTGATTGCTACAAGCTGGCGGCTGGTTTCGCTGGCGTTGAAATGGACGAAGAAACCGAGATTGAGTTTATCCAGAAGCGCAACCTTAAGCGCGGCTGGCGCGATCTTTGGGAACTGAAAGCGACTTTTGAAAAGGCCGCTGAAAGCATCAAGGTTGCAGTAAAGCACGCCTTCAACCTTGGCACGGCTGACGCATTGCCTAACGAGGGCTTTAAGGTATCCTGGAGCAAGCAGAGCTATACTTATAAGTTTGCCGAAGGCGCCGCCGCCGCCGTTGCCGAAACGCTGATAGATAAAGGATTGGTAACGCCGCAACAGCTTTACAACACTTTGAGCGTTACAGCCGTAGCAAAGGCCGCTGGTATCACTACAGAAAAGCTTATGGATATGATGCCGGACACGATTATAGCAGAGCCGAAAGAAAGAACTTTGTCTATTAAGTAATAACATCAAAATGGAGCCAAACAATGAAAAACAAAAAATCAAAAGTGCAGATTATCAAAGAAGCGTTTGAAAGCGGGCGTAAGCTTACGGCGCTGGACGCTTGGAAATTGTGCCGTTCTCTTTGCCTTGCTGAAATTGTGCGCCACCTTAAGAGGGTGCATAATATGGCGATCGTGGCGGAGTACAAGACCGAAAACGGCTGTAGGTTTGCCGTTTACCAGATGGCAAAGAAGGTTAAAAAGGGGGCTTAATAATGGCTTACTTGAACAAATGTATGATTATTGGTAACCTTGGAAAAGATCCCGTTTTGGGTTACAACACCAGCGGGCGCGCAAAGTGTAGCCTTTCGGTGGCGGTTACTGAACGCTACAAGAGCGCAAACGGCGAACAAAAGGAAAATACAACGTGGTTTAACGTGGTGTTCTGGGGCAATATGGCAGACACAATTAAAGCGCTGGACTTGCACAAAGGAACAAGCGTTTATGTTGCTGGCAAAATGACATTTAGAACCTACCAAGACCAAGACGGGCAAAACAGGTTTATTGCTGAACTTGTAGGCGAGAATTTGCAGATTCTTACGCCAAAGTTCAATAGTACGCCCAACCCTAGCGCTATGCCGTGGGAATAATCTAACGGGCGTCCGCTGGATGGCGTGGTGCCTTTAACCTTTAATTTGGAGCTATCAAGATGGATATTAAGTTGAGAAAGGAATTTCTTTCAGAAGTTGAAGCGGCCGTTGTAAGCGCCGAAAGAAAGCACCCTAAAGTTTGCGATGACTTTTGCACACTTGATAAAGACAGCGTAAAAAATATGCTGGCTGAATGTAGAAACGTAAACGATATTTACGAAGATGTTGGAACTTCTGAATTTTATTTTGTTATTCGTGAAGAAATTTTGGAAGTCTTGGAAGCATATTTGCAAAAGGACTACAAACAATGCCTAAAGGAATTGGCGCAAGTTGCGGCCGTGACTATTCGCGGTATGGAGTTTGTTTACAGGTTGACACCAGAAGCGAAAGCAAGCGCAAAGTTTAAGGGGGGTGCTAATGACTAAAGAAGAATTTGAAAATTTTTGCAAGTGTTATTTTATGCCGTTTTCCGTTGATCGCCAGCAAGCTTTTTTCATTGGTGAGCAATACGGGCTGACAAAAGCCGATGTTATGACTATTAGGAAAATGGCTGGCTATTCTTCGCAAAACATTAAGCCTAAACTTACGCCAGCGCAACGGGAAAAGATGGTTAAGGAATATGAACGCGGTAAAATTTCGCTACACAATTTGGCGAAGAAATACGGCGTAAGCAGGGTTTGCGTCTGGTATTGGGTCAAGCGTTCAAGAGCTGAAAAGGGGGCTTAAAATGATAGAGCTAAAATGTGATAAATGCGGGAAACAAATAGAAACTGCACTTTATCTTGAAAATGATCGTGTTTGGGAAAAAGGAACTAGTTTAGTAAAGTTTGGATTTGAAAGAGAAAAAGGGCAACTGCATAATATAGTTTTAGACATTTGCCCAGATTGTCAAGAACAAATAATAAAAGATATATTAGGCGTTTTGCCTTGGGTGGAGGGAAAATAAAATGATTTATCCAAGTGTTAATATGCTGACAGGACAGCCCGAAAAAGACTACAAAGAAGCGCCAAAGGAAAAACAACGTACAAAGAAACCAACGTATTTAGGCTATGAAATAGATGTTGTTACAGAACCGCAAATTTTTAACCCACCTAAAAAAATGCTGGTTTGGGATTTTGTAGACGATATTAAAATTAAAGAAGTTTGGGCTATTGCTCCAAGAGAAACAAATTATAGAACGCCTGTACATTGTACTATGTTTGGCGAATGTTTTGAACATTGTGCTGAAATTCCAAAAGGTCTATTAGATTCAGAGTATGCGCCAAAAACTTTTTTAGGCGCTAAAAGATATATAAAAGAATTGCAAAAAGGATTCTTTATATATTGTTATGATATTTTGGGCGGTACGCTTTCTGTTTCTAAAAGTGGGCCAATTAGACAAATGCGTTTTGATTACAACGATGTACATAGTAGTGATGATAGAGATATTAGAGTTTGCATAGACGAAAACGAATTTAAAACAGCGGCAAAAAAATTAATTGACAATGTTATAAATTATATGTTGATTAACGAAAACACTTGTTTTATAGTCAAAGAAACAAAATAAGTAGGTGAAAAATGACTGAATTTGATAGGCTATGTTTAGAAAAGATACCGCCGCAAGAATTAAGAAGTATTGCTGACGAAACAAACAAAACAATTAATTTTATTTTTAAAATTAATCGTAATTATTGTATTGCGTATTGTACGGAATGTTTGCAAAAATACGATAAAAAGAGCCTTATTAAAACGAAATGTATTAACTTTAGATTGTCTTTGTGCAGAACATTTTAGGCAAAAGCTAGAACGGGAGCTTTGCCAGAAGTATTTAGACGAACACAAACCAAAACTTGATTTAAACGATTCTGCGAGGGTTTAAAAATGTTTTTCAAAAAAGACAAAAAGAAATGTTCTACTATCAAGATTGACGAAGCCGAAAACGTAGAAATAAATTCTACTATCAAAGACGCCGCTATTGCGTTCTTTGCTTTGTCGCAATTCCTAATTGAAAGCGGGCTTTCGGAAGTACAGGTTAGACTTAACCTTGACGCGGCAATTAGGCAATACAAGCGAAACAAGCGGATTGAAAAGGCTAAAAACTAGAACGGGAGTAGTACAAATGAGCGAACTAAAGGTAATTAATGCATACTTACCCACTTTTGATGCTGACCATAACGAAATGCTTTTAGTTAGTCATTGGACGGGGAAATTATAGCACGATTTCCACTTTGTCAAGGTTGCATTGAAGAAATGCGCGAAACTTACAAAGATGTTATAAACACTAAACCGGAAAGGGGGTAATAAATATGGCTTGTGGTGGCAAGAAAAGCGGCGGCAAGAAACCGACCAAGAAAAAGTAAGGCGTAGAGCCTAACAAGGAATTTGTTATGAAAATAATGATGGAAAGACTTGATATAAAAACAAACAAACGCTAGCGATAGCAAAGGAAAATAAAGATGAAAGCAACAAAGAAACCTGTAACAATTGAATGTTTCAAGTATGATGGTGACTTGAAAAACAGCGATGGTAAATTTTACGTTCCATATTGGGCCGAAAAAGCCTATAACGATGGCGTTATTTATTCCAATTATCAAGGTGAAATGTACATTAAGACGCTGGAAGGCGACCACCACGCCAGCGTAGGCGATTACGTTATTAAGGGCGTGAACGGCGAATTGTATCCCTGTAAGCCCGACATCTTTGAAAAAAACTACGATATTGAAACCAGCGACAAGACCGCTTGCGTTCCAGATGATAACGAATACGGATTTACGCACGATTTTTCTTGGGCATTGCGTATGCTTAAAAACGGGTGCCGTATTCATAGAAGCGGCTGGAACGGAAAGGGAATGTTTACTGTATTGCAGAAAGGCTACCCGAACGGCAAACCTTGCAATAAGCAAACGGCCGAAGCTTGGGGCATTAACGAAGGTGACTTATTCAAGGTTGAACCTTATATGCAGTTGAAGATGGTTAACGGCTCTCACTCTATGTGGGTGCCGAGCGTTAATGATTGCCTTTCTAACGATTGGGCTATTACGAAATAAGACGCGAAAATTATTTATCTAGGCCAGCCGATTTAAAGGCTGGCTTTTCTTTTTGAAAAAACTAATTTAAAGTTGTAACCGAAAAGGGGTTTAAGATGGAAAATGAAGAAATGCCGGAAAAGGACTTTTTGACCGCTATCGTTGACTTTTTTGAAAAGTTGGCCGAAAAGTACGAATTTACAGAAGATGAAGCGGCGGAGTTCCGCGAAATCCTGTTTGGTGGCGAGAACGCCCGCAACGCTGGCCCGATGTACGATGCCGAAGCCGTTGAAATGGTAGAAGATACCGAAGAACCCGAAGAAAACGAGGACTAGAACCGATGGCACGGCCCAAGAAGAACACAACAGAAGCGCCCGAAGCCGTAGAAGCACCAAAGGCGCCCGAAGCGCCCAAGTCTGGCAACGGGGCAGGCGAGGAACAAAACGCCATTGAAAAGCGCGTCAAGGCCCTTGAAACGATCGTTGCGAACCTTGCAAAGAGGGTTACAGAACTTGAACGGGTGACGGCTTACAGAAAGCCCGTAACCAGCGCCGATATTTTAGGCTTGTAAGAAATAAATAGCGTTCACGCGGAACGCTTTAAAACGCGGAGGGCAAATGGAATATTTGCAATTTACATATTTCCTGTTTTTTGGGAAATTTGCGGCTTTTTGCGGCTGTTCATTTGATTTTTGCCCCCCCTCAACAAAGGGGGTTTTTTGTGCCTAATCCAAAGGGAAATCCCGATATAGTAGAAGTTGGAAAACAAACACAATTTACCAAAGAGAATGCCCACGAAATGCAAGCCCGTAGCGTGGATGCAAGAAACGCTTTTGCCGGAAGAAAAAGAATATTGCTTTCCAAAGCAAAATTGAGCGATGAAAGTAAGAAATTTTGGGAAAGTCTTGGTTTTGAAGGTGACGATTTGGCTTTCGTCACAAATGATATGAAGTTGCAAGAGAAAGGAATAAAAAAGGCAAAAGAAAATGGCGACCTATTACAACTTATAAAGCTATTTGAATCTTGGGGGATTGTACCCGAAAAAGAATCTACAGAAATTGACGAAAAAGAAGATGTTGAATTTCTTGTTACTAGGGTACAAAATGACGAGAAAGACACGTAAGATTCCGATAGAATTTTTGCCACACCAAGACGATTTATTTTTTAGCAAGTCTAGGATTAAGGGGCTTTATTGCGGCCGTGGTGCTGGAAAGTCTTTCTATATGATTACAAGTGCGGCGATGGATCTTGTAATGGGATTGCGTTGCCTTTACTTTTGCCAGACTAATTCCGTTATGGAAGGCCAATTCTTGCCGTTCATTGTTGAAACATTGGAAAATTGGGGCTTTCCCGTCAAGGTCAATGAAAAGAAGCATATTATATCCGTAGGCAATAAAGGTAAGCTGTTTTATTTCTCTTACGAAAACTATAAAAAGAGCCGTGGCGCTACCAAAATCCGAAAAATTTACTTTGACGAAATAGCGCTGGCACCAAAGCCGACCTTGCTATTTTCGGCGGTGGCTCCCTGTATGCGCGACAGCGGCGGAACTACAGAGCTTATATTTGCCAGCACACCGAACAAGGGTAGCGAGTGGGACAAATGGGTAAAAAGCCCGAAGCCCGAAAAGTTCGTTATTACGGGCGTCACGATGGACGATAACCCGAAAGCCAGCGAAGAGGAAAAGCAACTTATCAAGGACTTAATTAGCGGGGATCCAAACTTTTTAAGACAGGAATTTTTCGGCGAAATTCTGGACGATGACTTGGAATTTTGCGTCTTGCATAGTGACGATTTCCCGCAATTCCAGCAGAACAGGCGCGGCTTTGTTTCTATTGGTTGCGATTGCGCTGGCGAAGGTCGCGACAAGTTTATATTTTCCGCCATTGACGAAAGCGGAATTATTGAGCTGGTGGAAACCACAAAGGCGGACGTGCAGACGCAATTTTCAATTGTCCGTGAACTTGTACACAAATACGATGCTTTACAGATTGTCATAGACAATACGGGCGGATTCGGTAAAGGTCTTTACGATCTTTGCAAACGGGCTTTTATAGTAAGGGGGCGCGAAGTGGAAGTAATAGGCGTTAACTTTGGCGAAGCGGCAGAGGATAAGAAGAGCTATGCAAACGCCAGAGCCGAAATGTACTTTGAGTTTGCGGAAGCTATTAAAAACGGGTTTTACGTTTCCAGCGAAGCGGCGCGCGAAGAATTTACACACACAACCTACCTAAAGACCAAGACGGGCAAGATCCAGCTAATAGACAAAGACGAAATAAAGGCCCTAATAGGCCGTTCACCCGACACGGCGGATTCTCTTTGCTTGGCGTGGTACAAGCGGAAAAACATAAAGGCCCACGCGGACGCCCGACAGGTGGCGGCGGCGTTCCTAAAGGCTTTCGGTCATTGAAAAAACTAATTTATGGGTATATGAAACTACAGCGCTTTTACTTTGACGATTTCCGGCCAGAGCGAAAAAAGGGCGATTTGGTGGAACTGAAAGAAGATTTAATAGCCCATTTGTTTACAGATGTTGGCTATTTTGTCGCAATTCTTAAAAAGGGTTTCACGTGGAACGGGGCAAGCGTTCCTAAAATTTTGCGCTGGTTTCTACCAAATTGGCATAAGAAGAAAGAAGCGTTTAACGTGTTGAGCGCTTTACACGATGGCGGATTTGCCAGC
>JAEEGK010029275.1_pt1 | contig 10996 bp, 5 predicted proteins | sample 8958771 | NCBI WGS metagenome assembly JAEEGK01 (sample SAMN16246547, study PRJNA631951) | gut metagenome | biome: gut microbiome; feature: rumen; material: SC-attached | host: Bos | place: Iran: Karaj | collected 2018-10 | reverse complement strand
ATATTTTAAAGTAGAATGAGTTTCTTCATAAGTTAAAGAACAAGGAGTAACACAAGCAATCATAATTGTTGCAATATTTCCTCCTAAAGAATCTTTTAATAATCTAGTTAGTTTAGAATCTCTATAAGGAACAAATGAATTTTTTTTACTTTTATCACTTAAGATATTTATACAATTTCCAAGTGCTAAAAGAGCTTTATTTATATTTCCTCCTTCTTCTCTTCTAATTTTTTCCTTTCCTACTTTTTCACTTCCTGCTAAATCCACAAATAACATTTTACTAATTAAAATATCACTTTTTTCAATATTTTTCTCACATTGTTCAATATTAATTTCTAATATTGCATGAGATCTACTTGAAAATTGATTTTGACCAGTAGCTCCCATAGTTCTTCTTGAATTACCTTTTAAAATATAATTATATACTTCATTTGAATCTTTTACTATTAATTCACTTAATCCTGGAAGTATTACTCCTTTATTTGGATCTTCAATTATCATTATTCCTTCATTTGATGGTTTTACTGTTAATAAATCTTTCACTTGTTCATTATATAATTCTAAATATGATATTTTTATTGTGAATACTTTATTAGGTAATGAAGATATTTTAGAAAATAAATAATCAACTGCATACATACAAATTCCTTCTTCGAAATTATTATTTAAATTGATATTTGTAATATTATTCACTAAACTAAAATTGAACATATCTCCAAACATTGTATGTGTTTTTCCTGCTCCTGTTACACCATATGCTAAAGCAGTACTATTATAACCTTGTAAAATATTATCAACTAAATTTTTTATTATTGAATTAAATATTGTTTTATTATTATCTTTCTCTGTAAATACTCTATCAAAAGGAAATGATTTAACATTTTGACCATATAATTCTGGATTGTTTGGGTCTTTTAATAATACTCTGTTATTATCTGATGTTACGATTTGATATGGAATTTTTTTTCCCTTGTTATTTTCATTATAAACCAATTTTCTTTCATTTGGAAGTAATGGACGAATTCTTACATATACTTTAAAGGGTTCTATTATTTTTTCTACCATATTTTTTTTTTTGAAATTGTTTTATTTTTTTAATTTTTTTTTTAAATTTGATTTTTTTTTTTTTAAATAAATTATTTTTTTAACCTATCAAAATTATATATATAAAAAATTAAATACATAATTAATTTGCTTTTTATTTATTTATTTTTTTTAATTTCCAAATTTTTTCATAATAAAATAACTTTCAAATCTTTTTTTTTCTTCAGGTGATTTTACATATTTGATAATTTTTTCTCCATATTTTTCTCTAGAATAACTAATAATTCTTTGACATTTTGTTTTTTTGGGAATATCATATTTTTTAATCTCAGGAGTTGGTTTTGGACATTCTTCTTTACTTAAAGGTAAACTTTCCTTAATTAAACTTTGTAAAATATCTTCTAAATTAGAAACTTTATTTCTTGATAATTTTAATTCATTTTTTAAACTTTCATTTTCTTCAATTAATTTTACTATTTTTTCATTTGTGAAATAACTATTTATAAAATCTTCTTTTTCATAAATTTCTCCATTTAAAGAAATTGAAGGTGAATAATATTCTTTATTGTTATTATTATTTGATTTATCACTTAACATTGTTGATGTACTTGAATTTATTGTGTATTGTGTTGAATTTCTGTTGTTTGGATTTTTCCTTTTTTTAATTTCATTTTTATTTTTATTATCATCTTTTATATTACTTAATTTGGAATTTATATATGCTTGAATTGTTTTATTTGATTTGAAAACTGGTTGAATTTCAGAAAAGAAATTTTTTCTTTTTTGTTTATTTTTATCAAATGGACCAGTATTATATCTTCTCATTTTTTTTTTATTTGTAAAAATTAAAAAAATTTCAAAAAATTAAAACTACTCAAAAAAAATTATATACCCCTTAAAAAAAAAATGAAAGATTTAGTGATAAAGTATTTTCAAATAGTAACTTTTAACTATATGATAATGTTTTTAAATTAAATTTAACCTTAATACCCATTTTTTTAAAAAGTAAATTTTTATAATTAACTTATTTTAATTTATTTTATATCTCACTTCTTAAATAGAAAAAAATAAAAGCAAAAAAAAGATAAAAAGCATAAAAAAACTTATAACCTTATTCTTCAACTTCTAAAATTTTAAGAACTGCAACTAAAATTCCTGCAAGTAAATAAAAAATATATTTCCAATATTTATATTTAGAAATAGAAAATTCTTCAACAATGACTTCACTTGCACTAACATATATAAAAGTACCTCCAGAAATACTTAATAAAATACCTTGAATTAAAGCACCAGCTCCTGAAAAAATTAATCCAATAAGAATACCAAAAGGAGTAAAAAGAGAGAATAAAACAATCATTTTAATAAAAGTTCCTTTTTCAGTTCCACTTTTAAAAAAACTAATTCCTAAAGCAAAACTTTCTGCCCATTTATGTGCTAAAATAGCTAAAAGTAAAAATATTGTATTTCTCATTGTTTTCATTACTCCTAATGCTGATCCTTCAAATAATCCATGTAAACTTAATGCTATTAATAATATATAAGGTGTCATTGTTGATGTTGGTGTAAAGTAATGTTCTTCTTTATTCTTATTGTTTAATTCAGTGTTTTCATTGTTTGATAACTCTATTAATTTCTTATTAGATTTATTTGTTTTGTAATTATCATAATTATGAGGATTTGTTGCTCTTTCTATTATTTTAGTTGCAGCATATAAACTTTTATCTAATTTCTTATCTGATTTTTTATTCTCCATTATATTTCTTGTTTGTAAAAAAGAAGCAAATTGTCCTTTTGTACTTAAAACATTTTTAATTGTATTTTCATCTTCATCAGAATCTTCTTTTTCTTCAATAAGAAAATTATTATTGTTTTCATTAATTTTACCATGATCAGAGTTTTTAGTAGCGGTTTTATATATATTAGTGCAATCATGATAAACATTATTTTCTTTATCAAATGGATTTTGAGGTTTAAAAAATTCTTCAGCAATATCACTTTTTTTTTTATTTAAAGCTAATTCATCCTCATCATCTAAAAGAGGTTGATTTATATCATCATGATGAATATGAGTACCTTCTTCACCATGAGTATGTGCAGTTAAAGCATGAGAATCAAAAGCTACTTTTTCTAAAAATAAAATAAGGGAATATGATATAAATGCTATAAAATATGATAACGGTTGATTGTAAAAAACTGATTTTTGACCTTTTGGTGTTAAATAATATGATTCAAAATTTTCTTGAGCTTCTGGTAATAAGTGAAATAATCCTATTCCCATAAATAATCCTCCTGAAAAAGCATTAGCAAATCCTAAAAATTTTGAACTTTTTGTTATATTGTAATATAAAGGAAGTAATCCAAATATTAATGATACTAACATTATTATTATTAAACATCCTATTTTAAAATATATTAATATTTCAGGATTGAAAATTATTGATTTTGTTATTAATTGAGATTCAGGAGTTGACATTTTTTTTATTTATTTAATTCTTTTTTTTAGATTATATTGTTTATATAAGGGTTTTTATTCTTTTAATGTTACATCATTTTATTTTTTTTTTCAATTAAATTAAATTTTATTTAAAATTTAATTATTTTAATGATTATTTATTAACTATTATAACTAATTATTATCTATTTTATCTTTTTTTTCATTTGTTTTCAAAAATAAGAAATTAAAGAACATATTCTATTTCTTAAAATAATAAATTACATAAAAATACATAAATAACAAATATACAAAAAATGAAAAAAAAGACAATTATTTTCTTCCTAAAAAATTTGTATCATTATTAACAATCTTATAAATATTTTCTTTCATTTTTTCATAACTTTCATAACAAGGCAATAAAATTTTATTAAAACAAGTTTTAGCTTGAATTAAATCATTATTATTATATACTTTTTCAATGCAAAATTTAACAATTTGATTTCTTGAAGTTTGTAAAACTCTAAAACCATTTAAAGGAGCTCTTGCCATTCCTGTACAAAAAGTAAAGAAAATTTTTAATTGAAAAGGTTTTAAATTTAATAAAGAATCCCAAAACCATTTTATTATATTATCATTAGGAGAATAACCTATATATTCAGTATTAGTTTTCCAATCAGTTACATCTATTTGAATTTGACCACTTAATAATAAATCAAATTCTTCTACAGAAAAAATATTTAATTTATCTGATGGAATTAAAGAATTAAATCCTTTTAAAATTGAATCTACTTTTTCTTTATGTCGTAAATATGTATAATATTCTACAAATTTTTCAAGGAAAAAATATTTATTTTCATTATTTATATATATTTTTTTACCATTTGGTATTAATTCTATTTCGTCTAATTCACTTGTTATATTATTTTTTAATAACCAACAAAAAGTTAAATTATCACTTTGTTCTATATTTTCAGCTTTAATTAATTCTTTAAAAGATATATAATAATCCATATCAATATATTTAATATCTTCGTAATCAATTTTTAAATGCATTAATTGTTTTAACAAAATATAATTTAAATTTTCATTTAAAATAACTCTATCAACTAAACTTTTAGCAACTAATTTTCCGAATAATTCATAATATTCTAAATCTTCATTATTACAAATAAAATCATCATTAATTATAATAGTATTTCTCCCTAAACTTTCAAAATTATTTTCTTTAAATAATTTTCCAGAAAAAAATTCTTTAAAAACACAAGAAAACCATTCTCTATACATACCTTCATTATCATTAGAATCTTCATCAAGAAAAAAAACATGTAAAGGTCTTTTTAAATCTATGTCTTTATTTGTTTTAAATTGATTTAGAGAATCTTCTAAAATATTATTTCTAGAAACTACTAAAACTGGATTATCAACAATTTGATCTGAAATAACTTGTTGAATATAATTATTTACCCAAATTCTTCTTTTAAGAAAAGATTCATTTTTAATTTTCTCTTCTGGAGTATTTATTATTTTTTCTATTTCATTTTTTGATAATGTTATTTTACCATTATTTATCCATATATTTTCACCATTTATATTTTTTGATAAAGTCCAATTTATATATTCTCTTATTTTATCGTAATTTTCTTTTTCATTTAGATTTGCATTTCTATTTAAAGTTTTCACTAAATGTATTATATGATTATTTCTATTTGAATGTAATACTTTTTCATCTTCGTTTTTATCCAAAAATAGTTTTGGATATGGATTTACATATGAATTTGAATTAAATCTTAATGAACCTAATTTACTATAATTTTTTGGTTTTGTTTCTGTATTTTTTTTTTCTATTTTTGGCTTTTCTGCTTTTGTGTTTTCGTTCTTTTCATAAACCGTTATATTACTTTCATTTGTTAAAAGAATACCTTTGCGCTTTTTTTTATTTGAAAAACAACCCATTTTTCTTTTTTATATGTTTAAAAAAAAATTAATTCACATGACATAATTTTAAAATAAAATTAATTAAAAATAAATAGAAAATAATAAAATAACACATAAATTTAAATCATATAGAAAATACAATACTTTAAAAAAAATATATATATATAAATAAAATTAATCATTATTTCCTTCCAAAGGTAACCAACTATATTCTTGATTTCCTAATTTTTCCCAAACATATCCTTCAACTCTGGTAAAATCATTAGGATTTCCCAATTCCAAATAAGTTAAAAAATAAACATAATTCCACAAATTATGAGTTTCCAAAACATGTTTTTGAAAATCGACATTTCTAGCTAAGCAATTATCAGAACTTAATTGACAAATAAAGCAAATTGATTTTTTATCTTTTTCAGTTTGCCAATTTTTATTTCTTAATTCTCCAAAAGCATCGACAATAATTCCAAGGAAAATATTAAGTAATATTAATACAACAAGTAAATGGAAAGATAAATCAAAAAGGAATCTTTGAACATAATATTTTTGATTAGTTTTAAATGAACTTTTATGTAAAGCATCAGCAATTCCTCCTCCACTTCTAATACCATAATTAAGAACAGTCATCCAACATTGAATTGAAGAATAACAAAAAGATTCTGAAATTTCTTCTCCTGTATTTATATTTAATACATCATTATATACAAAATCATCTGCAAAAATATAATAAGCTAACCATGAAAATAAATATACAATTAAATATGTGAATAATAATACTATTCCTAATTGATTTGATTTTAATTTTATTGCTTGAAATATTGCAAAGAGAGTATTTGATAAATTTGCCACTAATAATATTGGAATTACTAAGAAAATTGCATTTCTTGTTAATAAAAATAATATTATTAATATTCCTGTATATATTATTACTGATATTTCACGGTTTGATAGTACTGAATTAAATATTGCTATTGATAGTTTATTAATTAATGATATTTTCTTATTTATTTCCTTTGTTACATCACTTACTTTTGTTTCTGTATTTGAAAAATATTCTAATATTATTGCTGGAATTTTTTTCTGTCCTTTATCTTTTTTTTGTCTATAAACAAATGTCATATTATTTTTTTTTAAAATCTTTTTCTCATAATATAAATAAAATTTAAATTTAAACCATATTGATAATACTACTATCACAAATATTAATTGTATTATTGATATTATTAAGATTTCTTTATCAAATTGATAAAATGTTTTCTCTTCTTTTTTATTATATTCCTCATCTGATAATTGTGTATTATGATAATTTCCTCTTATAAGATCAATATTATTTAAAATAATTAAAGCGAAATTTATCCATTCGAAAATAGTATAATCAATTTCTCTTAAAAATCTTTTAATTCCTTTTTCACATTTTAAATTTTTATTAGTGATCATTTCAAATAAAAATTCATCACAAGAACTAATTAATCCAATGTATTTTGTAGTGGCTGATTCTCTATTAACATTATTAATAAAAGAATTAATAGTTTGTTGAGAAAGAAAATAAGTTAAATATGGTCTTACAAAAAAAGTAATTTCATTTTTTGAATTTTGATTTTTTTCTTTTTGATCTTTTAAAATAGTAATTTCATTTTCAAAAGAAATTTCTTCATTTGGATCAATTATATAATCAGTTTTAACTTCAATTGATAATATTAGTTCCTCTAAAAATTTATATATTCTATAAGCAAATCTTGAATTTATATTCCAATTATCTTCACTTTCATCTAATAAATTAGTATCTTGGAAATTAGGTAAATTTATTTTGTTAAAATGCTTTATTAAATCTTTTTGACGATATCTTTTTTCAAAAATTTTAATTAAAATATATATTTTAAAACAAATTGTTAATTCTAAAGTTTCTCTAAATAAAGGTTCATAAATATATAATTCAATTAATTCTTGAACAAAACTTTCATCACTTTTTTTTAAGTTTAATTCATTCATTTTTTCAGGAATAATTTTAAAAGAATTTAAAATAAGTAAATGAAAATAATATAATATTTCATTATATAATTCTAAAGGAGTAATATCTAATTTTTTTATAGTATTATATTTTTTACCATTTTGAAGATAAGTTGTTGTTAAAGTAAATAATTTAATTTTACAAAAAGTAATTATTTTAGTTCTCATTTTTAAATTTTGATTAGATTTAAAATTTAATAAATCTATCATTTTAGGTTCTCCAAAAAATAAAATATTTATTTGATTTTCTAAAATAGAAGAAAACTTTTTTTTAGTGACAAGAAATTCAATAATAAAATCAATTAAGTTTGTCATTACAACAATTAATTTATCATAAGGTAATTCAACTTCAATGTCTTGACTTTGGAAAAGGAAAATCAAAGTTTGTTTTAAAGAAATAATAACATGTTCAAAAATAGGTTTTTCATTTTTATTTTCTGGATTAGTTGTTAAAAAAATTTTTTCATGAAAATCAGTACAAAATTCTTCTCCTAATAATTGAAGAAATTGAAGAGTTAATTTTGTTTTTTGAGCTAAAGCAATATGACGATTTGTTTCTGAAATATTTTTTGTTAAAACAAAATTTCTATAAATACACTTTTGAACTAAGGAATTAAAATTAGAATAAAAAGTATTGTCAAGAACAATTTTAAAATTTTGTTGCATTGAATTAATATCATAAAAAAAAATTCTTGTTATTATACAATGTAAAGAATCAAAAATATCATTTGTAATATCACTGTTTAAATAAGATTTAAAATAATTTATTATATTTCTTCTTAAATGAATTGATTCATTTGTTAAACTTTGAAGAACATTAAAATAATTAGTATTATCATTATCAAAAAATCCATCTATATAATAAGATTTAATTTCAGCTATTTTATTTAAATAAATATCTTCTGTTAATTCTTTATGTTTTTTAATTTTTTCTTCTTCGTAAAAAAATTCATAATCTTTTGGTTCTAATAAACAAAAAGGAGAAAAATTTCTTTCTTGTGCTGTATCATAAATTGCAGAAAAATAAGATAAAGATATATCATTATTTAATTTTGTTTTTTTAAATATATCATCCATTACTATTGATAAATATTTGTATATTTCATCTCTGTCAAAAATATTAAAATTATGGTTTTTTAATATATTTATTATTTTTTTATTTGTTTCTCTTCCTAAATATCCCATTCTTTTTAAATCAAATTTATTTGTATTTAATATGTGTATAAAATATTCTGTTTTTGGTAAAAATTCTAATGCTAATGAATAAAAAGATAAAAATGGTTTTTTCCATAAATTTCTTTCTGAATAAAAAAAATCTGATATATGCTTTATTCCTTTTAATAATTCTTTTGAATAATGTTTTATTTGAGAAGTATGATTTCCAATTAAACAAATTGGAAAAAATTCTAATTCAAAAATATATATTTTTATTAATATTTCTATTCTATTTATTTGCTTTATTTTTTCTTCTATTATATTTAAATCATAATTTTTTTCTTCTTCTTCTATTTCTTTTGAAAGAGAAGAAAATTCATTTGATTTATTTTTTTTTTTTATATAATATAAATATTCTTTTGAAGTAATATGTTTGTTCATATATTTAAAATTTTGTTCTTTTGTCATTTTTTCCATAAATAAAACTTTATGCATCATATTTAATAAAATTATTCTTTCTCTTAATTTTAATTTTTCACATTTAAATAATCTTAAAATTGCTTTTTCATCATTGTCTTCAAAATCAAAAAATTCATTTAAAGGTTTTAATAAAATATAATCTTCCTCAGGCATATAATCTTTAATTTGACTTAATAATTTAAAAAAAGAAAAAATTAATTCTATATCAATTTTTCCTTTTATTTGATTTTCTTTAGAAGAATCATTTTCTTTATTTCTTTTTTTATGATTAAAAATATTATTATTTAATATTAATTTATTTTTTCCTTCAGAAATAGTTTCTTCATTATTTGAATTTAATATTGAAATTTCATGTTGATTAATATTATCTTTATCATATTCTTTATAATAATAAGAATAAAATATATTTGCATCACAAAAATTATATCCTGAGTTTAAAAAAATAATTAAAACTTCTTTAAAGAGAATTTTAAAATCTGCATCTTGATAATATGGATTTAAATAAGAAAAAATTTTTAAAATTTTGTTAAAATGAAATTTAAACTCTTCTATTAAAAATGATTTATTTGATAATGTTGATATATTATCTTCTAAATCAATTATTTCTTCATTTAATTCTATTTTTTTTCTTTTGAAAATAATATTTTTTTTCTCATTTTCTAAATCACTTTTAATATAATTAAAATATTCAGTTAAATGACTGATGAAATTTTTTTTTAATCTAACTAAAACTTTATGTCCAGTTAAATTGCAATTATGCTTTTTAACACCTTTAAAAAATAAATGTAAAAATTGTAATAAATGACTAGTAATTTTAATTTTTTCTTCATAATCTTCAATATCATTATTTTTATTTTTAGTTAAATTAAAAGAATATCTATGAAATAATTTATTTAATCTTGATATTGTTTTTCCAACTACTAAAAATCTTATTCCTGTTATTGTAGTTGAATATAATGATAAAATTGAAAGACATTTTTCTAATAATTCAAAATTTAATATTTTTGTAAATCTTTTATCACTTAAAAATATTGCTATTTTTAATAATATTCCTTCCATATTTGAAAAAGACATTTGTCTACTTAATTCTCTATAATTAAATTTTATTTCATTGTTATATATAAAATCATTTAAATGACCATATATATTATTTATTTTTCCTATATATTTGTAATCATAGATTTTTTTATTTTCATTTTCATCATTTAAATATTCTTCTATATTTTCTTTTACATATTTATTAAATTTTGATAATTCTTTTAATATTATTGAAGGAATAAAATTTTTATCTTTGTTATTGTATTTATTTAAAAAAAATTTTTCTAATAATTTATTTAATGATAAATTAAAAGTGTGAAAAAAATGCCCTTTAAAATCTTTTAAAGTTACTTCATTATTATCTTTCAAAGCTATTTTTTTATTATTTTCAATTGAAGTATTATATAATATTATACTATATTTATCTGAATTTTTTAATTGATAATAACATACATTATAAGTTAAAGAAAAAATTTTAAACTTTCATGAAATAATCTCAAAGTTTTTTTTTATAAATTACCTTTATCAGGTTTTTTATAAATAATTTTATTTAAGATTTTTTTTTTTTCTTTTTTAAATTTCATTAATTTTTTTTTTTACATTCACATAAAACATCATTATCAATAATAATATTATTGTCAATATTATTATTATTATCAATATAATTATTATTATCAATAGAATATCAATTATAATGAAAAGAAACAATAATACAAGATTTTAATATCTTTTTGACTAATTTTCCATGTTCACTCTTAAAATGAATAAAATGATGTTTGAATTCTAGAGTTTCAAAATATTCTTCTATAACTTGATCATTATAATTAGCTCCAATCATACAGAAAAATTTCACAGAAAATAGAAAAAAATTCTAATTAATTTATAATTTCATTTTGGTTTGAAAAT
>JAEEGK010029272.1_pt1 | contig 10997 bp, 8 predicted proteins | sample 8958771 | NCBI WGS metagenome assembly JAEEGK01 (sample SAMN16246547, study PRJNA631951) | gut metagenome | biome: gut microbiome; feature: rumen; material: SC-attached | host: Bos | place: Iran: Karaj | collected 2018-10 | reverse complement strand
ACAAGGCTGCGGTGGACCCGGACATCGAGGAGCAGATGGATGCCGGGGTGGAAGTCGTCCAGCTGGGCCGCGCCTGCCGCAACACCGCGAACCTGAAGGTGCGCCAGCCCGTGCAGAAGCTGTACGTGAAGGGCGCGAAGTTTGAGAAGGCCTACCAGGAGCTGTGCGAGGACGAGCTGAACGTGAAGGAAGTGATCTTCACCGACGACGCGCGCGCCTTTACCACCTACCAGCTGAAGCCGCAGATGCGGACGCTGGGGCCGAAGTACGGCAAGCTGCTGGGCAAAATCGGCCAGCACCTGGCGCAGATGGACGGCAACGACGCGGTGGACGCTTTCAACCGGGGAGAGGAAGTCTCCTTCATGATTGATGATACCGAAGTGAAGCTGAACAAGGACGACGTGCTGACCACGCCCATGAACAAGCCCGGATTCATCGCGGCGGAGGACCGCGGCGTGACCGTGGTGCTGGATACGAACCTGAGCGACGCGCTGATCCGGGAAGGATATGCCCGCGAGGTTATCTCAAAGGTGCAGACCATGCGCAAGGACACCGGGTTCGAGGTGACGGACCGTATCAGCCTGTACTATGAGTGCGACGACGAACTGGCGGCCGCGCTGGAAGAGTACCGGGACATGATCGGCCGGACCACGCTGGCCACTTCCATCGCGCGCGGCAAGGCGCCTGAAGGCGCTGCCGGACAGCAGTGGGATATCAACGGCAAGAAGGCCGTGCTGGCGGTGCAGAAGGCATAAGCCGCGCGGCGGGACAAGGAAAGGAAAACCATGAAGATCGCACTGATCGGGCAGGACATCCCGATGCTCCTGCCCGCCCTGCTGGCGGACCTGCTGTTTGCCGGAAAGGAAACGGACGCGGACATCTTTGCGGAGGAAACCAACCCGGCCATGCGCGATGTGCTGCAGGGCTACGGGGAGGCTGTATTCCGCAAAGCCGGGGCCCGCGGCGGAATCACGGTTACCGCGGAACGCGGGGAAACCCTGCGGGAGGCGGACTGCGTGATCTACGCCGGGGATCCCCAGGCCGCGAGCCGGTTCTTTATGGACCGGAACGCGCTGGGAAGCGACGACGAGGATAATCCGGGCCTGACGGACCAGGCACGGGTCAACGGCGGGATTGAAGGCCTGATGCACGCGCTGCGTGCCGGGAAAGCGGTTATGCGCCTGTGCGATGATATGGATACATACTGCCCCGGGACAACGGTGATCAACCTGGGACAGCCCATGGCCCGGACCACCGCGGTATTCCTGAACCGGGGATACCGGTGCTACGGAATGGGACGGACGCCCATGAAGGGCGCCAACGGCGTGGATACTTACGCGAAACGGCTGCAGATTGCGCCGGAAAACCTGAAGGCGGAAACGGCCGGACTGCCCGGTTTTGCCTTCCTGACGGAGATCCGGGACGGCGCGGGCGACCTGATGCCGAAGCTGAAAAAGGCAGCGGCAAACGGGGAACTCGGCAGCCTCAGCAAAAGATGGCTGGGATGGTGGGACGCGATCCCCGCAGGGGATGTGACGGATCACGCTGAATTCCTGCCGGCGCAGCCGGACTATATTCCGGACGAAAAGCCGGAATTCGGCGAAACCGTGGAACGGCGGAAGGAACGCATCCTGTATATGAACACGGTACGGGAGCAGGGCGCGGACGCCGGTGAAGGCGCGATGGCGCAGCTGCTGCTTCTGTCCAAGGCACCGCCCATCCGGCCGATGCGGCTGGCGCTGGCCCTGATCCGGAAGGAGACGGGCGACTATCCGGCGGTGACCCGGAGGAACGGCGGGGAAATGACGCAGCTGCCGCGGGAAGCAGTGATCGAGACCACCCTGCGGCTGAAGGACGGCGAAGCGGAGGACCGCGGGATCCGGATTCCGGACGCGCTGGCGGAAACGATGGCGGAGATTGACGACGCCAACCGGCTGGCAGCCCGGGCGGCCATGGGAGATCCGGGCGCATTGCGGGAATATGTGGAAACCGATCCGGCACTCGGCGGACTGGACCGCCTGTATTGCCAGGATGTTGTGGAAGCACTGATCCGACTGAACGAAGATATGCTGGGAGAACAGTGATGTTTTTAGCGGATTCATGGACGGACTATGAGGTGATTGACACCGGTGACGGCGAGAAGCTGGAACGGTGGGGCAGGGTGATCCTGCGCCGCCCGGACCCGCAGACTATCTGGCCGAAAGCCGATGAGCGGCTGTGGAAACAGGCGCAGGCGCATTATCACCGCAGCGACCGCGGCGGCGGGGAATGGGAATTCCTGCAGAAGCTGCCGGAAAGATGGACGGTCCGCCACGGCGACCTGTCCTTCTATGTGCGCCCGACCGGATTCAAACATACCGGCCTGTTTCCGGAACAGGCGGCAAACTGGGACTGGATGGACGAACGGATCCGGAAGGACGGGCGGAAGGACCTGCGGGTGCTGAACCTGTTCGGCTATACCGGCGCAGCAACGCTGGCCTGTGCCGCCGCAGGCGCACATGTAACCCATGTGGATGCGGCGAAGGGCATGGTCGGCTGGGCCAAGGAAAACCGGGAGCTGAACAGGCTGCCGGAAACATCCTTCCGGTGGATTGTGGAGGATGCGCTGCGCTTTGTCCAGCGGGAAATCCGCCGTGGTAACCGCTATGACGGCATCCTGATGGATCCGCCCAGCTACGGGCGGGGACCGTCCGGTGAGGTATGGAAGCTTGAGAACGAGCTGTACGGGCTGATCGAAACCAGTGCGCAGGCGCTGTCGGAGGAACCGGTGTTTTTCCTGATCAACAGTTATACCACCGGATTCCAGGCCAGCGTGCTGAGCAATATGCTGACGAAATGCGTAGTGAACCGTTACGGCGGTTATGTGGACAGCCAGGAGCTCTGCCTGCCGGTGACGACCGGCGGGGTACTGCCCTGCGGCGCCAGCGGGAGGTGGCAGCGTGCCTGACATCCTGTACGAGGATAACCATGTGCTGGTGGCTGTGAAACCGCCGAACATGCTTTCCCAGGCAGACCATACCCAGGATACGGACATCCTGACGCTGCTGAAGGAGTATATCCGGGAAAAATACCACAAGCCCGGGAACGTCTATCTCGGGCTGGTGCACCGGCTGGACCGGCCGGTCGGCGGGCTGATGGTTTTTGCCCGGACCAGCAAGGCGGCCGGCCGTCTTTCCGCACAGATGCGGGAGCATGAAATGGGCCGGGAATACCTGTGTGTGGCCGTTGGCGAAGCACCGGACACCTTTACGCTGACCGACTACCTGATCCACGATGAGATCCGGAACCGGGAGGTCGTTTGCGAAGCGGACGAGAAGGGCAGCAAGCTGGCGATCCTGCACGGCCGGTGCATTGACCGGCGGGAAGGAACCAGCCTGGTGGCCATCCACCTGGAAACGGGGCGGAAGCACCAGATCCGGGCACAGATGAGCAATGTCGGACTGCCGCTGTGGGGCGACAACCGCTACGGCGAGGGAATGACCGGACAGCAGATCGCGCTGTGGGGCTACAAGCTGACCTTTGAGCACCCGGTCAGCCATGAAAAGATGACATTCCATGCCATGCCGGACGGGAACATCTGGAACCTGTACGCGGACCAGCTGATGATTCCGGAGGACATTGACGAAAAACGGGAACCCGACCAGATCCACATCCAGGAAGAGGTTGTGCAGAAGCTGGAAGAGTTTGACAAATATCCGCCGGTGAAAACCGACGAGCTGCTGTAAAAGGGGAAACGCGTGAGCCAGTTATTCAGCTATGAAGTCAAGCACGTATGCAAACAATCCGGCGCGCGGCTGGGCGTGCTGCATACGCCGCACGGGGATATTCCGACGCCGATCTACATGCCGGTGGGTACCAGCGCCTGCGTGAAGGCAATGACGCCGCGGGAAATGGAAGAGATCGGCACGAAGATCCTGCTGAGCAATACCTACCACCTGCACCTTCGGCCGGGCGAGGACCTGATCGGCGAAGCCGGCGGGCTGCACCGCTTCATGGGATGGGACAAGCCCATCCTGACCGACAGCGGCGGGTTCCAGGTTTTCTCGCTGGCGGGTATCCGGAAGATCAGGGAGGAAGGCGTCACCTTCCAGAGCCACCTGGATGGGTCCCGGCAGTTCATCGGTCCGGAGGAATCCATGCATATCCAGGAGACACTGGGTTCCGATATCGCAATGGCGTTTGACGTCTGCTCGCCGTATCCATGCGACTGGGAGACGGCGAAGGTCAATATGGAACGGACACACCGGTGGGCGGAACGCTGCAAGGCGTACCACACGCGGGAAGACCAGGCACTGTTCGGCATCGTGCAGGGGGCGTTCTACAAGGACCTGCGGGTGGAAAGCGCAAAGGCGCTGCGGGATATGGATTTCATCGGATACGGCATCGGCGGGCTGAGCGTCGGTGAACCGAAGCCCGTGATGTACGAAATGCTGGACGAAATCATGCCTTACATGCCGGAGGAAAAACCCCGGTACCTGATGGGCGTGGGCACACCGGACTGCTTCATCGAGGGCGTGATCCGCGGGGTGGATATGTTCGACTGCGTACTGGCCACCCGAATCGCCCGGAACGGCTCCGTGATGACCAGCCGCGGGCGCGTCGTGGTGAAGAACGGAAAGTACGCGCATGACTTTTCCCCGCTGGATGAGGCGTGCGACTGCTACGCGTGCCGGAATTTCACCCGCGCGTATATCCGCCACCTGTTCAACGCGAAGGAGATTACGGCCGGGCGCCTGGCGTCCATCCACAACCTCCGGTTCCTGATCCACATGATGGAGGAAATCCGGGAGGCGATCGCGGAGGACCGCCTGCTGGACTACCGGAAGGAATTCTACGAGCGGTATGACCTGACAAAGAATTTCTGACGGAACAGAACGGAAACTCAGTTGAGGGAAACCCTCAACCGGATATAAAAAGGAGGCAACAAACATGAAAATCCTGTCGGTAATGGATCCTTCCTTCCAGAACTACGGCCAGGTACTGGGCGGCTATGACGTGAAAGAGCTGCTGGCAACCCTGGACAAGGTAACCCCCCTGCCGGACGGCGTGGATTACGTGCCGGAGCAGGCGGAACTGATGGCGCTGCCGATTGCGGAGGAACTGAAGAACAATGCGTACGGCGGAATGCCCATCCAGATCGGCTGGTGCAACGGCCACAACACGAAGCTGAACTGCCTGGAATACCACCGGGACAGCGAGCTGAACGTCGGCACGAACGACTTCATCCTGCTGCTGGCCAAACGTGAGGACCTGGTGAACGGCGAACTGGATACCGAAAAGGTGGTCGCCTACAAGTGCCCCGCCGGCGTGCTGGTGGAAGTGTACGCGACAACCCTGCACTATGCCCCCTGCAGCGCGAAGAAGGGCGACGGCTTCAAGGTGATCGTGGTGCTGCCGAAGGGCACGAACCTGGCCAAGCCGGAAATCACCGTGAAGAACGACGAGGACGGCATCCTGTGGGCGGCCAACAAGTGGCTGCTGGCCCATGCAGATTCCGCTGAAGCGGCCCAGGGCGCTAAGGTGCTGATCAAGGGCGTGAACACGGATATCGCGGATTTGATTTAATCGGGGAAGTATGATATAACTAACCCTGATTGCCGGAAACACAGATAACAGAAACGGAGGGACCTGCCATGGGAGCTGAGTATGTACTGGTAACCGATTCCGGATGCGATATTTCGCCGGAAATGCTGAAGGAATGGGACATCGGGCTGATATGCCTGGCGTACCTGTTTACCGACGACGGAGTCGAGAAAAAGGAACATGAGCAGCCACTGGCAGAGTTCTATGCCGGAATGCGGAGCGGCCGGGTTGCCAAGACCAGCGCCGTGAATGAGGACGCGTTCTTCAACCTGTTTACCCCGATCCTGGAAGCCGGGAAGGATATCCTGTACCTGGGCTTCTCCTCCGGGCTGAGCGTGACCTGCGAGAACGGCAAAAAGGTAGCGAATGCCCTGGCGGAAAAGTATCCGGAACGGAAGATCCGCGTGGTCGATTCCCTGGCGGCATCCGCCGGGCAGGGCCTGTTTGTTTACCTTGGGAAACTGAACAAGGACAACGGCATGAGCCTGGACGAGAACGCGGACGCCCTGGAGGCCGACAAGCTGCATATCTGCCACTGGTTCACCGTGGAGGACCTGAAGTACCTGAAGCGGGGCGGCCGGATCAGCACCGCGACAGCCCTGCTGGGCACCGCGCTGAACGTGAAGCCGGTCCTGCACGTGGACAATGAAGGGCATCTGATCAAGATGACCCAGGTGCACGGACGGAAAAAGTCCATCCGCACGATGGCGGAGAAGCTGGGCGAAACAATCCTGGACGGTTCCCCGATCTTCATCTCCCAGGCGGACTGCATGGAAGACGCAGAGAAGCTAAAGGAAATCCTGAAAGAGGAATACGGCAAGGATGTGTCACTGATTACCGAGATCGGTTCGGTGATCGGCGCGCACGCGGGTCCCGGAACGCTGGCACTGTTCTTCAGAGGCACCGAGAGATGACATTGTGAAGGAACCGGAGGCGTGAGCCCCGCGACGGGAATATCCCGGAACGGGACCACGCCTTCTTCTTTGCGGCACAACAGAAGAAAAATAATGCACGTTAATTTTCCGAAGCGGCCGTTTATCCGGCGCAGCGGAGCGGATATAATAAACGCGTGATCCGGGGAGGCAGACCGGACACGGCAAAGACGGAAAAGGAGAGGAAAACCATGAAGAAAAAAGGACTGATTATCGCGGGCGTTCTGGTGCTCGCACTGGTGATTATCGGCGCGATGTGCACGGCAACGGTACAGACCGGTTATACCGGCATTGTGACCACCTTCGGCAAGGTGGAGAACATGACCCTGGAAGCCGGACTTCACCTGAAGAGCCCCTTCCAGCAGATCATCTCGATGGATAACCGCGAGCAGAAGACCACCTTTACGACGGAGGCGTTCTCCAGCGATATCCAGCAGGTGAACATCACCGGCAGCATCAACTATGCCATCAACAAGAGCACGGCCATGAACCTCTTCAAGGAGGTCGGCACGGACTACTTCAACAAGCTCGTTTATCCCCGGATGCTGGAGATTACCAAGGGCGTGTTCAGCAAGTACACCGCGGAGAACCTGGTGGCGAACCGCCAGAAGCTGAGTGAATCCATCCGGGACGGGCTGAGCGAGGAACTGCAGAGCTACGGCATCAACGTGATCAGCCTGAGCATTGAGAACATCGACTTCACCGACGCATTCACCGACGCGGTTGAAGCGAAGCAGGTCGCGGCCCAGCGGAAGCTGCAGGCGGAGATTGAACAGGCCCAGATGACCATGGAAACGCAGCAGCAGGCGGAACGGCAGCGCATCAACGCCGAGGCGGCAGCCAATGTGGCGAAGATCAACGCGGACGCGGATGCATACGCGCTGAAGGTCCGCAGTGAAGCGGAAGCGGAAGCGAACAAGATGATCGCGGAAAGCCTGACCGAGAACCTGATCCGCTCGAACGAGATCAAGGCCTGGGACGGCAAGCTGCCCGTGTACATGGCGGGTGAAGGCGGCACGACCATTCCGGTGCTGCAGTTCGGACAGGAAAACGCTGCGGAAGGCACAAACGAATAACAGGACGGAGGAGATTTCCGGCCCGGTACGGTACCGGGCCGGGATCTCCTCCTGATTCATTCCACGGGGAGGGGCAGTATGCGGAAGATCCGGATCGTCGGGGGACGAAACGGCAGGCTGTGGCCGGAGGTTCTGGCGGCAGCGGCGGAAGGACGCCGGGAAGGGCGCCCGGTCGTTTTGTATGTGCCGGAACAGCTGACTCTGCAGGCGGAACGCGGACTGATTACCGGGCTTCAGCTGCCCGGACTGCTGGATATGGATGTGATCAGCCCGAAAAAACTGCGCAGGCAGGTGCAGGAAGCGGCCGGCGCCGGGGATCTGCGGCCCCTGGATGCATTCGGCCGGTCCATGGCGATTCACCGCGCAATGACCGACCAGGCGGATGAACTGTTGTATTACCGGGGAACCGGCGATCTGCCCGGAGCGGTCGGACGGGTGCGGGAAGCCCTGGACGAGCTGCAGGAAAGCGGCCTGACCGCGGAGGAACTGGCCAGGTACACAGAGGAAAAGGCAGAAGGAGCGGAAAAGGCCAAACTGGAAGATCTGTGCAGGATCCGGAAGGCATACGGGGAACTGGTGGCAGAGCGCTTTGAGGATGAGAAAGCCGCCTGGACCCGGATGGTGAACCAGATGGAACGGTACCGGCTGTGGAGCGGGAACGAGGTGCTGGTATACGGATTTGACAGCATCCGGCCGGATCTTCGGGAACTGCTGGTGAGCGTGAGTGCACTGGCGGCACGGGTGACGGTTTTCCTGATGATGGACCGGAAGGAAGCACCGGACGGCCGGGTGTTTGACGAACAGCGGCGAAGTGTGGATGCACTTGAGAGAGCGCTGAAGGAAGCCGGCGGGGAAACGGAACTGACCTGGACCGACCGGAAGCGGGACGGGCAGGCGGAGCCGCTGCGATGGCTGGACAAGTACCTTTTCGCGGATGAGGAACATCCGTGGGAAGGGAATACCGGCGGGGAAATCACGCTGTATGCCGGTGCCGGACCTGCAGAGGAAGCGGCGGATACCGCTGAGACACTGCTGAAATGGCACCGGGAAGGAATCGCATGGCACCGGATGGCGGTGGCGCTTCCGGCCGGGACCGGGACGAACAGTATCCTGCTGGCCCGGCTGAAGCTGAGCGGGATTCCGTTCTTCTGCGCGGAAAAAACACCGGCGGCATCCCACGGAGTATGCCGTATGCTGCTGGGTGCAATGAGATGCCTGAGCGACGGATACCAGACCGATACCGTGATGGATGTCGCACAGAGCGGATTCAGCACGCTGACAGATGATGAAGCCTGGCGGCTGGAGAATTACGCGCTGGCCCGGGGAATCAGCCGGAGCCAGTGGCAGGCGCCGTTTACCCGGGGCGAGGATGCCGCAGAGGCGGAAGCACTGCGGAACCGCCTGGTCAGGCCGGTGGAAGCGCTGAGGGAAGAACTGAAGAAAGCCCGGAACGCGGCGGAATCCGTGGAGGCAGTGGTTCATTTCCTGGAGGCGGAGGACGTATGGAACCGCCTGAAGGAGCGGGAAGAACGGCTGCTCGCGCGGGGAATGTACCGCGAGGCGGTGGTGGACCGGCAGGTGTGGCAGATGCTGATGGAACTGCTGGACCAGCTGTGGGCGCTGCTGGGGCAACGGCGGGCATCGATCCGGGATATGCGGAGCCTCCTGGAAACAGCGCTGGAAAGCGCGGAAGTTGCCGTGCTGCCGGAGCATGAAAACGGCGTGGAAATCGGCGAGGTCGGCCATATGCTGGCGGGCAATGTGGACGCACTGGTGCTGACCGGAGTGCAGGAAGGCATTATGGCCGCGCCGGCCAGCGGATGGCTGACAGACCGGGAACGCGCCGCAATGGAAAGCGCGACCGGCCGGGAAATCGGCGCCAGCCGGGAGCGGCGGAGCATGATCCGCCGGTGTGACTATTACCGGACGCTTTCACTGCCGGAAAAGCGGCTGCGGATTACGCGCAGCCTGCGGGATGAAAAGGGCGCGGTAAGGCCGGAGGACGGCCTGATCGGCATGGTGCGCCGGCTGTTCCCCTCACTGGAGGAAGAAGGCAGCGCGCTGGAGGGCGGAATCGGCCCCTGCCCGGAAAGCAGGGAAGCGGCGGCAGAGGAAGCCGGTGTATTCCTGGGTGCGGTGCGGGAAGGCGAAGACGTGCCGGACCATGCGAAATGGGAACAGGCGCTGCTGAGCCTGCTGCATGATGAGACATACGGCCGGACGATCGCTGGCATGATCCGGAACGCGCGTGACGAGCGGGGCGGACAGACGATAGAGCCGGAAACTGCACGGAGGCTGTTTATCACAGACCAGATGTCCATCAGCCGGCTGGAAGGATTCGCAGCATGCCCGTACCGGCACTTCATCGAGTACGGGCTGCGCCCGGTGCAGCGGGAAACATTTGATTTTGAAGCCAGTGACGCCGGAACGTTCTTCCATGCGGCACTGGAACGGTACCTGCAGTCCGCGGACATGACGCCGGGATGGCCGGATATCAGCCATGAGGAAGCAGACCGGATGATGGACCGGATCTGCGACGGCCTCACGGCGGAATGGTCGGAAGGTCCCCTGAAGGAGGATGCCCTCGGCATCTGGCAGGGAGAAAGCTACCAGCGCAGGGTTCACCATGCGGCATGGGCGCTGACACGCTTTGCCGCCAACAGCAGTTTCCGCACCATCGCGACGGAACGGCGCTTCGGGACGGGCGACGGATCGCTGCCGCCGCTGATCCTGCCGATGAAGGACGGAAGCCGGGTGGCGGTGCGCGGAACCATTGACCGGATTGACACCTATGAAAACGGAGAGGGAATCTGGCTGCGGGTAGTGGACAACAAGAGCCGCGAGAAGAAGCCGGACCCGGAAAAGATGGCGACCGGTGAACAGCTTCAGCTGATGATCTACCTGAAAGCGGCAACGGAAGCCTATCCGGGTTCCAGACCCGCGGGCGCAATGTTCTTCCCTGTGCTGGACAAGGAGATCAGCACAGCGGAAACGAACCCGGCAGCGGTGGAGGAGGAACGGCTGAAGAGCGTCCGGATGAAGGGGATGGTAACCGCGGATCCGGATGTGGTGGCCGCCATGGACCGCGATATCCGGCCATACTCCGTGGACAAGGTATTCAACAACGACGGTTCGGTTGCCAAAGGGCTCTGGTGGGCTATGGATGAAACCGCCATGCAGGAAACGATGAACGCTGCAGTGGAAAAAGCTGCAGAGCTGTGCGGGGAGATCCGGAACGGCCATGTTGCGGCAGAACCCCGGGGCAGCGGAGACGATACCGCGTGCCGGTACTGCGACTACCGGACGGTCTGCCATGCGCGCAAGGGCGACGAACGCCCGCGGGACAACGACTGAAAAGCGGGAACGGTACAGCGGAAAAACACGTTGCGCAAAGAAAGAAAATAGC
>JAEEGK010029271.1_pt1 | contig 10997 bp, 8 predicted proteins | sample 8958771 | NCBI WGS metagenome assembly JAEEGK01 (sample SAMN16246547, study PRJNA631951) | gut metagenome | biome: gut microbiome; feature: rumen; material: SC-attached | host: Bos | place: Iran: Karaj | collected 2018-10 | reverse complement strand
CAATCCTGACACCTATGGCTTCTGCGAGGGGTGCTTCACAGGTGTATACCCCATGAGCGTCCCAGGCGAGATCCACGGCAAAAAATTGTAATTATCGTCCAAAACAACCCCTAAATTGGACGAAATGTCAACGGGTTGGACGATACACAGACGCATCTAAATCTATCTCAAGAGGCTTGAGCACCCGTGGTGTTTTCAGAAGTTCGCCTGTCTCCGGGTTTCTCCCCAGTTTCATGGTGTTGGAGTCTGCAGATTGCCTCCAGATGAGTTTGTTAAGAATATGTTTCGCGTCCTCAAAGGCCTGGGCCTGCATCCTGTTGCAATAATTGGTTATGTAATCAGCAGCCGCTTTTGCATCCTTCATTTTGGAAGCCTTTTTAAGCACTTTAGGCATACCGGTGGACATATTCTTCTCTGTTCTGCTCCAATACTCTTTCACAGGTATTCCATAGGTTTCGTAAGAATCATGGCCTACGCACAGGGTTGAAAGCTCCTTGAACGCATAGTAGGGATAATGCTCTGCATCGAAGCGGCCAAACTCGGATGCAGGCTGATCTCTTCCATAAGCCTCGTTTACAGAGAGGGATGCATTTGACACAGGGACAAACACGCCATAGATGGCAGGTCCAGTGCTTTCCCAGGTGACACATGCCATTTCTGCAGGCATATCCGGGTAGACCTGGAGCACATGGACGCTCATGGCTGTATCTGTACCGATCACACGCATATCAATCCGCCCCGTGGCATCAGGATTATATTCAGTCCCTTCAAACCGGTTCCGGAGAATTGCGCAGACATCCTGAAGACTCACCTTTTTATCGGGCCTGAAGCACAGGGGATACATGGCATCCAGCTTATAACCATCCTTATAAAGGGATGGAGCCAGCATCTTATGCCCTATCCAGGTACGCATATGGCAGTAATCTTCCGCAACTTCTTTTCCGGAATAGGTCTTGAACAGGTTCAGCTCCTTATTCTTTCCATATACTGCAAAACCATGTTTCTCCGGCAGTTTCTCAAGGTTCTTCGAGGTAAAGCTCTCCTCATATTCCGAAAGATATTCCAGGGTGAACTCGTTGCCGAAGACCGACACTTTATCTGCAGGAAGCTTTACCGCGGCATACTGATACCCGGTGTACATCTCCATATACCACACCTCTTTCTGGTCAGCTATAAGGGCTATGTTGCACTCGCTGCTGCCATACTGGTCTATTATCGAGGCCAGAACCTTTGCCGCCTCCCGGGCACTTCGGCTTTGGCATAAAACCAGATCTGCCGCCGTATTCTCGGTAACTCCTGTCTCCTTCAGGGGATCTGCCTTGAGGGCAGCGCTGTTTGCAAAGGCTGTTATGGCCATAGTTATGGCTACACCATATTCATTGGTGCAGGCTGTGGCATCATTCGGTCTCCCCTCTCCTTTCATGACACTGGAGAAGAAAGGAGTTGCCGTATACTTGTAAGTTGTAGCCGGGATATTGGCAAACACCTTGCCGTTCATATCAACCTGCATGGTACGGCCAGGCTTGTTCTCCACACTGGGTGTTATGGTGATATGGTTTCCCCAGACAGCCTGGTTGTCGCTGGATCTGGCGATAAAGACGGTCCCGTCGGCACTGGCGGCAGGTCCCACATAGACACCGGTGCAGGCAGAAGCCGCATCAGCAAGGGCAAAAAGCACTATGCATATTGCAATCAGCATCTTACCGATATTTCTCATAAAGCAACCTTATTATCCGTTAAAGAACTTGAACATCCTATCCCTGAAGTCAGGGGCTGTGTCATAGCAGTCGTGGCCATAGTCCTTGTACATATGTATCCGGCACTCCAGGCGTCTGGCAATATCATAGGAAGGAGCACTGCCAAGCACAGCATCATCCTCGGAACCCACCACCAGGACAGGACATTTGATCTTATCCAGCTCAGATGTGGCATCGAAGCCCACAGCTCCTTTTGCTATAATGATAAACCTGGCAAATTCCTCTTCTGTCACGCTCTTTCCTGTGGCAATAAAGATATCCCTGAACTGGTCAAAAAGATAAGAAGGATATACTTTCTTAAGAAAATCGAGATAAAGGGCTGCTCCATCCCTCTTCTCGGCTAGGGAAACCCAGCCCCCTATGACAGAATTGCCCAGATCAGATATTTTGGCAGCGGTGGAACCAAGCACCAGCTTATGCACCAAATCAGGGTACCAGGCTGCAATCAGCATCGCCATCATCCCGCCCTGGGAAGCGCCGAAGAGGCACACATCCTCAAGCCCCAGCTCCTTCATCTTCTCTGCTGTATCCCTGGCCATATCTGCCACTGTGTAGACCGGAGGAACATCTTCCCGCCTGTCAATAAGATAGATGGTATAGTCCTTGTCATAGGCCCTGAATGCGTTCTTTACAGCATCCCCCATCAGCAGGACACTCTTGACACTGAGTCCAGGCAACATCACCAGAGTTTTATCTCCGGTACCGAATTTAAGATAGTTCATAGCTTTATTCTAACCTCATATTGACGGCAATACAATATAAAGTTAAAGTTAAATTGTGGGCACACCAGAAACAGTCATCACAATCAGGCATCTCTGCAAGGAATATGAAAATGTCACCCCTCTTTCAGATGTCAATGCTGAGATAAAGAAGGGAGATGTCATAGCCATAATCGGCCCCTCAGGATGCGGGAAATCCACCCTGCTCCGGTGCATCAACCTTCTGGAGAAACCTACAGGTGGAGAAATCCTTATAGACGGTGTGGCAATCACAGATCATAAAAGCGATGTACCTGCCCTGCGCCGGAAGATGGGCATGGTGTTCCAGTCCTTCAACCTGTTCAACCATATGACAGTGATAGAAAACATAATGGCTGCCCCAGTTGACCTGCTTCACAGACCAAAGGAGGAGGCCCGGGCAAGGGGAATGGAGCTTTTGCGCATGGTGGGGCTGGCAGACAAGGCAGATTCCCTTCCGGAAGAGCTTTCCGGTGGGCAAAAGCAGCGGGCGGCAATTGCCCGGACCCTGGCCATGGATCCTGATATAATCCTTTTTGACGAGCCCACAAGCGCCCTGGACCCCACAATGATCGGCGAAGTGTTGAGCGTAATAAGGAATCTGGCCCGCCATGGCATGACCATGCTTATAGTGACCCACGAGATGAAGTTTGCCCGTGATGTCTCCAACCGCGTCTTCTACATGGACCAGGGGATTATTTATGAAGAAGGAAGTCCTGAACAGATTTTTGAACACCCCCAGCGGGAAAGGACCCGGCAGTTCATACACCACCTCAAGGTCATGTATGAGCATATAAAAAGCAGAGACTTTGATTTTATGGCAGTTTACGGCAAGCTTGAGGAGTTCGGCAGGAAGCAGCAGATATCCCAGAAGACTATCATCAATATGCAGCGTGTCTTCGAGGAGCTGGTGATGCAGGCTCTTATTCCCTCATCTGATACTGAGATAAACCTGACATTCACCGCAGAATACTCTGAAGCCGACGCTGCAGTGGAACTGCGCTTCCGTTATACTGGAGAGGAATTCAATCTTATTGACAGATGTGACCAGATATCCAGGAAGATTGTGGACAGCTCATTGTCCGCATATTCCCACTCATACTCCGATGGAATGAACACAGTTATATGCGGGATAAGGGGCGGGGTGTGAATATGAGAAAAAGCATTATCGTTCTTATCATATTATGCATTCTCACAGGCTGCGGAAAGAAAGAGCATAAGGAGATAACATCTGTCTGGCAGCTTGATGACAGCCATTATACAATAGGCTACGGCGAAGGGCATTCTGCTTATTATGCAATGAAAGAGTTTCTTCCTAATGCAAAGCTTCATTCCTACCCTGACCATATCACAGGTTTTGAGGCGGTAAAGACTGGAAAGATCGACGGCTATGCATATGAACGGCAGCTCATGGAACTGGCCATGAAAGAGGGACTCTCCGGTGTTCATATACTTAAGGAGAATATCGGAAAGCCAATAGATCTGGCAGTAGGAATCTCTCCTGTGACAAAAATTCCTGACTTTGAGAACAAGATAAACACCTTCATCGCAGAAATACGCAAAAACGGCATATATGATGAAATGGTGAAAAGATGGCTCAATGGTGATATATATGCAGAGATGCCGGAAATCAAGAAAGCAGAGAACCCTGTTTACCATCTTGCTGTGGGAACAACTGGCGAGATTCCTATGTTCACCTTCTACAAGGGGACAGAGCTGGAAGGATTCGACATTGAGCTTGCAAAGCGTTTTGCCCTGTGGCTGAACGCAGACCTGGAATTCAAGGTATACAACTATGGCAGTATTATTGCGGCAGCCACCTCCGGGGACATTGACTGCATAATGGCAAACCTGAATGTGACACCGGAGCGCCTGGAGAGCATAAGGTTCTCCACCACTATCTTATCTGTAGAAAACACTATTCTTGTGAGGAATACAGACAAAACAGCACTCATGAGTGGCTTCAAATCCAGCTTCCTGAAAACCTTCGTGCGGGAATCAAGATGGAGACTTATTGTAAACGGAATCGGAATCACTATCCTTATCTCCATATTATCCGCATTGTTCGGCACTGTGCTGGGCTTCGGAATATGCGCCCTGCGGATGAGCAGGAACAGGCTTATCAACGCTGTTTCCCTTGCGTATATCAGGATAATGCAGGGAACGCCTATGGTAGTCCTGCTGATGATCATGTTCTATATTGTCTTCGCCGGATCAAGCATATCCGGAATCTGGGTTGCAGTAATAGGATTCGGCATGAATTTCGGTGCCTATGTGAGCGAGATGATAAGGACAGGTATCCTGGCAGTTGATAAGGGACAGATGGAGGCAGCCCTGGCCCTGGGCTACACAAAGCCCCACGCCTTCATGAAGATAGTGCTTCCACAGGCTGCACGCCACTTCCTCCCAGTTTATCAGGGAGAGTTCATAAGCATGGTGAAGATGACCTCTGTCGTAGGATATATTGCGATACAAGACCTTACCAAGGCCAGCGACATCATAAGGAGCCGGACCTTCGAGGCATTCTTCCCTCTTATAACCACCGCTGTAATCTACTTCATCATTGCATGGCTCTTGACCCGTGTGCTGACTATGCTGCAGAACAGGCTTGATCCTAGAAGAAAAAAGTAATCAGTTTTATTCCCACTCTATAGTTGCCGGTGGCTTTGATGTGATATCCAGGGCCACCCGGTTCACATGTGCCACCTCGTTGACTATGCGGGTGGATATGCGGTCAAGCACATCAAATGGAATCCGGGCCCAGTCGGCAGTCATGCCGTCGATGGAGGTGACAGCCCTTACCACCACGGTGTAGTCGTAGGTGCGCTGGTCTCCCATCACTCCCACAGAATGGATATCTGGAAGGCAGGTGAAGTACTGCCATATCTCCCGCTGGAGCCCTGCGTTGCTGATCTCCTCCCTGAGGATGGCATCGCTTTCCCGCACTATGGAAAGCTTCTCGGGGGTAATCTCCCCCAGCACCCGCACCCCTAGTCCCGGTCCCGGGAAGGGCTGTCGCCACACCATGGATTCGGGCAGCCCCAGGGCTGTCCCGAGGGCCCGGACCTCGTCCTTGAACAGACGGTTCAGGGGCTCAAGAAGCTTGAAGTTCATATCCTTTGGCAGGCCGCCTACATTGTGGTGTGATTTTATAGTCTGGGCTGTCTTGGTGCCGCTCTCTATCACATCGGTGTAGAGGGTTCCCTGGGCCAGCCACTTGATATCGGTTCCCTTAAGAAGCTTGGCCACTTCGTCCCGGAAGGTGTAGATGAACTCCCCTCCTATGACCTTGCGCTTCTTCTCCGGATCAGAGACTCCTTTCAGCTTCTCCATGAAGCGCTCAGAGGCATCTATCTTGATAAGATTCAGGTCCATGTTCTTGGAGAAGGTCTCCATAACAGATTCGGCCTCCCCCTTGCGGAGCAGTCCGTGGTCTATGAACATGCAGTAAAGGTTCTTTCCGATAGCCTTGTTCAGGAGGGCTGCCACAACAGAACTGTCCACACCGCCGGAAAGGCCCAGCAGCACTTTGTCAGAGCCTACTTTAGCCCGTATCTCCTCTATCTGCCGCTGTATGAAGTCCTTCATGGTCCAGTCAGCCTTGGCCTTGCACACCTTGAATACAAAGTTCCGGAGTATTTCCAGGCCATATTGAGAATTCCGCACCTCCGGGTGGAACTGGAGTGTATAGATATGACGGGCCTCGTCAGCACTGGCTGCATTCAGGCAGGTTGCGCTGGATGCTATAGTCTTGAAACCAGGGGCAAGAGAGGCAACCTGGTCGCCATGGCTCATCCACACCACCTGCTGCATAGGGAGCCGGTCAAAGAGGACTGAACTCCGGCACTCTATCTCGGCCCTGCCATATTCCCTCTTTTCTGCCGATTTAACACTGCCCCCCAGCATATGGTGGGTCATCTGCATGCCGTAGCAGATACCTAAGATAGGGATTCCTGATGTGTATATTGCAGGGTCGCACTTGGGTGCATTGGAGTCGTAGACACTGTTTGGGCCGCCGGAGAAGACAATGCCCTTCACATCCCCCATGGCAGTTATGTCAGACAGCTTCATATCGCCGCTGTGAAGCTCGCTGTAGACTCCGAATTCACGGATACGGCGGGCAATCAGCTGGTTATACTGGCTGCCGAAGTCAAGAACAATTATCTTGTCCATACCGGTTTTCTGATCATGGTGTCATCCCTTTCGTAGCCTACGGAGATGATGGTTATAGGAGTCCCTGTGTACTTCTCGATGAACTCCACATACTCCCTGGCTTTCTGGGGCAGATCCTCGAACTTCTTGGTGCCGCCTATCTTCTTCTTCCATCCCTTGAAGGTCTGGTAGAGAGGTTTTGCCTTCTCAAGCAAATCCACACGGGCAGGGAAATCGGTGACTCTTTTGCCCTCAATCTCATATGCGGTGCAGACCTTGATCTCTTCCATATCATCATAGATATCCAGATGGGTCAGAACCAGGTCGCTGATTGAGTTGACCCTGCAGGAATACTTAAGTGCCACCAGATCCAGATAGCCGCATCTCCGTGGCCGTCCGGTTGTGACGCCGAACTCACGGCCTGTGACACGCACCTTGTTCTCAAGCTCCCCTTCGGAGTCGTGGTCGAACTCGGTGGGGAAAGGTCCGTTGCCCACACGGGTGGAATATGCCTTGAACACTGCGTAGACTGCATCTATATCCAGGGCTCCGATTCCGCCGCCGGCACAGGCTCCTGAAGCAATTGAATAACCGGATGATACATAAGGATATGTACCGGTATCAATATCCAGAAGTGCACCCTGGGCACCCTCGAAAAGCTTTTTATCTGTTTTATGTTCTGCCATGTAGGAGACAAGATCCACAAGCATGGACTTAAGATCTTCCATGTATGGTGTGATGAAGGCTTTCTCCTCTTCTCTCAGCCGGCTCCAGACATCGGGATTGAATACATCACCGGCCCTTACACCGTCCCGGTCTGCCTTCTGGGCATAGGCTACACCTATTCCCCGACCTGTGGTGCCTATTGGGTGGCGGCGCTTTTTCTCCATCTCCAGGTCCATTGCCTTGTAGGTGGGGAACACCAGGTGAGCCCTGTCAGAGATTAAAACGCGTCCTCTCCAGGAAATGCCCTGATCCTCCAGAGTCTTGAGCTCTGCAAAGAGGGACTCCAGGTCAATGACCATTCCTGTTCCCAGGATTACAGTCTTATCGGGGTAAACGATGCCGGATGGAACCAGATGAAGCTTATATGTCACACCGCCGCTTACTATGGTGTGTCCTGCGTTGGCACCACCGGAGAAACGGGTTACAACAGAGGCATCCCCTGCAAGGTAGTCTACAATCTTTCCTTTTCCTTCATCGCCCCACTGGGCACCGATCACTACAATATTCATTTTTTCAGTTTCTCCATCTCTGCCTTATACTTGGCAGCAAGCTTGGATGCTTTCTGGGCAGCAAGACCGCGGTAAAGCTCTGGATGGCTGAAGAACTCCTCAGGCTCTAAGCCGATGGTCCTCTCCATCTGGGTCTTGATTGTGTTCCAGATCTTGTCGTTTTTCTTAAGGATAGCGCACATCCGCTCCCCTGTCTTCTCGCTTTCCAGGGTGATCTTACGGATAATCTCGTGAGCATCAGGCTCGCCGCCGCAGGAAAGGAGGATATAGGCAGCCTCGGCAAGGACCAGATCTCCGGTGAAGGAGAGGTTCTTCATAAGGCGCTCCTTGTCCACATGAAGGGATGAGAGCACTTTCTTGAGCCGGTTCACAGCTGCGCTGAAGCCTGCCAGATAGTCGGTTATGAAGCGCTGGGATGCTGAGTTGGTCAGATCCCGCTGATGGTCTGATATCTGGTCCATGAAGAAGGTCATCATACGAGGTGCAAAGGCCTTCCACTGGCTTTTCACATGCTCGCTGTTCCATGGATTCCTCTTCTGAGGCATGGTGGAAGAGCCAACCTGTGTAGAGGTGAACATCTCCCGGATCTCGGAGATTTCGGAGCGCTGCAGGTTCCGCATATCATCGGCCAGGTTGGCGATGACACCGAAGGCTGTGTTGATTTCTAATAACAGCCGCAGCTGGTACTCCGGCTCCACCAGCTGTGTGGAGTGCTCAGAGGGCTCAAGACCAAGGAACTCAAGGTACTTCTTCTCCATAGCCTCGGGATCCTTCACCATAAGGCTGGTGGAGTTGTATGCACCGACAGCCCCGGCCAGCTTGCCCCGGAGGTTGTGGGAGCGCTTCTCTATCTCGATTATGGATTTGCCCAGACGTGATACATACTCAGCAAAGGCAAAGCCCAGTGTGATAGGCACGGCATGCTGGCCGTGGGTGCGGCCCACCTGGGGGGTGGCAGCCTGATCGGCTGCGAGCTTTATCAAAAGCTCCTCCACCTCTATGAGCAGCGGCACAATCACCTTCTGCACCGCGTCGCGGATACGCATAGCGGCCGAAGTATCCATTATATCCACCGAGGTGGCCCCCAGGTGGACATACGGGCTCAGCTCTTTAGGAATGTAACGCTTTATGACGTTCACCAGAGCCCGGATGTTGTGCTGGGTCTTCTCCTCCTCGGCATAAACCTCGTCGGGCTGGACCTTTGCGATTGCCTCATCCACTGCAGCATAGTACTGTTCAGGGTGTTCCATGTTCAGATAGACATGTGTTTTTACCAGTGCGGCCTCTGCCAGAGCAGAGTACCTGATTACAGCCTCTTCGGACAGATATTTTGCCAGTTCGTCGAATACGGCACGGTTGGCAAGATAGTAGCGATGGTCCAGAGGGCAGATGTTTGAAAAGATGTTTTTGGTTATCACGATTTATTTTATATCAGAGATATATTGTGTATCAAGTAACATTAAAAAAATAACAGAAAATTCTATTGACATTTTACCTACTTTTCGGGTAGGTTTCCCTTTGGAGGGCATATGAACGGTTCAACTGGCTACAGAAGTGTCTCATTCAAGATAGCGTCGGCAGCAATACTCACAGCCGTAACTGTTGTCATGACCATTGCAGTGCGCATTCCCATCGCTCCCACCAGGGGCTATATCAACCTGGGAGACCTGGCCATCTACTTCACTGCCCTTTCCTTCGGTCCCTTTACTGCGTTCATCGCAGGCGGGCTTGGAACTGCCATCGCCGACATAATAAGCGGTTTTTCCCAGTGGGCTCCCTTCTCCTTCATTATTCACGGGCTGCAGGGCCTAGCCGTAGGCATTATCCTTAAACTGCTCCTTCGCAGGGAAAACAAGTTCTTCATCAATATATCTGGAATAATCATATTTGCAGTGGGTACTGTGATTATGGCTGGTGGCTACTTTGCTGTAGGCAGCCTAATGGCGGGGGCAGGAGCCTCTGTGGTGGAGATTCCGGGCAACATAGTCCAGAACCTGGCGGGAATAATAGGGGGATATCTCCTCTACTCCGCGGTAAAGAAAGCATATCCCCCCTTTGTCAACTTCCGGGATTAAGCTCTAGGGGTTAAGCCAATCGTAGCCTTCGGATGGGAATCTGGTATACTGCCAGCCAAGATTATTCTTCAGATATTCACCATCATTTATAACAGTAAAAGATTTTTGTTCAGCAAGACCAATACTTTCATCAAGAACAAGTCTTTTTACTCCTGTATCAGTAGTTTCAGAAAAAGGGCTCTGTCCAACACATTGCTCAGTGGAGAGATTAGGGGAATAATAAATTGTGCAGACGCCATCTTTAAAATCGAGCCTGTAGCCATCGCTTGAGGTGGTGTGATAATACCCCCCTTCAAAGTTTTCAGCAGTTATTTTATTACTTCCACTTGAAGAGTCGTCGCATCCCAATACAAAGCATAATGTGATAACTGCTATAAGCAGCGTGATAAATTTTTTCATATCAGTTAACAGTCATCTTAGGCTTCTGCTTTGGTTTTTCCACCGGCTTTTCAGGCTCTGGAGGAACAGTTGAGCGGAACAGGCGGATTCCTACATTGGCCGATCCTTTCTCGGGCTTGCCGGAAGAAGTGATCTTGGTTGCACACTGTTTCTCGGTAGTCTTGTATGAACCGCCACAGTAATAGCGGACATCGTGGGTGAACTTAGGATTATTATCCCAGCACCACTCCCATACATTGCCGCTCATATCATAAAGACCGAAGCCGTTGGGTTTCTTCTTCGCAACATTGTGGGTCTTGAAATCGCTGTTCTTGTCGTACCAACCGACCTCGTCCAGCTTGTCGCTTCCGCTGTAAAGATATTCTTCATCTCCGTCGGCGCAGTACTTCCATTCTGCAATCAAAGGAAGTCTGTATCCGTTTCTGGTCTGGTCCCATGTTAAATGACCCAATTCTATCTTCTGGCCTGTGTGCGGAGCATAATCCCAGTTGTCAATGTCAAAGTCCTCATCAATTGCATATACAGGGTCGTAACCGGCTAACTTGCTCAGATAATTACAGAAATAGATGGCATCATAGAAACTCATGCTTTCTGCAGGCAGCAGCTTGAACTTAAACTTGAAGATATTCTCCTCAAAGACTG
>JAEEGK010029266.1_pt1 | contig 10998 bp, 10 predicted proteins | sample 8958771 | NCBI WGS metagenome assembly JAEEGK01 (sample SAMN16246547, study PRJNA631951) | gut metagenome | biome: gut microbiome; feature: rumen; material: SC-attached | host: Bos | place: Iran: Karaj | collected 2018-10 | reverse complement strand
CAGGAACCGGAGGTTCCGGAACAGAGTTCACCGCAAGCACAGTTGTTATAGGAAACATGGCAGTTTATGCGAAGTGGGACTCTTACAGCTACACAGTCAACTTTGACGACCAGGATGCTACAACCCCTGTAAGCCCGGCAAGCAAGACAGTGAACAGCCCTGCCACAACAATAGACTCGCTGCCGGCAAATCCTGCAAAGAACGGCCAGATCTTCATGGGCTGGTATACACAGACCGGAGGCGGCGGGACAAAGTTCACAGCCAGCACAACTGTAACTGGCAACATCACTGTCTATGCATACTGGGCTGACTACAGCTACACCGTGACATTTGATGACCAGGGTGCCACAACCCATGTGAATCCGGCAAGTAAGACGGTGAACAGCCCTGCCACCACAGTAGGCTCGCTGCCGACAGCACCGGAGAAAACAGACTATGTCTTTGGTGGCTGGTATACACAGCCGGGCGGAGCAGGATATGAGTTCACTGCTTTAACGGTAGTATTAGGCAATATCACAGTCTACGCCAAGTGGATTCCTGCTTACACTGTGACCTTCAATGACCTAAATGCAACAACACCAGCAAGTCCGACAACAAAGACTGTAATTTCTCCTGCAACTACAGTAGGTTCGTTGCCGACAAACCCTCAGAAGGCTTTCTGTACATTTGGAGGCTGGTACACGCAGCCAGGTGGTGGCGGAACACAGTTTACGGCAGAAACAACAGTCACTGGCAGTATCACAGTCTATGCAAAGTGGACATTTAATAATATGGTTGCCATCCCTGGTAAGACATTTAAAATGCTGAGCACAGAGGTCAACCAGGAACTGTATGAAACCATAATGGGCACAAACCCTAGTCATAATAAAGCTGGATTTGATTATCCTGTTGAATGTGTCAGCTGGTATGATGCTGTTGCATTCTGCAATGCATTGAGTGATTATGTAGGACTTGACCGTGTATATACAATCAATGGTAATGATGTCACTCAGGATACTTCTAAGAGTGGTTTCAGGTTGCCAACCAGTACAGAGTGGGAATATGCGGCAGCAGGTGGTCAGGCATATACCTATGCAGGAAGCAACACAATAGGTGGTGTGGCTTGGTATAAAGATAATTCAGGCGGTAATACCCACACGTGTGCATGTAAGACTTCTAACGGTTATGGATTGTATGATATGACTGGAAACGTGTCAGAATGGTGCTGGGATACTTTGTATGATGGATCCTCTTTAAGAAGACAACGCGGTGGATCATATATGCATGAAGCTTCTGATTGTGAGATAACTCATGATACTGCAAGTAATCCTAATTATAGTTATGTATATTTTGGTATCCGCGTAATATGCAAGCAGTAGCTGCACAAGCTTTATGCACATCAGGGCTGCCTTTTACGGCAGCCCTTTTTTCACCCCACACGATACTTCTTGTATCTCTTTACTTTTTGCTAAATATTTTTTATTCTATATAGATAGGGGAGTGCATTATGCTAAGACTATTTAACACCATGGGACGCGAAGTACAGGACTTTGTCCCGATACAGCCGGGCAAGGTAGGCTTCTACGGCTGCGGACCCACAGTCTATAACTACGCTCATATCGGAAACCTGCGCACCTATGTGTTCGAGGACTTCCTTAAGCGCACCCTCACATACCTTGGCTTCAAGGTAAAGCATGTAATGAACATCACCGACGTAGGTCATCTGACCTCCGACGCCGACGAGGGCGAGGACAAGATGGAGAAGAGCGCCAAGGCCACCGGCAAGAGCGTCTACGAGATAGCAGACTTCTACACCAAGGCATTCTTCAACGACACCGACCGCCTGAATATTATCCGCCCTACAATCGCCTGCAAGGCCACTGATCATATCAAAGAGATGATTGACCTGGTGAAGACACTGGAGGAGAAGGGCTACACCTACGAGTCCGGCGGCAACATCTATTTCTCAATCGACAAATTCCCTGACTATGGCAAGCTTGCCCTCTTGGACAGGCAGAGCCTCCAGGCAGGTGCCCGCATAGAAGTGGACGGCAACAAGCGCAATCCACACGACTTTGTGCTCTGGTTCACCAAATCAAAGTTCGAGAACCATGCCATGATCTGGGATTCCCCTTGGGGAAAAGGCTACCCGGGCTGGCATCTGGAGTGCAGTGCCATGAGCATGAAATACCTGGGTAAGCACTTCGACATACACTGCGGTGGAATCGACCACATCCCTATCCATCACACCAACGAGATAGCGCAGTCCGAGGCTGCCACCGGCGAGAAATGGGTCAACTACTGGCTCCATGCCGAGTTCCTGGTGCTCAACAAGTCCAAGATGTCAAAGAGCGCCGGCAACTTCCTTACCCTGGACCGCCTTGTGGAGCAGGGCTACGACCCGCTGGACTACCGCTACTTCTGCTTAGGCGGTCACTACCGCTCCCAGCTCCAGTTCAGCTTCGAGAGTTTGGATGCAGCAAAGAAGGCAAGGGCAAACCTGAACAAGGCTGTCCGGGAGCTCATGGACAAAACCAAACCGGCAGACAAGGCATCTCTTTCCGACGCAGCCAAAAAGTATATAGAACTTTTCACAGCAGATATCTCTGACGACCTGAACAGCCCCCGCGCTCTGGCCCGGATCTGGACTCTCCTTAAGGACAGCGCTCTTACCGACGCCGAGAAGCTGGCTCTTATCCTGGACTTTGACCGAGTTCTGGGACTCAAGCTGGACTCTGTTCCCGCTCTCCCATCCCAGGAGGAGGCCCCTGTAGAGGTTCCGGCAGAGGTGCAGGCCCTGATAGATCAGCGCAACCAGGCCAGAAAGGCCAAGGACTTTGCCACAGCAGACCAGTGCAGGGCAAAAATCAAGGAACTGGGGTACGAGATCAAGGACACCCCGCAGGGTACCACCTGCAGAAAATGTAACTAATTTGAAAGTAGGTTGTTTTAGCTAATGGATGATAAGACAAAAAAGGAATATTTCGAGAAGCTCTACAAAGAGATTTTCCCTGTAGTGATCAAGGTGTCTTATCATATCACTAAGGATCTGGATGCCGCCCAGGACGTGTGCCAGGACGCATTCATAAAGCTGTATAACCGGCTGGAGACATTCCCGGATGCGGAGGATGCCAAGTTCTGGCTGATCAGAGTGGTCAAGAACGGTTCCTTCAACTATCTGGAGCATGAGAAGGTCAAGCTGCGCGCTTTCGACAAGATGAAGCACAGCCCGGCTTACACCGACGAGACCGGCGAGAAGCAGCTTTTGAAGAAGGATGCTGCGGAGAAGGTCAACGAGGCCCTGGAGCAGCTTCCTGAGAACCTGAAGGCTCCCCTTATTCTACGGGAGTTCGGAGGGATGAATTACAAAGAGATTGGCGCTGCCCTCGGGATAAGCGAGAGCAATGTCAAAATAAGGATTTTCCGGGCGAGGGAGGCCCTCGGAAAACTGTTACCTGTAGGAGAGGTATATGTGCCCTGATGTAGAGATTCTTTCTTCATTCTATGATGACGAGCTTGAGGATTCCCAGAAAGAGGTTGTGAAGGCTCATGTGGATTCCTGCCCCCATTGCCAGAAGAAGCTGGCAGAGCTGAGTCTGATCTCAAGTGCCATCCGTGCAGATGAAGAGCCCGATTTCAAGATGGCCCAGATCAATGTCTGGAACAATCTTATGGATATTGTGGACCGCAAGGAGCAGAAAATCCAGAAGGCGAGCTTCTGGCAGCGCCGCTTCCAGATATCATTCCCGGCAGCAGCAGCCCTGGTGGCAGCCTTCGTCGCAATCCTCTCGTTCAGCGTGGTCGCATTCTATATGGGCAAGCACACCACATCCTCCCCGGCAAGCCCTGAGCTTAACATGAGTTATATCTCGGATCAGCTTTTCAACGACGACAACGCGATCCAGTTTGATATTCCTGCTGTCAACACAATTATAAAGGCAGAGGAGGAGCCGCTTCTTATAAGGGAAGTGGACTTTGTGAACAGTGATGGGAAGAAGTGATATGAGAAGATTATTTTTCGCATTCTATTTCTTTGTGTTTCCTCTTCTGATATTTGCCCAGGATAACCCTGCCGCAGATGGTAAACTCGATATAGAGAGCAACGACAGCCAGATCTATAACATGGCCATAGACCTTAAGATTCAGGACGGAGCATCTGCCCAAGTGGTATCTGACCACAAGGCCCAGCACCAGACTGTATCGGGACGCCCCGTGACACTCAACATAAACGGCGGAAACTTCAAGGCTGCAGTGCGCTTTTTCGTATATCCTATGATTGCTGACAACCTTATGCTGGTTGCCCAGAGCACCATCGTATTCATGAAGGAAGGACATCAGAGGATGCTCTCCTCCGCCAAGTCTATTCCTATAAAAGCAGGAGAGAAAGTCCTGTTCTTCCCTATGGGCGCATTCAACGACGGCGAGAAATCAGGGTATAAATGCAAGCTGGAGATGGAGATCTCCAAGTATCAGCAGCCTGGCACACAGGAATAAGCTGTGCAGGTCAAGCGGTTAATCTCTGAGATCTTTGCCTTCCTGGTATTCATCGGCCTTATTGCGGTCTATGTCTATTTCCAGCATCTGCAGGTCGATACCCCCGAGATAACATCCATAACCCCCGAAGTCGGCAACCCCGGTGACATCCTGGAGATACAGGGGCTCCGGTTCGGCGAGAACGAGGATTCCTCCGCAAGGAAAAAGCCCTACAACTGCTCTGTGTTCATCGGAAGCCGCCGTCTGGTGCTCTCCGACTACCTCCTATGGAGCGACACTAAAATTGAGATAAAGCTTCCAGCCGACATAAAGTCGGGACGGCTCTGGGTGGAGACCGAGAAGGGCAAAAGCAACGCCATGCTCTTTACGAACAGGCAGGAGATTCCTGTCACAGTCTCTTCCTTCCACGCCCCGGGAATGCCCTATATAGACCAGGTTACATCCACATCCCAATACCCCTCCATTGGGGACATGATTGTGATACACGGTTCAGGCTTCGGCTACGAGCAGGGGTCGGGTTATGTGCTCTTCCCGCTCAAGGCGCCGGAGGACAGCTCTATTGTGAACGAGGTGAGGGAGTTTGCCCCTGCCTATGGTGAATATGCCTACCAGGGATGGAGCGACACCGAGATTCAGGTTGTAATACCGGACGGAGCCACTATTGGCAGCCTCTGTGTGGTCACAGCATCAGGCAAGAGCAACCTGTTCCATCTTGAGATGTACGAGCCCATAAACAAGAAGCAGTACGTGAATCCTGAAGGCTACCAGATAGAATATGACCTGGAGGTCCACAACTTCGGAGACGACAAGCAGAATACAGTCCATGTGTGGATGCCGGATTTTGCCACCAGCCCGGAACAGCGGAACACCGAGGTCATGTCGGACCGCAGGGCAAGCCTGCCATCATACCGGGGCACCACATTGTACACATTCCATGGCGAGGAACTCACTCCCACCGCTGTGGTGCATAACAGCGCCATATTCCAGCGTTACGCCATTCTTTCGAAGATAGACACCTCCGATATCAGGAGGGATTACAGGACAGGTTCTGATTTCTATAAGGTCTACACCAGGGAGGAACCCATCATAGCAAGGAGCGCCTCCGGTGTGGACCGGGAGCTTAAGCGTGTGCAGCCATCCAAGAATCCATATCTGATGAGCAGGAACATCTATAACCAGGTGATAAAACTGAAGCGTGACAGCTCTCTTGAGTATGCCATGATGTTCACTGCGATGGCGCGTAAATCAGGCATTCCGGCCCGCCCTGTAAGCGGTTTTGTGGTGAATAAGGACAATGTTCCGGCCCTCCATTACTGGGCAGAGTTCTTTATTATGGGAATAGGGTGGCTCCCGGTGGATCCACAGCTCAAATCCTTTGCCACACTGGACTCAGACCATGTCACATTCTTCCGCGGTACAGCGGAACTTCCGCAGATAGATCCTTCCGGCGTTGTGCTGGTACCCAAGAGCAATCTGTATGCGCTGCAGAACATCTATACCGAGGTGGTTGGGCGTTCTGACACTGTGGCAGTGCAGTGGGACGATATGCAGGTAATCTCCCGCTGGTGATCAGTATAGGATCCGGAAGAAGGTGTTTCCCACCGAAGTTATATAAAAATTACCGTTAGATTTTCTATATTTCATGAGCTGCTGGAATCCGTGGGGATCCTGTATCGGAATCAGAAGTTCGCCCTTGGCCTTGAGCTGGTCGGTGAACAGGTTTGTCAGGGTGGTGACGCCCCCCTGAACGAAGATGATGTCGAAAGGCCCCAGGGACGCGAAATAATCGTAGCTGTTGCCGTAGTATGGGGTTATGTTCGAGAGTCCGTTGTCGCTGAATATCTTGGAATAGAGTTCTGAGTTCTTGCTGGTCTCTATAAGGTACACCTTGGGATAGAGCTGTGCGAACACCGATGCGCAGTAGCCCGCGTTGTTTCCTATTATAAGTACTTTAGGGTTGTCGAAGGTGGATATGCTGTTGAGGACAAAGGCAATATCGGCCTTGGACGGGATGCGGCCGCCGTCGGAGAGGGGAAGGGATGAATCCATGTCGGCATAGGTTTTAAGGCTCTCGGGCAGGAACTGAGCCCTGTCTACCTTGGACAGCGCAGAATCGACCTTTGTGTTCTTTCCGGCAGGCTTGGCATCCTGCGCCAGGGGCCTGAAAATGAGTAAAAATAAGAAGAAAAAGAGCCAAAGGCGTTTCATCAGGGTAAGTATACCCCTTTTTATGCTATGTTGCATAGAGAAAATGTATAAGTTTTTAAACAAAATGATTGACTTATTGGAAAACATAATGGTAAAATCAAGTATAAAGTACTTCCTGTAGGGGAAGTAGAGATTTAAAAGAGGAGATAAATTATGTCCAAAACAGAATTGGTAGAATTCATTGCAAAACAGACAGGCCTTTCAAAGGCAGCTGCTGCACGCGCTCTGACAGCTACCCTCGACGGAATCACAACTGGGATTAAGAAAAGCGGAAAAGTAGTTCTTATCGGATTTGGCACATTCGCTGCTAAGAAGAGAGCTGCAAGAAAGGGAATCAACCCTGCAACAAAGAAAGAGATCAAGATTCCTGCAAAGAAAGTTGCTACATTCAAGGCTGGAAGCAAGCTGAAAGCTGCTGTAAAATAATCTTTGCTTTTGAGTGATCTACACACCTCTGTGATTTTATCATGGAGGTGTTTTTTTTAGCTATGCTGGGAACAGTTTTATTCGGTATCAACAACATATACACTGTACGCACCTCTGACCGCACAGAGCACCTGTGCCGGATTAAGGGAAAAGTGCTTAAGGGCTGCGAGAACGTTTACAACCCAATAACAGCAGGGGACCAGGTGGAGTTCGAGGAAGGCCTTATCACCGCACTTGTTAAGCGTCGGAACGCCTTTACCCGATGGAACCGCAAAAGGTTCATGCAGCAGATCATAGCTGCCAACCTGGATGTGCTCTTCTGTGTCACAGCACCCTGCGAGCCGCCGTTCCGGCCACGGTTTCTGGACAAGGTCATAGCCAATGCCTGCGGCAAGTATGCCGACGAATACGAGGTGGTGCTGGTGCTTAACAAGTGCGACCTGGGCATAGGGCCCGAGGTGGAGAGCCGTCTCGACGTGTACCGCAGCATGGGGTACCGCGTTATCCAGGTTTCGGCCAAGACCGGGGAGGGGCTTACTGAGCTGCGCTCCTATGCCCAGGGAAAAGTTTGCGCCTTCGCGGGGCAATCCGGGGTGGGCAAGTCCTCGCTCCTGAACGCACTGAGCCCCCAGGTGTCCCGCCGGGTGGGCGAAGTCTCCAAAAAGTACAACAGGGGCCGCCACGTGACCAACTATTCCCTCTATGTTCCCGACGATGAGCATGGCGGTGGCATAATCGACACCCCGGGCATCCGGGAGATCTTTGTGGACAGCATAGAGCCGCTTGAGCTTATCCTCCATTTCAAGGAGATGGCTCCTTACTACGGCAAATGCAGTTTCTCCACCTGCACCCATACTGTGGAGAAGGGGTGCGCCCTGCGCTCTGCGGTGGATAAGGGGCTTGTCCACCCCGACAGGTACGAGACCTATCTGCGCACTTACAGCGAGCTTACTGAACAGGCATCGGTGATTTATGGAAAAGAATATACTTGAGCTTTTAGGCTTTGACACCATAAAAGAGAGCCTGAAACAATACTCTGTCTCGGCCTGCGGCGCCGAGCTTATAGAGAGTCAGGAACCGGAGACCGATTTTGCCAAGTGGCAGGAAAGACAGAAAATATTTATAAATTTTAAAAGTGTACTTGATAAAATAACAGAATTTCCAGACTTTTCATTCCCTAATATAGAAAATTATATAGTTTTGGCTGAGAAACCAGGCTCTGTCCTTGAGGCAGTGGAGCTGGCTCAGATCCATACATTCCTCAGATCAGCGGCTGTGCTTAAGAAATTCCTCTATTCTCTTGAGGGCTTTGACCCGGTCGCCTTCCTGGGAGATTTTGAGGAGTTTGTGGACCTGCGGAACGAGATAGCCAAATATATCCGCCCTGACGGCGAGATAAAAGAGGATGGCATCAAGGAGCTGGTGGCCATAAAGAAGCGCATAGCAGTGGCCAACCGCCAGATATACAAGGCTGCCGAGGAGTACTTCATCAACAGCGAGTACAGGCAGTACTGGCAGGAGGGCAACATAACCATGCGGGACGGCAGGGCAGTACTGCCCCTCAAGGCCAACTTCAAGGGCAAGGTGCCGGGCATAATCCACGCCTCATCGGCCCGTGGCAACACCATATTCATCGAGCCCTCCGGCCTGGTGGAGAAGAACAACCAGCTGATGGAGCTGGAGGATGAGTACAGGCGCGAGGTGCTGAAAATCCTAAGGAACCTGAGCTTCAAGGTGGGCTTTGTCTCCCAGGGCCTCCTCCAGCTCTCCCGGCAGATAGCCCTGTTCGACAGCTACTACAGCCGCTGGCGCTACACCGCATCCTACGGTGGCGTTATCCCCGACCACTCCGAGGAGGGCCTTGCCCTTTACGAGGCGCGCCACCTGCTCCTGGGTAAGAAAGCAGTCCCCATCGACATAATTGCAAGCAAGGATATAAACATACTGCTCATTAGCGGCCCGAACACGGGCGGAAAGACAGTGGCCCTCAAGACCTGCGCCCTCATAGTGCTGATGAACCAGTTCAACCTGGGGCTCCCGGTGAGGGAGGGGAGCTATCTGCCGTTCTTTGACAACGTGCTGGCCGATATCGGCGACGGGCAGTCCATAGCCGACTCTCTCTCCACATTCTCTTCCCACATGAAGAACATATCCCACATACTGGAGGTTGGGACTGCCAAGTCCCTCATACTGCTGGATGAGCCCGGCACCGGCACAGACCCGGACGAGGGGGCAGCCATTGCCCTTGCCGTATTTGACCAGATTGTGGCCATGGGTGCACTGGCACTGGCCACAACACACCAGACTGTGGTCAAGAACTATGCGCTCACCAACCCCAAGGCCGAGAATGTGTCGGTCAAATACGACCCCGATACTTTCACACCGCTCTACAAGCTGGTCTACGGCATGCCGGGCGAAAGCTTCGGTATCGACATTGCGGGCCGCAACGGCATGGCGGGCGCTGTCATAGACAAGGCCAGGGAATACCTGGGCAGCGAGAAGATAAACATAAGCAAGATGCTGCAGGAGATTTCCTCCCGTCATGCCCAGCTGGACGAGAAGGAGCGCTCTGCCGCCCAGAAGGAGACAGAACTTAGGGAGAAGGGCCGGCAGCTTTCGCTCAAGGAGATACAGCTGCGTCAGCAGGAGTACGAGCTCAAGAAGCAGGAGTCCAGCTCCTTCCGCCATCTGGTGGCCGACACCTCCAGCCGCCTTGAGAACCTGGTGCGGGAGCTCCGGGAAGGGGAGATAACCAAGGAGAAAACCAAAGAGGTAAAGGCCTTTATAAACGAGCTGCACCAGCAGGAAGAGGCCCTGGATGCCAAGGTGGAGAGCCTGAAGCCACAGCCCGAGGAAGGGCCTGTCTACAAGCCGGATGACCCGGTCTATGTGGGCCCCAGCAAGAAGGATGGCTATGTCATCCGGGAGATGAAGAAGGGCAAGTACCTGGTGGCTGTGGGGCAGATGCGGCTGGTGGTGGAGGCCTCTGAGCTGGCCCCTGGCAAGGCGCAGCCAGAAGGCACTTCTGTGCGCAAATCGGTCCTTGCCAGCTACCGCAAGCCTGTTCTGGAGCTGGATATACGCGGGTACCGCCTGGAAGAGGCAATACAGGCCATGGAGAGCCAGATGGACAGCGCCCTTTTATGCGGTCTCTCCGAGTTCTCGGTCATACATGGCACCGGGGAAGGAATTCTGCAGAAGGGGGTGCGGGACTACCTGCATGGTAACCGCAACGTGAAGTCGTATACCTTTGCCCGCCCCGAGGATGGCGGCTTTGGTAAGACTATAGTCAAACTGGTGGAATGATGGAAGATATAATACTTGCTAAAAAAGCATTAAGAGCCGCCATGAAGGCCAGACTGAGCCTGGTACCAGCGGAGGATGCAGAGCGCGCCTCCCGGGGCGTTCTCTCACAGCTTGAGCACCTTGACCAGTGGAATAGGGCAGAGACAGTGCTGGCCTTCCTTTCCATGAAGGACGAGATCGGCACCGCCTGCATCCTCCGACAGGCCCTGGCACAGGGGAAAGCCCTGGCTGTACCCAAGGTGGTGGGCGACAACTTGGTCTTCTATCAGATCAGCGACATAGAGAAAGATGTGGTCCCTGGGGCCTTCGGCATACTGGAGCCTATACCCGGGCTTTCCCCGCTGGACACACAAGCCCTTTCAGGGCAGCGAGCCCTGGTCCTGGTGCCGGGCCTGGCTTTCGACAAGGAAAACTATCGTCTGGGGCGGGGAAAAGGCTTCTACGACCGTTTTTTGGCCTCTGCAGGGGATTCCTTATACAAGATTGGAATAGGGTACAGTTTCCAGTTGGTGGAGCAGGTTCCTCACGAAGCCCACGACCTTAAACTTGACGCAATTATACTGTCACCCTGACTTCTCAGAATTT
>JAEEGK010029264.1_pt1 | contig 10998 bp, 8 predicted proteins | sample 8958771 | NCBI WGS metagenome assembly JAEEGK01 (sample SAMN16246547, study PRJNA631951) | gut metagenome | biome: gut microbiome; feature: rumen; material: SC-attached | host: Bos | place: Iran: Karaj | collected 2018-10 | reverse complement strand
ATTATCGCTTAGCCTGGTCGCATTTTTATGTATTGTCGATACCACAGACCTTGCCGGGCCAGATAGAATTCCCGCATAATAGCTATCCGCGCGCACCCATTCGTTTCGGTTAAGAACGGCAAGCAATTCTTTTGTTCTTTGTGTTGTTCGCGCTGAATCGAGAAATGGAAGCAATGCTTTTTGTAAATGACCCCACGCAGGCCAAAAAGCAGGTTCTTGCCCTTTTGTCCGATTAAGTTCAATCCTGTGTTTGTAGCTCCTGATGAACCTCTCTCGGTCTCCCTTCCAGGTACAAATTCTTTCTTCCAATCGCGCAAATAACTCATCGGAACAAGACGGGGAATGCTTTTTCAAGACATCCTTGCATGTCGCAAGATAGTCATATTCATTGCTGATACAGTCAAGAATACGATTATCAAAATCGCTCAGAAGCCATTCTATGGCAAAGTTGCTGTAATCGGTAGGGAGTGCAAGTAAAGTTGACAATGCCAATTCATTTGAAATCCCATTCCGAAAACTTCCGGCTTTCTCAACATAGGCCATAGCTTCTTCCGGGTCACTTTTAGCTAGAATTCCGAGCGCTGATTTTACAATCTCAACAGTCTCTCTAGCTATACTTAATTCATATTGTCGAGGAAGCCAATATCTTTCCTTGAAATCAATCCCGGGATGAAGTGAAAGCGGCGTGTTTTTTGCACTGTTACAAAGGAGCTCAAATAACGAATGAATGATACCAATATAGTTTTCCTCGCTGAATTTGGGGCGTTCTTTATCATCTATATAGATATGCTGCGCTCCATATATATTCGCATTTAAGAGAAAGCAGGTTAATACCTGAATGATATGATCCGGCTGAGTACGCTCCAAATTGACAAAGTGAATGCCCGAGAGAAATGAACTGTCACTTTCGTATAATTCCATACGAAGAGCAAAAAGTTCCTCGTTCTCTGCGTCAATCTCTGTGCCAAGAACTGTTATCGCTTTTTCGGGACTTGCCTCGCCGGTTTCCATCATCTTCCGTAATATTGAGGCAACAAAGCCCGGGGAATAGTACCTCATCGAAACCAGAAGCGGGAATCCTTCTTCGCTTAACCAGTCAAAGCCCGGCTCCTTTGCCAAATGTTCAATAAATACCGGATGGCGTTCATAGACAGTCTGTAAGATAAAGTTGTGCCAGTCAGCGGTCTTAAAGAATTCATCTAGGAGCTTATAGGTTGCAAATACTGGTGTTGATAGTTGGCTGATAGTCTCAAACACTGCCGCCTTAAAATAATAATGGATCTGGTCGGACCCCAACAGGTCTTTTGCTTGCTTTGAAAACAGGGCTTGATTAGTTTCCGCAATGTTTTGAAAAAGAGCCGAAAGTCTATATCGAAACATCGGCATTTGAGTGCCCCATGATAAAACCGAGGAAAGCAGATCCTGCCTGACGGTGAAAATGGCGTTCAGGTCATTCGCAAGCAAAAATGAATCCAAAAAGCTCTGATGAACAAAAGAAACGGTATTATTCTCCAGTCGCAAAACTCCACAGGAAGCCAAAAATATTATCTCATGTGTATATTTAGGAAACATTGCATGAGGGAGCGAAAAAGAAGCTGAATTGCTAATTGCTGCAACGAGTTCGTCAACACAACTTGCAAGAGAGTCTCCATTGTGCCCCGCAGCGGCATAATTATCCTGTATCTGAGACCACCATGAACGGACCATCTCTTGTGAGGATGTGATCTGATTCGACCGCCTCTTTGAATCAAGCTTTAGCCATACATATAGGGATGACGGAACACGTATAAGTTCCTTTACCCTACCAGTAAGCTTGTCATACTCATCTCCAATAATTTGCTTAACCTCATCATCTGTGAGGATTCCTACGTTTATTTCGGACCATAAATCCCTTTCTTCTTGTTCTTCTTCGTTAAAAAGCGATTGAATACCGGCGTCATTCTCATAATCAAAAGTTCTGACAGAAAAGACGACCGACATGTGCCCGCTGGCGTGTTTGTTAATCGCACGCACTTGCTCAATCATTTCTTTACATATATCAAGAGCTGTAGACGAGTGCATGGCTGTCCATCGAAGAGCATCTAACTGGTCAAGTATAAGGACACTCGGCTTTGATCCTGATATGGCGGACAAACAGCTAACTGGGGATCCCGGTAATCCAAGTGACTCACCATATTTATCTGCGAAATCATGAGGGATGTGCTTGTCCAGCTGAATGGCCAGATAATCAATATGATTGCTCTCCAAATAGCTTATAAGTTCGCGAACACATCCACTTTTTCCCACACCAGCTTTCCCGTGCAGAACAACTGATTTGCCCGCATCTATTTCATGAATTAATCTTTCGGTGCTTTCTCTATGAAACAAGCTTCCTTGGATAGGATCATAGGAATCAACAAAACGCTTGTTAAGTCGAGTGATAACGGGAACAATGCGGGTATCGCCCATACGAACTCGAGGGGATACTCCATTCTCGCGGAGATACTTAACAATATCTGAAACTGTTATTCCTTTTCCATATGAAGCTGTGTCGTTCACAAAGTTCTCCAGGAGAACACGTGTGGTCTCTGCTGTGCCCCAGAAGTAAATGCCGACAATTTGCTCAAGATCTTGAACCATTTCAGAATTGTTAGGGCGAACTAGGAATTCACATCTAGACAGAAGGTTAACAAGCTCGTTAAGTTGATCATCGTTGTCGTGACTCAGCCTAAAATATCGTTCACATGCGCGAAAGGAATCAAGTAGGTTTTTGTTGGACAATGCATTTGCATAAAAACTTTTAGCTGAAGGATATGTTTTTGCTCTATCACATAATTCTTCAAGTCCGCCATAATATAAGGGAGAAACAAAGCAGAACCTGCATGTAGGATCGCTACGTAACAGCGCTTGAACCCGGGAGAAAAGGTTATACCCCTGCAAATCACTGGGCCGCCAATGATCATTCATTCCGTTGCTGCCTTTGCACTGGTAGTATGTTTTGCTTCCGTTCTTTGCAACGGTATAGAACTCACAAATATCAGAGTTTTCTTCGACTGGCTCGACTACGACAGAGGCAATCTCCTCGGCGACAAGACGAATCAATATTCGAGCTAGACATCTATTCTCATAAACGTTTCCTTGCTTATCAGATCTTCCGCCTTTTTCGAAAGACATAGAATCACTCCTTTGTCTAATCTCTTGTTATTAATTGTATCACAACACTCTGCAATTGCAAAACGTAATAGAACCTTGTTGAAGAAACTATCAAGGGGACAATATGATTTTCCTACTTTGTCCACTATCGATATCAATGGCTGCCCATTATTTGTTGAAACAGAAGCAAAGTATTGACATTAGGGGATTTATCCCCTATACTGATAGTAGATCATCAGAGAGGAGCGATCATATGCCAACAATCAGTTATTTTTACGGAATAATCATTGTTATGTACTTACGTAATAAGGAACACAATCCTCCGCATGTTCATGCTATCACGCAGGACTTTGATGCACCATTCTTGATTGAATCCGGAGAGATCATGGAAGGAGAATTTCCTCCGAAGGCAAAAAGTCTGGTTAAAGAGTTCATTTTAAAGTATCAGAATGAACTTCTGGAAATGTGGGAAACTGAAAAATACAAGAAACTGCCTCCGCTTAATTAAACCATTGCCGGATGATGAAAGGAGGTGCTGGCGATGTTTCATAAAGCGATAGAATTAAAGCTTTTAGAAGGCACTTCTTTGGAAGTAAGCTTCCAGGATGGAATTGTCAAACGATACGATATGAGCGTACTGTTCTCTAAGTATCCACAGTTAAAACAGTTAGAGGATAGATCCTTGTTCTTATCTGGAAAGATGCAGGGGGCATACGGTATTGTTTGGAGTGATGACCTTGATATCGAGACAGAGACGATCTATGAAGACGGCGAAACTGTTCGTCATGAAAAAATAATCGTTCATCAAGAGTCAGCACATGCCGTTGCAGCAGCGCGTGCAATTGCAGGTATTTCTCAAAAGCAGTTGGCGGAATTGTCTGGGATTGATCAGTCTGATATTTCTAAAATAGAGAGGGGTATCGCGAATCCTTCTGTTGCGACACTTGATCGAATTGCAAAAGCATTGGGTGGACAATTAGCCATTTCTATCGAAATTCCAATAACTGCGTAATAGTTCAAATAAATAATGACAGACCGGGTCAATTCCCGGCCTGTCATTATTTACTTGCATTATCGTTGCCATATATACTGACCTTGCACGATGTGCAAATCAATATAAGGAGGCCAGAAAAATGGCAACAAGTAAGTTTTTATCATTGGAGCAGTTTACATTTATTGCAGTTCCTCCCGAAAGTCATATCAGTAGCCTTCGCGTGAACATGTACGCAGATGGTCGACTGACTTTAAACGGGAAACTCGCAGAGATCCTAGCGGAAAAAACCAAGGCATAGCAACGGTTTGAACGAGTTTGTCCTATTATATCTCGTACCTCAATGCACCGGACGATGCTGGTAGCTTTCATATCTATCTTTCCTCCTGCTTTCGGCAAACCCGCATGGCACACGGCGCAAATCCTGCCTGCCCATGTCTAGCTGCCTTCTGTCTCTCCGGCGATTCGGGCGATGCCCGAAATAGCCTGCGCAGGAATTAGGTTCCACATTTCTATGCGCCTGGCCGGAATTGCCATAAAGTATGAGCTGGATTCCAAGCCTGTTCTCACCTTGAAGACGTATTCCATCCTTGCTTTTCCAACGCTGAAACTATATATTTAGCATAGGAGCAACGCCATGCATATTCTTTTTTAATTCGATCAAAAGGGAGTGTTTTCATGGGCTTCCAACTCAGACATAATTACCGTTACGCCTTGGCATGCGTGACCAGCATGGGCGTGCGCATCACCCCGGAGGATCGGATGGCGGTCCACAACTCTAACCGCTTTTATCTTCAGGCCACCAGCGCGGAAACGAACGTGTTGAATGTTTCCTCCAGCTTGGGGAAGCCCTGCCTGGCTCTGACCCGCTTTGTGGAGGGCAGCCCTATCGCCGCCTTCATCCAGTCCCAACTGCGCGCGCGGGGCATTTCCTATGAAGGCCCGGAGGTCCCCCAGGGCGGTCCATGGGGTTACCGGCACCAATTCAATATTGCAGATTCCGGCTTCGGCCTGCGGGGCCCGAGGGTTTGGAACGACCGGGCGGGTGAAGTGGGGCGGACCCTATGCGCGGCGGACTTCGATCTGGAGCGCATTTTCGGGCAGAAGGGCGTGGCTATCCTGCACCTGAGCGGCCTGATTGCCGCCATGAGCCCGGAGACTACAGCATGCTGCCTGGAGGTGGTCCGGGCTGCCAAAGCCCACGGAACGGTGGTGAGTTTCGACCTTAACTACCGGGCAGCCTTCTGGAAGGGGCGGGAGGAAGAGCTTCGCACCGCTTTCCGGGAGTTTGCCTCTCAGGCGGATATCCTAATTGGCAACGAAGAGGATTTCCAGCTTTGCCTGGGCTTCTCCGGGCCGGAAGCAGGAGGAAAAGACCTGCAGAGCAAGATCGGCTCCTTCCAAACCATGATCGCCCAGGTGGTGAAGGAATACCCCGGCGTGCAGTTCTGCGCCACCACGCTGCGGCAGGTCATTTCCGCCAACGAGCATCTCTGGGGCGCGATAGCCTGGCAGGAAGGGCGATGGCATGTGGAGGAGCCCCGCTCCATTCCAATCCTGGACCGCATCGGCGGGGGCGACGGCTTCAGCGGCGGGCTGCTCTACGGAGTCCTGCACGGCTGGGAGACGAAAAAATGCCTGGCCTTCGGCTGGGCCTGCGGGGTGCTGGCGGCTTCCAGCCTCAATGACTATGCAGAGCCTGCGGACGAGAAGCAGGTATGGGACGTGTATGCCGGGAACGCCCGGGTGCAGAGATAGGAGGCGGCGGTATGTCCAGAGCGGATATCGGCCTGATCGGCCTTGCAGTCATGGGTGAAAACCTGGCGCTGAACATGGCCTCCCACGGCTTCACTGTGGCCGTTTATAACCGCACAGTGGAAAAAGTGGATCGTTTCGTCGCCGGGCGGGGCAAAGACGCAGGTATTCTGGGTTGTCACAGCCTGCAGGATTTGTGCGCTTCCCTGAAAACGCCCCGGAAGGTCTTTCTCATGGTGAAAGCCGGGCAGCCGGTGGACGACCTGATCGGGCAGCTACTGGAACTACTGGAGCCTGGGGACGTCATCATCGACGGGGGCAACAGCCACTTCCCCGACACCATGCGCCGCGCCGCGCTGGCTGAAAGCCAGGGGTTTCTCTATGTGGGCTGCGGCGTCAGCGGCGGCGAGGAGGGAGCACTGAACGGCCCCTCCATGATGCCCGGCGGCTCCCCCGAAGCTTGGGCGCTGGTGAAGCCCATCTTCCAGAGTATCTGCGCCAAAGCCGAGGACGGCTCCCCCTGCTGCGAATGGGTTGGAGAAAACGGTGCGGGCCACTTCGTCAAAATGGTCCACAACGGCATCGAATATGGGGATATGCAGCTAATATGCGAGGCATATCAACTGATGCGGGACGGATTGGGCATGAACTGCGAGGAGATGCGGGACACATTCGCCCGCTGGAATGAGACCGAACTGAACAGCTATCTCATCGGCATCACGGCAGACATTCTGGGCTACCGGGACGAGAAAGGTGAAATAACGGTGGAGCATATCCTGGACACCGCCGGACAGAAGGGCACCGGGAAGTGGACGGCCATCGCCGCGCTGGAGGAAGGCGTGCCCCTCACCCTGATCAGCGAAGCGGTCTTTGCCCGCTGCCTCTCCGCCCGGAAGGAGGAACGGCTGCGGGCATCGGAGATTTTCCCCCGGCAGCTGCCTGCCTTTGAGGGGGACAGGGCTGCTTTTGTGGAGTGTATCCGCAAAGCCCTCTATGCCAGCAAGATCGTATCTTATGCCCAGGGCTTTCAGCTCATGGGCAGCGCAGCGCAGACCTACGGCTGGAATCTCAACTATGGAGGCATCGCCCTCATGTGGCGGGGCGGCTGCATCATTCGCAGCGCCTTTCTCGGTAAGATCAAGGAGGCCTTTGACAAAAACCCGGAGCTGGACGACCTGCTGACAGATGAGTATTTCAGCGCCATAATTCGGCAGCTGCTCCCAGCCTGGCGGAAGGTGGCAGCCTGGGCGCTGACGGCGGGCATCCCCGCTCCGGCCTTCACCGCCGCCCTCAGCTGGTTCGACGGCTATACCACCGCCCGGCTGCCTGCGAATCTGCTCCAAGCCCAGCGGGACTACTTCGGTGCGCACACCTATGAGCGCATTGACGCGCCCCGAGGCAAACACTTCCATACGGACTGGACCGGCCACGGCGGCGGAACCGCTGCGGGGACTTACAACGCTTGAAGCGAAGGAGGAAACGGAGATGGAGCTTCCATTCAAACCGGATCTCACAGATAAGGTCGCAGTGGTGACCGGCGGAGCTGGGGTGCTTTGCTCCGCATTTTGCCGCGCCCTGGCCGCCTGCGGAGCGCGGGTGGCAGTGCTGGGGCGCACAGCTTCCAAAGTCGATGCCTTGGCAGCGGAGCTTCGGGCAGCGGGCGGAAAGGCCATGGGACTCGCCGCCGACGTGACCGATAAAGCGAGCTTACAGGCCGCGGACGCGCTATTGAAGCGCGCCTGGGGGCCCTGCGACATTTTGGTGAATGGGGCCGGGGGTAACCGGCCTAACGCCACCGCCGACGACGAGTTTTTCTCGGCAGAGACCATGGACGATCCGGCAAAAAAGAGCTTCTTTGACCTGACGGAGACCGCTTTCGGGGAGGTGTTTTCCCTGAATCTGCTGGGGACGGTCCTCCCCACTCAGGTCTTCGCCGCAGACATGGCCCGCGCCGGTCATGGCTGCATCATCAACATCAGCTCCATGAACGCCTTTACCCCCCTGACGAAGATCCCCGCCTACAGCGCGGCCAAGGCCGGGGTCTCCAATTTCACAGAGTGGCTGGCGGTCCATTTCGCCGGGAGCGGCATCCGGGTCAACGCCATCGCCCCTGGCTTTTTCTCCACAGCACAAAACGAGAAGCTTCTGTGGAACGAGGACGGCAGCCCCACCCCTCGCACGGGGAAGATCCTTGCCGCCACCCCCATGGGCCGCTTCGGGAAACCGGAGGAGCTGATCGGATCCCTGCTCTTCCTCTGCGACGAGCATTGCTCCGGCTTCATCACCGGGGTGGTGCTGCCCGTGGACGGGGGCTTTCGGGCCTATTCGGGGGTGTAGGATGGAACTGTATCGGGTCGCGGAGTCTAAGGAAGGCCTCAGCGAAGAAGAGATTCGTGAATGCTTGCTCCGTTCGTTGGATGGGAAGGAGCCGAAGCGGGTCCTGATCCTTCCGCCTGACTTCACCCGCTTCCATTCCGGGGCGGGAGCTATTACGAATTACTATTATCATTCGCTCACGCAGCGAGGCGCGGAGGTGGATATCCTCCCCGCCTTGGGAACCCACGCTCCCCTCTCCCCCACCCAGCGGGAAACCATGTTCGGGGATATCCCTGCGGAGCGATTCTTCGTTCATGACTGGCGACACGACGTGGTGAAGCTGGGGGAGGTCCCCGCTGAGTATGTCAGCGAGATCACGGAGGGCCTTTGGCGGGAAGGCGTCAGCGTAGAAGTAAACCGGCGGGTCATGAACGAGGGCTACGACCTCATCATCTCCCCCGGGCAGGTCGTGCCCCACGAGGTCATCGGCATGTCCAACCACGCAAAGAATATCTTTGTGGGGGTCGGCGGAAGCGACATGATCAACAAATCCCACATCATCGGCGCGGTCTACGGCATGGAGCGGATGATGGGGCGGGATCACACGCCGGTGAGAAAGCTTTTCGACTATGCGATGGAACATTACCTGGCGAACCTGCCGATCCTGTGGGTGCTGACGGTCGCCACGGCCCCAGCGGGGAGCATCCGTACCCACGGGCTGTTTATCGGGGAGGATCGCCGCTGTCTCACGGAAGCGGTGAAGCTGGCGCAGGAAAAGAACATCGACTTTGTGCCGCAGGGCGTCAAGAAGTGCGTTGTGTATTTGGACCCGGCGGAGTTCCAGAGCACCTGGCTGGGGAACAAGGCCATTTACCGCACGCGGATGATGATGGCGGACGGCGGGGAGCTGATTGTACTGTCTCCAGGTGTGGAGCGCTTCGGGGAGGACCCGGAGTGTGACCGGCTCATCCGCAAATATGGCTACCGAGGGCGTCTGGCGACGCTGGAGGCCCTGCAGGCGCCGGAAAACGGCGACCTGCGGGCAAATATGGGAGCGGCAGCCCACCTGATCCACGGCTCTTCCGATGGGCGTTTTTCTATTACTTACGCCGTGCGGAGCATCTCCCAGGAAGATGTCCGAAGTGTGGGGTATGCTGCGGCAGACTACGACGAGATGGCAAAGCTCTATGACCCGGAAAAGCTCCGCTATGGCTTCAACACTGTGGCGGGCGAGGAAGTCTTTTATATTCCCAATCCTGCCCTGGGACTCTGGATCGACCGGGAAAGATTTTCTAATTAAGGAAACAGTCGGCTGCCCTTTGTCAAGGGTAGCCGCAGCGCTAAGGAGGCAATTATGGCTGAGCGGAAATCCGAATTCATGAACCAGTCGGCAGTGCTGGGACTCACCGTTTATCCCAAGTCAGTTGATGAGGCGAGTGGGACCGTCTGCGCCGTCGTCCGGGACGGCGGCACAAAGAAACTCGCCGTCCTGGGGAACGGCGAGTTTTCCGGTGAAGCAAAGGGCGGGCTGCTGCTTTGCCCTTTGACGGTGGAAAACGCAAGGGCGCTCATGGCAGTGTTTCCCTATACGAAGCCCCGGAGGCACCGGGGGCATCCCTTTACTTTCGGCCTGGGGGACCGGCTGGGACTGGCGACGCCGGGACATGTGCGGGCCATTTCCGGGTATGACGTGTTCCCTGTCTTCGCTCAGCAGTCCATGCGGGAACTGCGGCTCACTGGGCGAAGCTTCGCTGATGTGATTGCCGACGCTGCCTTTGGGGTATTTCAGGAGGGCTACAAGAGCGGCTACGGAGCCGATGGGGACCATTTGAAAACGAAGGAAGAAATTGCCTACGCCCTGGAGAGCGGCTGCAGCATGATTACCCTGGACTGCTCGGAGCAGATCGACACGGAGGTCTCGGCAATGTCCGATGTGGAAACGGTAGTCGCTTACGGGCAGCTGCCAATGGAATTGCGGGAGCGCTATGAACAGCACTATCTGGGCAAGGAGCTGCCCCTGGTCGGCCGCCTCTCCCCCGCCGAGCTGCAGCGGATCGTGCTGACCTTTCACAAGGCCGTCGACCATGCCATTGATTGCTATCGTTATATCCGGGAGGACTGCGGCTCCGACGCGGATTTCGAGCTGTCCATCGACGAAACGCTGACGGTCACCACCCCAGCGGAGCATTTCGTGATCGCAAGCGAACTGGCAGCGAAGGACGTCCGGCCGGACAGCATCGCTCCCCACTTCACCGGGACTTTTGAGAAGGGCGTCGAGTATTCCGGCAACCTCTCTGCTTTTGCCCAGGACTTCGAGGCGCATCAGAAGATCGCGGAGCATTTCGGCTATAAACTGTCTCTGCACTCCGGTTCGGACAAGTTCTCTGTATTCTCCACTGTGGGACGCGTGACGAAGGGCCGCGTGCATGTCAAGACGGCGGGCACCAACTGGCTGGAGGCCGTTGCCGTCGTGGCGGAGCGCGATCCGCACCTGTATCGCATGGCGCACAAGTTCGCGCTGGGACACCGCGCGGAGGCGGAGAAATACTACCATGTCTCCACCGACGTCCTGGAGATCCCGAACATCGATCTGCAGAGTGACGCGTATCTCCCGGAGTATCTCAAGATCCCCGCTTCCCGCCAGACGCTGCACATCACCTACGGTCTGCTGCTGGCCGAGCCGTGGTTCCGCGGTCCCTTCTTTGATCTGCTGAACCGCTGCGAGGAGGAATACTATGCCCGCCTCGTCGCCCATATCGGGAAGCATTTGCGCTATATCACCGCGGAAGCCGGAAAGTAAATCA
>JAEEGK010029262.1_pt1 | contig 10999 bp, 6 predicted proteins | sample 8958771 | NCBI WGS metagenome assembly JAEEGK01 (sample SAMN16246547, study PRJNA631951) | gut metagenome | biome: gut microbiome; feature: rumen; material: SC-attached | host: Bos | place: Iran: Karaj | collected 2018-10 | reverse complement strand
CCCAATCCCCAATCCCCAATCCCCAATCCCCAATCCCCAATCCCCCTAGACTTAAAGTAAAAATTTGATTTTCTAAATTTTTATACTAATTTAAATTGAAACAATAAATTTAAAAAATGAAAAAAAATAATAAAATTATTTCAATTAAATAAATTTATATAAAAAATGGAAAATTTATCTTCAGTAGATAATTCATCAATAGAAAATATAATAAAATGTACAATATGTCAAAAGAAAATAAAAGATCCAACAATGTGTCCATTTTGTCAGAAATTATATTGTGAAAAATGTATTCAAAAATATTTATTAGATAATAAAAGTCAATGTCCTCTTTGTAAAACTTCATTAAGATCATCTCAATTAATTCAAGTTTCTTTTATGGCAGAAGTGGCAAATTTTATTGATAAAATGAATAATAATAAAAAAAATGAAGAATTAGAAAATTGTCCAAAACATAATATTCAATATTTATATTATTGTAAAAATTGTAATGTTCCTCTTTGTTCAGATTGTTATATGTTTGAAGATAATCATAAAGAACATGAAATAAAAAGAATTAATGATGTTTATAAAGAACATTTTGATTTAATTAAAAAAGAAAAAGAAAATTTAGATAATAATTGTGAAATATTATTAAATAGAAATTTAAGAGATATTAGTGATAAAATTATTGAAATTGGGAATTTTAAATATAAAAGAAGTAAAGAATTAGAAGAAACTTTTAATAATTTAAATAATCAATTACAAAATCAAAGTCAAGATTTAATTAATAAGTTAATTAAATGGAAACAAGATTTAGAAATTAAAATTGAAAAAATTGAAATTGAAAGAAATAATATTTCAAAAGAAATAAAAAATTCAAGTAAAAGTAATTTAATCAGAAAAAGTGAAAATATTTTAAATTCAATTAAGACAATAAATGATAAATTAATAAAAGAAAAAGAAATAAAAGAGAATTTTAATTTAAATTTATCAAATAAAATTCCAAATTCAATTATTCCAAAATATGAAACTGCAATGTTTGAAATAGAAAATTTTTTAGAAAATAATGATGAAATAATTTATTCTCCTGAATTAAGAATAAATGGATTGATTTGGAGAATAAAATTATATCCAAAAGGAAATGCATCTTCAAAAAATGAATATTTATCAATTTTTTTAGAATTATTAGAAGGAATTAATGAAATTTCTAAATATTATTATATTTTAGAATTAATCAATTTTAAGAATAAAAATAATTTTTATCAAGAATATTCTTCAAATTTTTCTAATGGTGAATGTTGGGGTTATAGTAAATTTTTTAAGTTATCGAAATTAAAAGAAAATGGTTTTATTGATGATAAAGGAAAAATTTGTATTAAAATTCATATTAGACCTGAAAATTATTTTCAATTAAGTAGAGATTTAAAAAATTATATTAATAAATTAGAATATAAAATTAAATATAATGTTAATGATGAAAATAATGTTAGTAGTGATATTGATAATGAAGATACTTTCAATTGTAGTTTTGATAAAAAATTTAAGGATTTAAATATGGTTAAAAGCTTTTTGATTAATGAAGAAGAAAAAAAAATTAATTTAAATAATAAAAATTTTATTGAATCAACTAAGAAAAAAATATTAGATAATATTTTAAAAAGTAAAACACAGAAATTCATTATTTCAAATGAAAATAGTTTTCATTTATTACAAAATAATCAAAATATTGAATCTTCAAATAGAGAAAATAAAATAATAACAAGAAATAATATATATAATAATAAAATCTCTTTAACAGAACAAAATTTAATATATAAAAAAAAATATAATAATTCAACAAATAAATTGTCTGATCCTTTAAGCCAAAGATCAAATAAAATAAATGAAAATGAAATTCAAGAAAAAAATCGTTTAAAAATTGATTTATCTTTTAATTCAAATGAAGAAGAAAATGAAATAAGAAAATTAGAAAATTTAAAAGATCCTAAATATATTATACCAAAAGAAAATGAAAATCAATCAATTTTAAGTGAAGATTCTATTATTAATTTAATGAATTCTATAAAAACAATTGATGAAAAAAAAGATGTTAAAAATAATAGAAATAATAATAATTTAGATTATTATAATATAGAAAATAAAAAAGAAGTAAAAAATAATTATTTTGGAAAATATTACGGTTTGCATTCTTTGAGTAATTCTAATTCTACTACTTTTAAAAATAATAATAATTATTTTTATGGAAATCAATTCGATAATTATAAGCAAAAATATAATTTAAAATAATATTTATTTTATAAATAAATTGTAATATTACTATTCTTTGTAAATGTCAAATTATTTCAATAATATTGGAATACTTAATAATTAAATATAAATCAAAATCTAAATTTATTTTGAAATTTAAACAATAAGAAATAATATTAATAATACATTCAAGTTTATAATTTCTGATTATATAAATTTAAATATACTTTTTAATTTATCAAAAAAAAACACCCATAAAAATTAAATAATTAAAGATTATAAATATGTAACAGAAATAATAAAACAATAAATAAAAAAAGATGGATGAACTCCCATGTGAATTAGATAAATTAATAAACTTTAAAAATTTATCAATAACAATAGAATTTTTATATAAAAACAATACTTTACTAAATCAAAAAATGCAAGATTTAACAGCAAAAGTAAATATATTAAGTGATATAAAAGAAGATGTAGAAAATATAAAAATAAAAAATGAATCAATTCAAAATAAAATGCATTTAATAGAAGATAGTATAAATAATTTTTCAGATACTTTATTAAAATATGAAGAAAAATTTACTGAATTTAATAATAAAATAAGTAATTATGATACAACAATTGAATTTGTTAAAAATGCAACTGATGATAGTATGAAAAAAGTAAATAATCATGAAGATAATTTAAATAATTTAAATAGAGTTGTTGAAGATCAAGTTAAAAGTTTAGAAAGAGAAAAAAGTAATATTGAAAATAATAGAAATGAAATAGAAAAATTAAGAGAAATAATAAATAATTATAATGATCAAATAAGTAAAATTGATGTTAAAATAGAAGAAAATAATAAAGAAATATATAATAATATAAATTCAATATCAGAAAGTAATAAAGAAATGATAAATAATGCAAATAAAAAAATAATGGATTTAAATGAAAATATATCAAATTTAGCTAATAATATAAAAGAATTAAATTCAAAAACAGGAATAGAAAATCAAATAGAATTAAAAGAAATAAAAGAAGAAAAAATAGAAAGTAAACCAATAAAAATAGAAAATGATAATTTAAACATTAAAACTGAAACTTTTGTAAATGTAGATAATAATAATAATGTAATTAATAGAAATGCTCAAAGAAGAATTTCAGGTCCTTTAAATAAAATTGAACATATTCCAATTCCTGATGAAATTCCAGAAAGTTTAAATAAAGAAGATATTGCATTTATTTATAATAAATTACAATCTTTGGATAAAATAAATAAAGCATCTAAAATACATTATGATAATGAATTAAATCTTTTAAATCAGAAATTAATTCAAATTCAAAATTCAATTCCTAAAATTAAAAGTGGAAATGAATTTGAAAATATTCCTCCAATAACAAATAATATTTCTATTATGGAAGAACCTTCTACAAATATAGATTTAAATTTAAGTAATAAAGGTAATGAAGATATTATGAAAAAAGTAACTGAGACTTTAAGAATGTTTTCTAATTCAATAGAAAGAAAAGCTCCTTTACAAAAATTAGATGAATTAAATAATAATTTTGATAAGAAATTAAATAATTTAAGTGAGAAATTTAATCATACCATTCAAATATTGGAAAATAAATTAAAAATGAATAAAAATGTTAGTTCTGAAAACGGAAAAGAAAGTTTTGATTATGATATTTTAATTCAAAATATAAATGTAGATATATTAAAAAAAGTAGAAGAAAATATAAAAGAAATGGTCCAAAATAAAATAAATGAATTAGATTTAACAAATAATCCAAATATAGAAAATTTAACTAAAATTTTAGAAGAACATAAAGAAGAATTAGATAAAGCTTTTGAAAGTATTGTAGATATAAGAAATAATTTATTAAGTAAAAAAGTTCAAGATGATTTAACAGGATTAATTAAAAGAGTAAATGATTCAGAAGAAAGAAGTAGAAAATTAAGATTTGATTTAGATCAATTAAGTAAATTATTAGAAGGAGAAACTTCAGATGATAAAGAAGGACAACCTAAATTACAAGGTTCTTTTAGAGATAATATTAGTTTCTTAGGGCAAAAAATTGCAGAATTACAAAATAACTTTAGTGAATTAAAAAGTAAAGTTGATAATATGAATAAGGAAATATTAACTATTGTTAAAAGAGATTTAAAAAATGAATCACAAAGAATTTTAGAAGAATTTAAATCAGATTTAAGAAATTCAATAAGTAAAATTGAAGAACAATTAAGAGATAAAGTTGATAAATTTGGTTTAGCTGAATTTGGTCAAAGAATAAATAATAGATTTGGTAATGAAATAAATAGAAAAATTGATAAGAGTGATATGAGTAGAAATAATTTATATATTAGTAGAAAAATTGATAATTTAGAAAATAAAATAAGTAGAACTTTAGTTGATACTCTTATTGATTTACAAATGGATGAAGCTCCTTTAATGACCAAAAAAAATTTAATGGGAAATGTTGAAAAATGTGCTTCTTGTAATCAAATTTTACCTCAAAATCAAGGGTATTTTATGGTCAATAAATCTATTGACTTTAATAGAAATTCTAGCTTTAAAGGTAAGTATGTTCTTAAAGAGAGTGAAAAGTTACCTGAAATTAAATAAATTTTTTTTGTTATGAAGATATTTTAATAAATTTTTATTCTTATTATTATTATGATTATTGTTTTTTGATTTTATTGGAAAATCAATTTAAATGTTTATTATTTCTATATATAACAATATCTTTTATATCATTATATTATCATTATTAAAGTCCAAATAAAAAATAATTAAATATTATTGCTCAGATTAATTAAAAAAAAAATAAAAAATAAAAAAGTATAATAAATGTCAAAAGAAACAGACTTAGACAATTGGATCGAGACATTAAAGCAATGTAAACTCTTGAAAGAATCTCAAGTGAAAATCCTATGTGAAAAGGCGAAAGAAATATTAAAAAAAGAGCCAAACGTAGTTCAAGTAAAAACTCCAGTGACAATATGTGGAGACATCCATGGTCAATACTTTGACTTAATGGAATTATTTAAAATAGGAGGTTCATCTCCAGACACAAATTACTTATTCATGGGTGACTATGTGGATCGAGGATACTACTCCATCGAGTCAGTATCTCTCCTCCTTTGCCTTAAGGTGCGTTTCCCTAATAGGGTAGTGTTAACACGAGGGAACCACGAATCTCGTCAAATAACACAAGTATATGGTTTTTACGATGAATGTATGCGTAAATATGGTAATTCTAATGTATGGAAAACATTTACTGATTTATTCGATTATTTACCATTAAGTGCTGTTGTTGATAATACTATTTTTTGTCTTCATGGTGGTTTAAGTCCTTCAATAGAAACACTTGAAAATATAAATCAATTAAGTCGTTTTACTGAAATTCCACAAGAAGGTCCTTTTACTGATTTACTATGGAGTGATCCTGAAGATCGTTTTGGATGGGGGATGAGTCCTCGAGGTGCAGGATATATATTTGGACATGATATTAGTGAACAGTTTGAACATACTAATAAATTAGGTTTGATTAGTAGAGCTCATCAATTAATGATGAATGGTTATAATTATTGTCATAATAAACATGTTATTACTATCTTCTCTGCTCCTAATTATTGTTATCGATGTGGGAATCAAGCTGCTATTATGGAAGTAGATGAAAATAGAAGACAAACTCTTTTACAGTTTGATCCTAGTCCTAATCAAGGAAATGATAATTGTAAGGAAAGTGATAAGAGAACTCCTGATTATTTTCTTTAAGTTTGTTTTGGTTTTTCCTTTCAGTTGTTTTTTTTCTTTGTTTGGAGTTATTTGTTTTTAAAATTCTTTTATAACAGTTTATTAAGTGTTTATATAAAATTTTTGAAGTGTTTTTATTGGATTAGGATTTTTAATATGTTTTTTTGAAAAAATTTTTTAATTTTTTTTTTTTTTTGTTTTTTTTTATTTTATTTATATATGAAAGTAAAAATTATAATTTTTCTAAAAAAAAGAGTATTGTTTAATTTGAAAATTCATAAATTTCACCTCCATTGGGAGAAGAAATTATTTTAATACCATTATCTTCAAGAATATTATTATTTTCATTAATATTATTATTAATAATTAAAGTATTTTGATTTTTTGGATTTAAAATATTTTTCTGACCATTATAATAGATGATTTCTTTATTTCCTTCAGGATAAATTTTTTCAATTTTTCCATTTTTAGGATTAATAATTTTAATTCCATTATTTAAAATAGTTTGAACAGTATTTCTGGAATAAAAGAAATAAATAGTTTTTTTTTCTGGAAAAATTTGTTTAATATCTCCATTATTAAAATAAATTATTGTATAACCATCATCAAAAATTTGTTTTTTAACTCCTGAAGGAAAATTAATTTCTTTTGCTCCATTTTCATAAACTTTAAAAATTTTATCTCCAGGTAATTTTTTTTCTTCTAAAACTTTAATATTATCTAAATTATATTTAGGATAAAATTCTAAATTATATTCATCAAATTTTTCATTTTTTTCATTTTTTAAATTAGAATTTTCAAAAATATTTTTTGGTACTTTAATACTATTATTAATAACATTATTCACATTATAATTATTTCCATTTTCTTTTAAATAATTACTATTGTAATTATCATTATAATTATCATTATTATTTATTATTTCTTCACTTACATTTTCTTCTATTTCATCATCTTGATTTTCATTATCATTATCTTTTGATAAATTTATATTTTTTTTTTTATTTAATTTTAAAGAAATTTTTTTGTTTTCATTTTTATTTATTTTTATCAATTCATTTATTTGATTATTTGCTTCTAATAATTGTTTTTTTAATTTTTCTGTGTTTATTTTATTTACATTATCTTTTGTTTTCATTTCTTCTTTTAATTTTATTATTTGATTATTTAATTGAGATATTATTTCTTTATCTTTTTGTTGAGATATTAATAATTTATTTAATTCTTTTTCATTATTATTATTTTGAGATTTTATATTCTTTTTCTGTTCTAATGATAATTTTTCTATATTTGTATATTCTTTTTGTCTTGCTTTAGTAAAGTCTTCTATATCTTTTTCTAATTTAATTTGCATTTTTGTATATTTTAATTTCATTTTTTCTATTTCTTTTCTTTCTTGTTTTATTTTTTCTCTTTCTTCTTCTAATTGAACTCTTAATAATTTTAAATCATCATATTCATTTAAATTATCTACTTTCGTTTCTATATTATTATTATTATTTATACTGTTTAATACATTATTATTTTCATTTTCTTCCTTACTTTCATTTATTTCATTATCATTTATCTCATTAATATTTTCATTCTTTTCATTTTTTTTTTCTTCACTTATACTTAAACTTTGATTTATTTGAATATCATTTTCATTTCCTTCTGATAATTTAATAGGATCATCTATAATTTTAAGACCATTATTATTTTCATTTTCATTTGATGATATTTCTATTTTATTACTTAAATTATTATTTTCATTATTTTCTATTTTTTCTTCTTCTTTTTCTTTTAAAATATTTTTATTATTTGTATCTTCAATTAAATTATCTAAATTCTCATTTCTTTCTTCTTGAATAATTTTATTATTTTCTTTATAATTTTTATCATCTTTTTCTTCGTCTTCTTTTTCTTCATTATTATTGTTTTCTAAATTTGGAGTTTTAATACTTTCAATATTTTGTTCTTCACTATTAAATTTTTGTAAAAAAATATTATTAGTAGTTTTATTATTCATATTTGAATTATTATAAGCATAACTTAAATCATCAGAACTTTTATAATTATCAAAATGATATTTTTTATTTTTAGATTTTAAAAATTTTGTTTTTGATAAATCTTGATTTTTTTCAATTAATTTTAAATTAGATTTAATAAATTTTTTATCATTTTGTCTTATTTTTTTTATTCTATCATAATCTATTTTTTTTCTTTCTGATTTTCCTCTTTTTTGTTCAAATTTTAATTCTGCTAAATTTTTTTCAACTAATTCAACAAAATTATTTACTGTTTTTATTGGTATTTCATCATAATTAATATATTTTGAAGGTTGTTTATTTTCTATATTATTTTGAAACATTTCTTCTCTTTTATTATAATAATTTATATTATTAAATTCATATTCCGGATATAATTTGTTTTTATTTTCTTCTTTTTTTTCTTCTTCCTTTTTTTCTTCTTCTTTTTTTTCTTCTTCTTTTTTAATTTCTTCTTTTTTTTCTTCTTCTTCTTTTGTATTATTATTATCTATATTTTTTTCTTCTAATATATTTTTTTGGTCTTCAATTAAATTATTTTGTTCTGTATTTTGATTTAAATTTGTTGTACTTATCATTGCATTCATAAATTTTTGAAAAACTAAAAAAGAATCAAACATTTTTTTATTATTTTCATTATTTGAGGTATCGATTTTTTTATTTTGTAAAAATATTTCAAAATCTTCTTGAGTAATATTATTCTCCATTTTATTTATAATTAATAGGAAATCAAATAAATTTAAAATAAAAGAATTATTTATTTTAAGATATATAAAAAATAATTAAATTACTCATATTCATATTTAATTCATTTTTTTCATCAAAAATTGATTTGTTTTTGGTTTTTTCTTCTTTTACATTTGTAAGTCCTGTGATTTCTGATAAAAAAAAGTAAAAGAAAGTTGAAAATTTGATTTAAATTTTTACAAGTTTTATTCTCCATGATTCTAACATTGTTCAAAAAGGAAATTTATATTAATTTTTTTTTTGTTTTTTTTAAAAATATTAATTATGATGAAAAAAGTTAAAAATTTACATAACAAATTTCGATTTTATTTAAAAATAATTTTTTTTTAGTAAATTATTTTTAATTAAAAAATACTTATTATATTTTAAGGTTGTTTTAAAATTAAGTAAAATGTCATTGATTTGATAATTCTTTCAACATTTTTATATATTAATTATTATATAAAAAATAAAAATATTATTGAATAAATGTTTTTATTTAAAATTAAATATTCGTTTATTTTAATGTTTTTAATTATAAATATAATGAAACAAATGAAATTAATTTTACTTTCTTTTTTATTTATATTTTCAAATTGTAAAAGTACAACTTTTAAACTTTTAAATTCAGAAGAAACTCAAACAACAATATCATTTGAAAATGGGGAAGAAAATTCAGAAAATAAATATGAAATAACATCAAATAATAACAATTTAAAATTATTATACAATAATAATAATTCTCCATTATTAGAATTAAATTCAATAGAGAATTTAGATATAAATATTCCATTTTATATAAATTCCTCATCAATAGATATAATATTAAATTCAAAAGATAGTTCATTTAAATATAATAATATAGAACAATTTATTTTATATTCAATTGATACTTTCGAAGAAGAAGAAATAAAATGGTCAAATGGAGTTTTATCCACATGTGGATTAAGTAATAAATATATTTTAGGAGGTTATTGTCATTATTCAAATAACGTAACAGAAAGAAAATATTATATAGAATCAAAGCATAAATATATAAGAATAAAAGCAACTTTTAATTTTTATGATAATTGGGAAGGTGAAGGTGCTTATATGAAATTTAATGATGAAATTATATGGTATGAAACTTATAATTGGTGTGATAAAGTTTTAATTAGAAATTGTAAAAAATATGGTATTAATGTTTGTGGAGGAGAATTTCCTGATAGAATTGGTGTTCCTATTGATATTATTTTACCCTATGAAGAAAAAGAATTTACTATTCAATTTGGAAGTTCCATTGATAAAAACCCATGTGAAGCTTCATGGGGAATATCAGATATATCAATATATATTAAATAAAATTTTTTTTCAAAATTTTGTTTAAATATATTTTTCATAATTCAAAAAAAAAAAATTATAAAAAATCCTTTTTAATTAAAGATTTCATCGAATTCTTTTAATTCACTTTTTTTCTTATCAAACTTTTTAGTACAAGGACCATAAGTTTTAAATTTTCTATATCCCCAATCAGTGTCATCTTTTTGGATTCCAGGTTCATGCATAAAAGGTTCTTTAACAACATATTTAGGATTATAGAAAGTTTTAGTAGGAATATGTTTATTAAGAGTTAAATGATATGTAGAAGCAAATTCATTTCTTCCAAAATTTTTTTGACATCCATGTCCAAATAATAAATTTCCAGTTAAACCATTTATTCTAGAATATAAAACTCCCATTGCATCTTTCATATGGTCTTTTTTTAATGTTCTTTGTGTTTGATCATATATATTATCTTCTTTTGGAATTCCGTTTTGTTCTTCTTCATATTTTTTAGTTAAATATTCACTTTGTACTTCAACTGGTAAGAAAGCATTTTTATTATCTAAAACATATTTATTTTTTTTTGCTAATCCCATAAAGTCACTTATATTTTTTCTAGTGAAATCTATGTCTAAATCAAAATTTGATGTACATGTCATTGTTAATTCATTTCCTGGATTATATAATTGTTCTTTTGTTAATTTTGGATGTCTATATTTATCTGTAAATTCACTTATTGGAATTTGATCTGCTGTTAATGGACGCTTTGATTTTGAAATATATTGCCTCTGTAAATCTTGACCAAATGTGTCTTCCACGTAATTGTGGATCAGAACACCATGACGGTATTGGTTGAAGTTGTCACGAAGATATGGACGACCGTATGACATTTTTTTTTTTTTTTTTATTATTTTTTTTTTTTTTTTTTTTTTTGGTTTTTTTATTTATTTTTTTATTTTTTTGTTTTTTTGT
>JAEEGK010029259.1_pt1 | contig 11000 bp, 10 predicted proteins | sample 8958771 | NCBI WGS metagenome assembly JAEEGK01 (sample SAMN16246547, study PRJNA631951) | gut metagenome | biome: gut microbiome; feature: rumen; material: SC-attached | host: Bos | place: Iran: Karaj | collected 2018-10 | reverse complement strand
ATGTGTATGGGAAGTTAATGAATTATCGGATGATTTGATTGTTGCATTAGGAGGTGGCAGTGCTTTTTGGGAGATATATATAAATTTGCATACAAAACAGGTGTTTGGTCTAGATGTAAATGGACCATTTTGAAATATCTCCGTCAAAGGTTCTTGCAAATCTTAATACGCGGGGGTAGGTTTTTAATCTGCCCCTGCGGCGTTTATGTGGGCTAACGCCAGTTTTAATGGCTTCGCCGTTTCATGCCTTAGGCGTTTCAAGGTTTCATGTGCTACGCACGTTTCTATGGCTAACGCCGTTTCTAGTTTAAAGTTTCACGTTTCAAGTTGTTCAGCGGTATTGCCATAGGCAATGTTTAATAGGTCGCGTTCCGCGCCCGAGGGGGGATTAGCGACGGAAGCATGTTGTCTTATGCGGTGTGCTGAGCCTGTCGAAGCATTGTTTTTGTTGTCGTTTTGTTTCTTTTACGATAACTCGTAGTGCATTGTAGGTATGAGATCACGGATAGCTTGATTCTCATCGTCTCACTTCGTGTCGCCGTGAGTCTCATAGCTTCCGCGATGACGATGAGGGCGGGCTGTCGACTCCATGTTGTCTTATGTTGTTCTTGTTGTCGTTTTATTTTTTACGACAACCTAGACAACAACGGACAACCTTTTCCGAGCGTAGCGTTTTTAATTGATTTGCATCTTGTCCGTTTCGTCGTTGCTCGCAACGACTTTACAAGCGATATCCTCTATCACTTTCGGATAATACTCGTACTCGAGCGCGTGAACCTTGGTGGCAATGTCGTCGGGTGAGTCGCTGGGGCTAACCTGCACCTTGGCCTGGAAAACCGTGCTGCCCTTGTCGTAGTTGCCGTCGATGAGGTGGATGGTTATGCCGGTTTCGGTTTCGCCACTCTGCTTCACGGCCTCGTGCACGTGCATGCCGTACATGCCTTTTCCGCCGAACTTGGGCAGCAGTGCAGGGTGGATGTTGACTATGCGACTGGGATAGGCGTCGATGAGGTACTGCGGAACTAGCCAGAGGAAGCCTGCGAGGACTATCATGTCTACCTTATATTTATTAAGGTATTCCATTATTCGTTTTCCGTCGTTGAAATCGGCTCGATTGAAGGTCATGGAGTCGAGTCCGAGACGTTTTGCGCGCTCCAGCACGAAGGCATCGGGCTTATTACATAGTACGCACACTGGTTTTGCGGTGGTCCTGCCATCAAAGTATTTTGCTATATTTTCGACGTTAGTGCCTGAGCCTGAGGCAAATAATGCAATTCGTATGATTTTGTCCATTGTTTTGTCCTTTATGTTTGATAATCAATGCAAAGTACAGCAAAAAAAATGGTATGGACAAAAAGAATTAAAAAAAGTTTGACTATCTGAAATGATTTTTGTTATTTTGCGGCGATTTTTTTTTAATGTATTTTTATTAACTAAAATTAAAGAATTATGTCAGACATTGCATCTAGAGTAAAAAGTATTATAGTAGAAAAATTGGGTGTTGACGAAGCAGAAGTTACACCAGAAGCAAGTTTCATTTCAGATTTGGGTGCTGATTCATTGGACACTGTAGAATTGACAATGGAATTTGAAAAGGAATTTGGTGTTGAAATTCCTGATACTGATGCTGAAAATCTCACTACAGTAGGAGCTGCAATAGCTTATATTGAAGCGCACATCAAGTAAATAGCATGGATCTTAAGAGGGTTGTCGTAACCGGCATGGGCGCAATATCGCCCGTTGGACTGACGTGTCTCGAAACGTGGAATAACGTTCGAGATGGTGTTAGTGGCTCTGCCCTTATAGACACCTACGACACCTCTTCTTCTAAGACCAAGTTTGCTTGCATTGTAAAGAATTTTGCCCCCGAACAGTATTTCGACCGTAAAGAGCTTCGAAAACTCGACCGTTTCTGTCAGTTCGCTATTATAGCTTCCGACGAGGCCATAAAGAACTCTGGTATCGATTTCAATACAATCGACAGGACAAGGGCTGGTGTCATTTGGGCATCGGGAATTGGTGGCTCGAACACTATTTTTGGCGAAATTCTCGACTATGCGGGCAGTGCTGTTTCTAGGTTCTCTCCATTTTTCATACCTAAGATGATAGCCGACATAGCAGCCGGAACCATCTCGATAAGGCATGGACTAATGGGGCCGAACTACAACACGGTATCGGCGTGTGCATCGTCGGCAAATGCCATCATCGACTCTGTAAACCTCATTCGTCTCGGCATGGCCGACATGATAGTGACGGGTGGTTCCGAAGCTTCGGTCAACGAGGTTGGAATGGAAGGTTTCCAGTCGATGCAGGCAATGTCGAAGAACAACGATGAATACATGACGGCATCGCGTCCGTTCTGCGCTACGCGCGACGGATTTGTGATGGGCGAGGGCGGTTGTGCGCTTGTACTCGAGGAATACGAGCATGCAAAGAACCGCGGAGCAAAAATTTATGCCGAGGTGGCTGGCGTTGGACTTTCGGCCGATGCCTACCATATTACCGCTCCTCATCCCGAAGGACTTGGCGGAATCATTGCAATGAGCAATGCATTGAAGAATGCTGGAATCGCTCCCGAAAAGATCGATTACATAAATGCTCACGCTACGTCTACGCCAATTGGCGACCTCCCCGAAATACTTGCAATACAGAAAGTTTTCGGCGAGCATGCCTACAACCTGAACATCAGTTCCACCAAGTCGGAAGTAGGTCACCTTCTCGGCGCGGCTGGAGCCATCGAGTCGATGTTCTGCATTTTTGCTATAAACGAAGGCGTAGTGCCTCCGACAATTAACCACAAGCAGTTCGACGAAAAAATCGACCGCAGACTTAACCTCACATTGCACAAAGCCCAGAAGCGCAATGTTGATTATGCACTGTCGAACGCATTCGGATTCAGCGGTCACAATACATCCATCATTTTCAAAAAAATGTCCAAGTAATGTTTCTGTCGTTTCTTTTCAGGAAGAAAAATCCCAAGGACGAGAAATTAAGGAAACAGCTTGAAAAAATTTTAGGCTTCAAGCCGAAGGAAATCTTGTATTACAAGATGGCACTCCGTCATGCTTCGGCAAACCAGAAGCAAAAGGAGATTCGCTACAACAACGAGCGACTAGAATTTCTGGGCGATTCGGTGATAAGTACTATTGCCAGTGTGATGTTGTACGAGAAGTATCCGCAATCGACCGAAGGTGAACTTTCGGTGCTGAGGTCGATGCTCGTCAGCCGCAAAAGCCTAAATAGGGTTGCTAACGAATTGCAGCTCAAGCGTCTGATGCAATACAAGGAAGGTCGTACGAACGAACAGAAGAACATTACAGGAAATTCGTTCGAAGCGCTTGTAGGAGCAATTTTCTTCGACAAGGGCTATGCGGTGTGCGATAAGTTTGTAAGGGGAATCTTCGAGCATTATTTCGACGTCGAGAACCTTATGAAGCACAACAGCGACTACAAGTCGCGTCTGCTCCAGTATTCGCAGAAGGAGAAGTTTGCGCTCGATATTGATACTTTTGAGAGTATGGAAGCATGCGAGAAATTGTATCATTTTGTTACCGAAATTTGCATCGATGGCAAGTTTATGGCTAGCGGCAAAGGCTGGACAAAGAAAGAAGCCGAGCAAATGGCATCGTACGAGGTGCTGAAAATATTGGGTAGGGAATTGTAATAAGGTGCAGTATAAGCGATTCCTCCAAAAAGTTTTTCGTTTATGCCTAAGTGACAACGATTTTTCTCCTGATTTATTTTATAGGTGCAAAAAAGTTTTTTAGTATTAACAAAATAAATACTAACTTTGCACGAATTTTTAAAATCGTATAATGAAGCAAAAGACAATTGCTGCAGAAATAAGATTATCGGGCCAAGGTTTGCATTTTGGCAAAGTGTCGACGCTGACAATAAAGCCTGCAGAGCCTAATAACGGATATGTGTTTGTAAGGACAGACCTTGAAGGTTGTCCACGTGTGAAGGCTGTTGCCGACAATGTGAATGCAACTTCGCGAGGAACGACAATTGAGGAGAACGGTGTAAGTGTCAGCACAATAGAACATTTGCTTGCAGCTACATACGCCATGGGTATCGACAATGCCGAATTTTGCATTGATGGACCCGAAGTGCCAATACTCGACGGCAGTTCGAAGTATTATGTAGAAGGCTATTCTAGAGTAGGCATTGTGGAGCAGGATGCTGACCTTAAGGTCATTGATGTTGCCGAGCCAATCAAGTTTTCGAATGGCAAGGGAACAGAAATCACCATTAACCCATCGAATAGTTATAGCGTAAAGGTGCTGGTAGATTATGGTGCTGCAATGCCGTCGCAAACTGCCGAACTTTCAAATCTTGCCGACTTTGCATCGGAGATTGCAAACTGCAGGACGTTTGTATTCCTCAGCGAAATAGAGCCATTGCTCAAGATGAATCTTATAAAGGGCGGCGACCTCGACAATGCAATAGTAGTTGTAGATAAGGTGCTTCCGCAGAGCGAGTACGACCGTATCGCGGCAATATGTGGAAAGGAAAGCATAAAGGCGCAGGAAAGTGGAATACTCAACACCATTAAGCTACAGTTCGACAACGAGCCGGCACGCCATAAGCTGCTCGATATAATCGGCGACCTCGCATTGTGCGGATTCCGTTTCAACGCAAGGATAGAGGCTGTTCGTCCAGGACATTCGGCCAATACCCAGTTGTCGAAAGAATTAAGACATTATTTATTAAACAGATAAAATAGACATGAATCAACCGCTTGCATACGTTCATCCATCGGCAAAAATAGCTGAGAATGTTATAATTGAACCATTTGCATATATTGAAAAGAACGTTGAAATAGGTGAGGGCACATGGATCGGTCCTCATGCAACTATAATGGAAGGTGCTAAAATCGGCAAGAACTGCAAGATATTCCCAGGTGCAGTAATAGCTGCTATTCCGCAGGACTTGAAGTTCCAAGGAGAAAAGACTACTGCAGAGATTGGCGACAATACCATGATTCGCGAATGCGTAACCGTAAGCCGTGGCACTCTTGCAAAGGGACGTACAGTAATAGGTTCCAACTGCTTGATAATGGCTTATTGCCATGTGGCTCACGACTGTGTTGTTGGAAACAATGTGATACTTGTGAATGGTGCTACATTGGCTGGCGAAGTTGTTGTTGACGATTTTGCTATCCTGAGTGCCAATACTCTGGTACATCAGTTCTGCCATATTGGAGCACATACCATGTTCGCAGGCAATTCTCTTGTCGGCAAGGACGTTCCTCCGTATATCCGCGCAGCAAGAAATCCGCTGGCATATTCGGGTGTAAATTCTATCGGACTTCGTCGCAGAGGCTTTACCAACGAGATGATAAACAACATTCAGGATGTTTACAGAGTTCTGTACAACAAGGGAATGAATGTTAGTCAGGCACTGGCTTACATCGAGAACGAACTTCCTGCCACCAAGGAGCGCGACGAGATTGTGCTTTTCCTCCGCAATTCGAACAGAGGAATTATAAGGGGAACAGGAGAAAAGGAATAATTAGTTTTAGTTATACGAAAGAAGCAACCAATGAGGTTGCTTCTTTTTTTGTGTATTGCAATACAATGTCTGTCAGAACCGGGCGCCAAATCCCACTTTTATCGTTGCGTCCATTCCGATATTAGTCTCTACAAGTCCGAAAATATTGTCGTTTCCAACACGTATGCCTATTGGCGTGATGTTGAATGCAAAAAATGCGGATGATGAATTTGAACCTTTTTTGTTGTCGTCGAAGATGGTACCAACGCCCATGTCGATGCCCGAATATAGTTTGACATACTTTTTGTTCAGGTACGAGAACTGTACACTTGGCATAACGGATAGGGTAGATGTATTATAGTGGTTTATAAGTACATCGGTAGAGTCGTATATGGAGGTGGTAAGGCCTTCGTAAACAACTTTTATACCTGGTCGGAACCATTTGTTTACCTGATAGTAGTAGTCGAGTCCATAGGTGCCGATGAATTTTGTGTCGGTTCGGTTGCCGGCCAAACCATTTCCTACGCCTTCGATAACTAGCTTGAAAAAGTCGAATACGCCACCGAATGCCGATACGGCTCCTATGCTAGCGCTTATTTCGTTGCGTGGAGCGTCTATGTTAAACGACGAGCTGTTGTCGGATGAATCGGCTTCTAGGTAAATGGTTTCCTGTCCTAATGCACTGAATGATAATACTGTCAGCATTAAGAATGCGATTGCAGTAATTATTGCTTTTGTTTTCATTTCAGTTCCTCCAAAATTTTGTTTTATACGCTATTGTCAAAAATCGTTCCATTCTCGATTTTAGAAAATCAATGCAAGTTTACAATTTTTTTCGGATATGTGAAAATTCTACATGTTCTTAATGAAACTTTCTGGTAACCATACATTTTCCAGATTCTTCGCATTCAAGAACAGTGGTGCAATTTCATCGTCGGTAAAACCTGCAATTCCGCAGCCAATGCGAGTAACTAGGAATTTGTATTCAGGATGTGCCTTTGCGAAGTCGATAAATTCGTCGACGTAAGGCTTTATGGTTTCCACTCCGCCCTGCATAGTTGGTATGCCGTAGCTTTGTCCCTGCAAGCCAACGCCTTGTCCCCACACTGCGCCGAACTTATCCAAAGCTATTCGTGCTGCACCGCCGCCGTGAGCTCCAGCAAGGTTGCTTCCGAATACAAAAATCTCATTTTTCTCGAGCGATCGTATGAAATCTGGTGTAATGCGTTCTTTTTTTTGTTCTGATATCATATTTAATATTTTTTGCTGTTCTGTTTTTGTGAAATCTTTGACAATAGAGTCGGGTACTTGTTTCGCAAAGGCTTTATTTCTAAGCGTTTGCAAGGCAATGTTAAGGATTTTGCCGTGGTCGAAGGCAAGACGGGGAATGTCGTTTAATGCAAACCATTGTGCGCGGGCGGCATCGTCGCTGCCTTTTACTTCGGCTAGCTTTACAAACCCGTAGTACGCCACTGTGATAACCCTTTCGCGCGGGTCACGGTTAACATCGGTGAAAGTGTGTAATTGCTCGATGTTTGCAATGTCGAGTCCTGTTTCCTCTTTGAGTTCACGTATGGCGCATTGTTCGGTTGTTTCGTCGATGTTCATGAATCCGCCAGGAAAGGCCCAGCAACCTTTGTATGGATCGTTTCCGCGTTCGATGAGCAGGATTTTAAGTTCTTTGCCATCGAATCCGAAAACCACACAGTCGGCCGTGACAGCTGGATGCGGGTATTTGTATGTATAGCCTTGTTCCATGTTTTTTTGCGTAAATTTTACTCAAAGGTATAGTTTGTTTTTAAACAGACAAAACGGTTTGCGTAATTTTTTTATTTTTGCGTAAAAATTCAGAATATGTTCCAGAAAATAATAAACGCTTGTGTAAAGTTGGTGCAGAAACTTCTGCCAGAACCATTTATTTTTGCCGTAATACTCACCGTCGTAGCTTTTCTTATTGCTATGCCCGTCTGTCATCAGACACCGCTCGAGGTGGTCGAGAACTGGGGCAATGGCGTGTGGTCGCTATTAGCGTTTGCTATGCAGATGGCTTTGGTGCTGGTGTGCGGCTCCACTTTGGCATCGGCACCGCTCATTAAGCGTGGCATAAGCTGGCTGGCTTCGCTACCGAAGAAACCCGTTGGTGCAATTGCTCTTGTAACTGCTATTTCGTCGCTTGCCTGCTGGCTCAACTGGGGCTTTGGTCTTATCGTGGGCGTGATTTTCGCTAAGGAAATCGCCCGTAAGCTGCCGGGTGTCGACTACCGCTTGCTCATTGCTTCGGCATACAGTGGATTTGTAGTTTGGCACGCTGGTTTGTCAGGCTCGATTCCTCTCACAATGGCTACCCCGGGTGCTGGCTTGAAGGAAGTAACGCAAGGTGCGCTCGAAAATCCAATTCCCATAACCGACACCGTGCTCAGTCCGTACAACATTGTGATTGTCGCGCTAATAATAGTCGCTCTTGTGGCGGTAAACTCGCTTATGCACCCCAAAGCCGACAAGGTAGTCGCAATAAATCCCGATTTGCTTGCCGAAGAAGCTCCTGTCAAGACCGAAAAGGCTAGCACTCCAGCCGAAAAGATGGAAAACAGCCGCATTCTAAGTCTGATAATAGCAATCTTAGGATTGACATATCTTACAATAAAATTGTTTTTCCGTGGTGGTTCGCTCGACCTCAATTCGGTGATAATGTTGTTTTTGTTCCTCGGTGTTATTCTTCACAAAACGCCGCTTGCATACGTACACGCCTTCACAAAGTCGGCGACTGGTGCGGCTGGCATTCTGCTTCAGTTCCCGTTCTATGCTGGAATTATGGGAATCATCACAGGCGTGGGCGAATCGGGAATTTGCCTCGGCACAGTCATTAGCGATGCTTGTATTTCGGTGTCAACGCCCACAACTTATCCCTTGCTAACCTTCCTTTGTGCAGCCGTGCTCAATATGTTTGTACCTTCGGGCGGCGGACACTGGGCAATTCAAGCACCTATTATGTTCACAGCAGGCGCAAATCTTGCCGTTGACCCTGGACTTACGGGCATGGCAATCTCGTGGGGCGACGCGTGGACAAACCTTATTCAACCATTCTGGGCAATTCCTGCACTTGCCATAGCAAAACTCAACGCCAAGGATATAATGGGTTTCTGCATTATCGACCTTGTAGTGACGGGAATCATTATCTGTGGCGGATTGCTTGTATGGGCGTGGTAGATAAAAAAGAAGTGATATACATAAAAAAAAGTGGCAACTGCCACTTTTTTTTATTTTTAACGGCAATTGTCCTTTGTCTTGTCTGGCGAAAGTTCGTACGAGGCTGTCTGTCCCGAATTCCGGGCATTGTTTACTATATTTTGTGCCTCAATTTCGCGGCTCCACAAGTAGGTTACAGTGATTCCTATAGTTATTTTCCAGCATGCATACTGGTTGGGATTAGTATTTGTATTTGTCTCTGTCTCTGGAGCATGGCACGACTTTTCGTCATTGGCTGGTGTTTCCACATATTTTGCCTGCAGGTACCCGTCGGCTTGTAAATTTGAAACCTTGCGTCTTGCTACGGTTTCGGTTGACCACAAGTACTGCTCATAGCCTTGACCGTTCTTGGTGGCCGTTATCTTCCAGCACTTCTTAGGTTGGCTCTTTTCGTTGTTGGCATCGCACTCGTCAACTGTTTTATGATTACATGATTTATAGGTATATGTTTCGTTGTGCTGTGATTGCATTTCGTTAATCCACTGCCTTACATTGGCTTCTGTGTCCCATCTAAATTCAAGATCTCCATTTTCGCCTGTAATTTTCCAGCATGAATATTTTGCATTAGCAGCGGCAAAAGTTTGTACTCTATTGTCCTGTTTGCTTGATTGATTCTGTTTGTTGTTGTTTTGCGCAAATACGCAGCATGTTGCAAGTGTGAAAATCATAAAGAATGAAATCGACAGTAAGTTTCTCATATTTTATACGTTTTTAAAATTATTATGCAAAAGTAACAAAATAATTGTTATTCAAACGTCGTGCCAAAAAAAAGGCGGAGATTTTGGTCTCCGCCTATATGATTGGAATCAATCTTTATTTTTTCTTGTCAGCTCCAAGGAAAGGATAACCGTATTCTGTCGGTGGGCAGAAAGTTTCCTTAATCGAGCGGGTGCTAATCCACCTGTAGAGGTTGAGTTCGCTACCTGCCTTGTCGTTGGTACCCGATGCTCTTGCACCGCCGAATGGCTGGTTGCCAACAACTGCGCCTGTCGGCTTGTCGTTGATGTAGAAGTTACCTGCTGCGTGACGAAGTACGTTTTCGGCTTCGATGATTGCATAGCGGCACTTTGCAAAGATTGAACCTGTAAGTGCGTATGGCGAAGTTTCGTCGCAGAGGTGAAGAGTTTCGGTGTACTTGTCGTCGTCGTAAACGAAAACGGTGATAACCGGACCGAACATTTCTTCCTGGATAGCCTCGTAGTGCGGATCGGTAGTAACGATGATGGTCGGGTCGATGAAGTAGCCAACCTTCTTGTCGTATGTTCCACCGAGAGCAATCTTAGCCTTGCGCGACTTCTTTGCCCTGTCGATGTAGCCGGCAATTTTGTCGAACGATTCTTCGTCGATGACTGCGTTTACGAAGTTTGTGAAGTCGAATACATCGCCAACCTTTACGGTCTTCATCATTTCCTTAACATTCTTCAAGGTTTCGTCCCACAACGACTTTGGAATGTATGCGCGTGAAGCAGCCGAGCACTTCTGTCCCTGGAATTCGAAGGCACCGCGTACGATTGCAACTGCGAGTTCGCGCGGGTCAGCCGACTTGTGAGCGAAGATGAAGTCCTTACCGCCAGTTTCGCCGACAATCTTTGGATATGTGTTGTACTTGTCGATGTTGTCGCCAATCTGCTTCCAGAATGCCTTGAAAGTAGATGTGCTACCGGTGAAGTGGATACCTGCGAGGTGTGGTGAAGTGAAAGCAACGCTGCTGATAACCGAACCCTTGCCTGGGAGGAAGTTGATAACGCCGTCGGGCAAACCTGCTTCCTGGAAAATCTTCATCAGGTAGTAGTTGGAGAGGATAGCGGTTGTTGCCGGCTTCCAAATGGTAACATTACCCATCAATACTGGCGAAATGTTGAGGTTGCAAGCGATTGATGTGAAGTTGAATGGAGTGATTGCGTAAACGAATCCTTCCATTGCGCGGTATTCGTTGCGGTTGAGTACCGAATTGTCGGAGATTGGCTGCTGAGCGTAAATCTTCGATGCGAAGTATGAGTTGAAGCGGAGGAAGTCGATAGTTTCCTGTGCGCTGTCGATTTCAGCCTGCATTGGGTTCTTGCCCTGACCGAGCATAGTAGCTGCGTTGATTACATATCTGTATTTCTTCGAAAGAAGTTCTCCGATACGCATCATGATGGAAGCGCGTTCGATCCAAGGAGTGTCTTCCCACTGCTTCTTAGCTGCCAATGCAGCGTCGATAGCCATCTGTACTTCCTTCTTGCCAACCTTGTGGTACTTTGCAAGCACGTGCTTGTGGT
>JAEEGK010029252.1_pt1 | contig 11001 bp, 5 predicted proteins | sample 8958771 | NCBI WGS metagenome assembly JAEEGK01 (sample SAMN16246547, study PRJNA631951) | gut metagenome | biome: gut microbiome; feature: rumen; material: SC-attached | host: Bos | place: Iran: Karaj | collected 2018-10 | reverse complement strand
ATTATTATTATTATTATTATTATTATTAATGTTAATATTTTTATTTACATTAATAGACTTATTATTATTATTATTTAAATTATAATTGATATTATTAAAAGAATGAAAAATAGCTGAAATATGTTGATTTAAATTATTATTATTTATGAGATTATTTTTTTTCTTATTTCCATTATTATTATAATTTTCATAATAGCTATTATTATTATTATTCATATAACTTAAAATTTTATCTTTTAAAATATGATTTTCTTTTTGAGTTAAAATTAATTGTGATTTTATATTATTATTATTAGCTTTGAGATGAGGTGTATTTGTTTTATTATGATAATCTTTATAATTTTGATTGAATCCAAAAGATAAATAAGATGCTCTTAAATTATGATTTTTTTTTGAGTTTAAAAATTTTTTTTTTATTAAAATCATTTCTTCGTTTTTTGATGGAGTTAAAATTGCATAATTACTACTACTACTATTATTATTGTTGTTATTATTATAAGGATTAATACTATTATTATTAAATAATTTTCTGGAATTATTTTTAGGCGAAGGAATAGAAGAATTATATTTATGAAGAATATTTAAATTATTTGTATTAATAAGTTTTTGTGATGAATTTATTTTATTTGATGAATTTATTTTTGAATTTATTTTATTTTTATTTTGATTAAGGTTCATTTTTATTTTATTTTTTTAAATTAATTTAATTAAAGTTAATATTAATTTTTTAATTAAATTCATTTTATATAAACATAAATTAATAAAATATTTATAATTAAATTTTTCATTATAATTTATAAAATAAAATTATTAATTGGAAATTTTTTTTTATTATTTATTTCATTATCAAAATAATAATTATTATTATTATTTTTATTATTAATATCATTATCATTAAAATTATTATTAATATTACTATGTAAAATTTTATTTTCTATTTCATCAATTGCATTAATAACAATTATTCTAAAATCATTAAATAAATAATTATCTTTTAATTTATTTTTTTTCATTAATTTAATAATATTTTTAAAATAAATTTTAAATTTGGGATTTATATTTTTATCATTTCTAAATATTTTTTCAAAATATTTTGTATTATAATAACATAAATCATCATAAGCAGTAAATAATAAATCATTAATTAAAATTGATTTTTCTTTTATTAAAAATTCTTTTAAATTTTCAAAAGAAATTTCTTTTTTTTTATTATCAAATAAATTAAAATCAAATTTAAATTTTTTTTCTAAAAATTCATCTAAATTAAAAAAATTATATTTATTATTATTATAAATATTCGAATATATTAAAAAACAATTTAAAATATTTGTATAATTATTTTTAAATTCATTATTATTATTAATTTTATTATATAAATTACTAATAATAACATTTTCTTTATCAATATAATAATTAATATGTAAATAATGTTGAATATATTTTAAAGTAATTTTATTAAAATTTCTTTCACTTTCATCATTATTAGAAAAAATTGGATAAATAAAATCATAACTTTTATTTATATGATTATTTTCATTTTTTTCATTTTTTTCATTGTCATAATCATATAAATATGTTGTAAAATTTTGATTATTAATATTATTTTTACCTATCTTAAATTTAAATTCATTATTAATTTTTATATTTGGAACTTTCAATTTATTATTACATTTATAATTTTTAAAATAAATATCATTTAAACATTGATCACTATCATATCTATTATTAACATCTTTATCTAACATATGTTTTAATAAATTAAAACATTCATCAGAAAAATTCTTAATATTATTATTTATATCAAAATTTATATCTTTATTTAATATATTATTTATAACTTCTTCTTTATCTTTTCCATCAAAAGGTACACATCCATATATCAATTGATACATTATTATTCCCGTTGACCAAATGTCACATTTTGAATTATATTTTTTATTAATTATTTCAGGGCTTAAATAATAAGGTAAAGGAATTGTTATATTTTTTACATTATTTATATGACAATTTGCTATTGTATTATTAGTTGAGCCAAAATCAACTAATTTAATTAAATATTCAACTTCTTCTTCATTTTCATTTATTATTGTATTATTTGTAAAAAAATCTTTGTTTTTATTTGGTTTTACTATTATATTACTTGGTTTAATATCTGTGTGAACATAGTTATTTTGATTTAAATAATTTATTGCGGAGATAATTTGAAAAATAATAGATTTTATTGTTTTTTCTTTGAATGTTTGTTTTATTTTAATTATGTCTAATAAATTTAAATTTGATACATATTCAGTTATTAATTTATAATTAGTATTTGAAATTAAACAATCATAAACTTTTATTATATTAGGATGATTTAATGATTTTAAAATGTTTATTTCATTTTTTATTTTTTCTTCTTCATTTTTGTTACTTTCTGAAGTTTTGTCTATTATTTTCATTGAAAAATATTTATTTTCTTCAGTTCTTAAACCGATTTTATATAAATTATAATTTTCGCTTTGATTTAATTCACATACAATAAAATATTTCTATTCGAAAAAAGTTGAAAATTTTTTAGCTTTATTTATGTTATTATTAACTTTTAAATATGAATTATCATTTTCTTCTATATTTGTTTTATTATTGTTATTCGAATCATTATTTATATTATTTTGTTTATTATTAGAATTATTTATATCTTTTAATTTAATTTTTTCAGTTGTTTTTACACATCCCATAAAATAATTTAAATATATTAAATTAAAATATAATATTAAAATTATATTAAATAAATTTCAATTAATTCATAATAAAAATTAATTAATAACTCATAAATAAATACATCATAATATAAATACAAAATAATAATATTATTAAATAATATTCAAATTATATAAAACCTTTATTAAAAGAAAAATATGCAATAAAATTATTTTCAATAAATTTACAACTTATCCCAATATATTTTATTTTACTACTTAATAATATTTTTCTTTTTAATCCGTTTGTTTTATCATTATCATCTATTATCATCATTAAAACACTCACTTCAGGAATTCTAATAAATTCTTTAAAATATAAATTAATTTCTTTTCCTTTTTGTTTCATTTCATTTACTTTTTCAATTAAATAATTAGTTCTAAAAATATCTTTTTTTTTATAAGGCAATTCAATACAAATATTTTTATCAAAAATTAAATTATCTAAACTTTTTTTATTTTTCAAATCTTCAATTGCTTCATTAAAAGCAAAAATTCCTCTATTTAAAGAAACTTTTACAACATCTTTATAAATAATTCTATTTTCTTCTTCAATAGATAAAATATTTTTTTTTGCATTTTCAATAATATTAATATAACTTAAAGGATTATTTCTAATTGTATTTATAAGTTCTAAACAACGAGAAATATAATATAATTCTTGTGTTGTGCGATAATCATTTGGTTTATTATAAATAGAAAGACAATCAGACATTGAAAGTTTGATTGATTTTGAAGATTTGAGTATTTTAGATGAAATTGGTAATGAATCAGAAAAGAAATTATTTGATAGAACTGTATTTGCATTTGTATCTGAAAATTCGATTGATTTTTTTGAATTAAAATTCTTTGTATTTCTTGATGAAAATGGTTGATATTCTTTTTCGTTTTCATTTTCAATTTCTTTTTTATTGCAATTACACATTGAGCCCATATTTTTTTTTTATTATTATTATTAATTGAAAATATTAATGATATGTTTAATATATTATAAAATTATTTTTAATATTAAAAATTAATTAAATATTTATTCAATGTCTTCATTATTAAATATAAATACAAAATTAGAAGCATTTAAATTAATTAATGATCCTACTAAATTATTATCTTTATTATATTCAAAATATGGTGATATTAAAGAAGATTTTTATTCTTCTTTTATTAATCAAATTTTATATGATAAAAATTCTAAATTTAATATAAATTATAAAGAAATTGAATATAATGATTTTATTGATGAGTTTTTAAAAAGATTTTATCGTATAGATGAAAGTAAAATTCGAATTCCAAAATTAAGTGAATATTATAAAAATTATCATAAGTTCTTTTGTAGACCTTTTTTTAGAAATTTTACTTTAACAACTGTTATAAGAAAATATGGAGATAAAAAAGCAGAAATTTTTTATAAAGATAATTATGCAGATGATATAGATGATAAAGAAAATAAAAATAATAATAGTAATGAAGATGAATCATCATTAAGTTCATTAGATAATATTACAAATAATAAAACAATTTTTGATAAAAAAACAAAATTATTATTAGATAAACCTTCAAATAAAGGAACTATTACTTTAACTTTAAGCACAAGTAGAAATAATAATAATAATAATAATAATAATAATAGTACTAATAATAATAATTTAATATCAAAAAGAAGTAAAGATAATAGTTTTATAAATATTATAAATGGATTAATTAATTATAAAAAAGAAAATAAAGAAATTAATAATCAAAATAGTATTAATAAAACTATTAATTATAAAAATAAAAATTCAGAAAATTTAGTTAAAAATAAAATAAAATATAAAAAAAAATATAAAAACAATCTTTATTCTTTAAATAAAAATATGTTAATAAATAATTCAAATAATAATAAAAATCAAAAAAAATTTATTTTATCTTCAAAAACAAATTTAATTTTTTCAATGTCTTCAACTAATAATTTAATAAATTCTTCTTATAAAAAAAATTTATATGGAAAAAAATTTAAAAAGCCTTACAGCAATAGAAATAATAATATTAATAATAATAATTTTCATATAACAAATAGTTTAAATAATTTTATTAATAATAATTATTATAAAACAAAAAGTTTAAGAAATAATAGTAATAGTAATAATAATAAAAATAAAAGTAATAATAATATTCATAATAATTTTAAAAAATTAAATAATTTAAATAATAATAATAAAAATTCTCTTTATCAAAATTATAATAAAAATAAAATTATAAATAAAACTTTTGAATTTAATAAAATTATTAATGTTTCATCAAAAGGAAATTCAATAAGTAATTCAAATGCTTTGATATTTAATTCTAATAACCAACATCAATTAAATTTACATAAAAAAATTTCTGGTTCAAATTTTAATCTTATTAAAAACCCAATTACAAATAATAATAATACAATTCATTCTAATAATACAAGTTTGCCTACATCAACTTCAAATAAACAAATTAATAATAATATTAATATAAATGAAAAAAAATTAATTAATGTTAAATCATCTTTAATTTATAAAAAAAATAGTAATAATAATAGTAATATAAATAATGATTTATTGAATAATAATAATAATAATAATAGTAAAAATAAAAATCATTCTAAACATAAATCATATTCAAATTCAACATCAAAAAATAAAACAAATCATATAAAATCTAATCCTTTAATTAATTATAATTATTCAATACATAATAATAATAATATAATAAATAAACAAAATAATAATGAAAATAAAAAATCAAAAAATAATAGTGTTAATAAACTTTTAAGTAGTAGGAATAAAAAAAAATTTATAAATTTAACTAAATCAAATAATATTAATAATCAAATTCATTATTCAAATAATAATTTACTTAACAATAATAATAAAGTTAATAAAAATAATAATAATATTTCTAATATAGAAAAAGAAAATATTAATATTAAATCAATTGATCTATTAACTAAAAGAAAATATCATTATTATAATAATAATAATTTAATTGATTTAAATTCTAAAAAAAATTTTCTTATTAGTCAAAGATTAGTTGATCAAATTAATAAATTAATTATAAATAATAATAAAAATAATAATAATAAAATCAAAACTCAAAGAAATGAAAAAAATAATAATAATTTTTATTGTACTGTTTCTATGAAAAATCTTAATTCAAATAATCAATACAAACCAATTAATGTAAATTTAAATAAAAATTTACATTTAAAAAGTGAAGAAAAAAATAGAATTAATAAAATGATTTCACCTATTAAAAAAATTAATAAAATTTAATTTTTATGATTAAATATTAAGAAATAATATTTCTTATAATGTTATTTATATAGTTATTTATTTATAATTATTTTTTAATAATAATATAAATATAAAAAAAATTGAATATTTATTAATTATTTAAATTATTAATATATTTTAAGTTTTAATGAATATTTTCAATAAAAAATATTAAAATAAAAAAATAAAAAACATGAATAAAGATACACGGAAAAAATTTGTTAAATTTCAATCATTAAAGGTAAAAAACACAATAAAAAATACACTTCAAAAACCAAAACAAAAAAAAGAATTTACAACAATTTCATTACATCCCCCAAAAATAGATTATAACATAGAAAAATTTGAAACGAATAATAAAAAAGAAGAAGAAGAAATAGAACATGCAAACAATAATATAAAAACATTTTTAAGTAATATTGCAAGTCAAATGACAGAAGACATTGATATAAAAACTTACTTTAATCCTAAAACAATTAACAAATTTAAAGAACAAATAGAAACATCTTATATTTTTAATAATAGTGAATTAAATAATGAAAGTAATATTAATAATGATAATAATAATAATGAAAATAATAATAATAATGAAAATGATTTTATAAGAAAAAAAAAGAAATTAAAATCTGTTAAAGTAAATAAAAATAATAATTTAATTATTAAACAGTTTCAATTAAAAAATTTAAGCAATCGAATAAATTCTCTTAATAATAATAATAATAATTTTTTAAATGAAGAAAATTTTAATGAAAGTAAAGAAGAATTATTACCAATTAAAAAAAATAGTAATGTTAAAAAGAAAAAAATTTCTTTTAATTTAAATGTATTTGATAATAATATTAATTCAAAAAAATTAGAAATAAAAAAAAATTTCAAAAAAAATTTCAAAAAATCAATTTCTGTTAATCCAAAATTATTTAAACAAGATAGTAATAATAATAATAATCATAGTAATAATAGTATCAATAAAAAAATTAAAATGAAAAGTAGCAAATTTCTTCGTGCTCAAAAATCATTAAAAAAGAAATTATCTATTTTAAGCAAAGACAAAGAAAGTTCAAATAGTTTTATTAATAAAAATGAAATTGATTTGAGTGATTTAAATTTACCAAAAAAAAATCTTAAGAAACTAAACAGCATTAAAATTCAATTAAAAAAAGGTTTGATTGGAAAAAATATTTCTTCTTCTTCTTCATCTTCAAATAATTCATCTAATGAAAATATTAATGAAAATCAAAGTAAAAGTAGTAAAAATTCAAAAATTAAAAAAAAATCATCAAACACAACAAAAAATACAATAAATAATAATTCTAATACTAATAATAGTAATATTATTTCTTCTTTTGTAAAAGAAAAAAATTATCGTCAACTTCATAAAAAAAAACTTATTTATGATTCTTTAGATGATGAAGAATTTGATGATGAACAAATTGATAATAATTTTTTCATTCATCCAAAAGGAAAATTTAAATTAATTTTAGATTGTTTAATTTATTTTTTTTCTATTTATGATGTAATAACAAATCCTTTTTATTTAGGATATTATAATTATAATTATAATTGTAATAAATCAAAATTAACATTTAAAAATTTTATTACTTTTTCATTAGAAATTATTTATATTATTGATTTTCTATCAAATTTTTTTCTTGCGTTTTTTAATTTCGAAGAAATTTTAATTACTGATAGTACATTAATTATTCTTAATTATTTAACTTCATGGTTTATTCCTGATTTAATAAGTGCTATTCCAATAGGAACAATTTGTTTATTAACTATTGAAAATTGCCATCGATTAAATTATGCTTATGATGATATTAATAATCATCACATATTTTTATTTTTAACATGTTTTAGACAATTAAAAATATTTAAAATTCCAAATTCTAATGTTTTTTATAAATATTTAAAAGAAATATTAAATTCATATTATGAAAATTTTAATTTATATGGGAATATTTATATGACATTTTTTATTTTTATAATTGCTTTAAATTATGTTTCTTCGATTTTTATTTTTATAGGAAAAAATTCATATCCAAATTGGCTATTAAAAAGTGATTTAAATAACAACAACGATTTTATACAAATTTACATAGCAGCGATTTATTATGTTATTACTACTTTAACAACTGTTGGTTATGGAGACATAACAAATTATAATATGAACGAAAGAATATTTGAATTAATTATATTAATAGTTGGTATTATAGCATATTCTTATATTATAAGTAGCATTAGCAATTATATAAAAAATATAGATGATAGAAAAGCTCAATATGAAAATAAAATGAGCGTTCTTGATGATATTAAATATACTCATCCTAAATTATCTGATGATTTATATGAAAGAATTGTTAGATATTTAAAATATAAAGATTTTTATGATAAAAGTGATACGAATATTGTATTTGAGAGTTTACCTTTAAAACTTAGGAATATTTTAGTATGTAATATGTATAAAAATATTATTAATAATTTTATATTTTTTAAAAATTTTGAGAATAATGATTTTATTGTTAGAGTTATATTAAGTTTTAATCCTATTTTAGCTATAAAAAATGATATATTAGTTCAAGAAGGTGAGTTTATAGAAGAAATAATATTCGTTAAAAAAGGAAAATTAAGTCTTGAAATTCCTATAAATTTAGATGAAAATCCTTTTTTAGTTCAATATAATTTTAATAAAAATTTAACTACTAATAATAATAATACTAAAGAAAATAATATTACAAATTCAATTATAAATTCAAAAAATGATTTAAAATCAAGTTTAATTAATAATAGTCATATTTTCAATCCTTTTTATCAAAAAACAAGAACTTATCATTTATCTGATTTTGATACTTTTAAAACATTAAAAAATAAAAAAGAAGAAGAAGAAAAAAAAGAACAAAATATAATTCATATTAAAATATTAGAAATTAGAAAAAATGAACATTTTGGAGATATTTTAATGTTTCTTAATAAACGAAGTCCACTTTCATTAAAAGTTAAAAGCAAAAAAGCTGAATTATTTTATCTTAAAAAAACAGATGCTATTGAAATATCAACAAGCTATCCGCAAATTTGGCGGAAAATTAATAAACGTTCTTTGTTTAATATGGAACAAATTAAAAGATTAATTAATAAAGTTGTGAAATTATATTATAAAGCAAATGGATTAGATTTAAATAAATTTAAAACTATAAAACCTTTTAATTTTCTAACTACTGTTATTAGTGAAGATAATGAATTAGATGATGAGACAGAATTAGTTAGTATTCCTTCGAGTTTTTATGAAGAGTTTGGAGAGGATGAAGATAATAATAAAAATAATAATAGTAATAATAATAATACTAATAATACTAATAATAATACTAATAATAGTAATTCTTCTTCTGGTGTTGAACAGTATAATAATAATAATGATAATAATGATAATAATAATAATAATAATGATGATAATAATGATAATAATAATGATAATAATGATAATAATAATAATATTTTGAATAGTAATAATAATAATAATATCAATTTTAATGAAAATAATAAAAATATAATTAAAAATTCAAAAATAATAAAATTTAATAAAGATAATTTTATAAAAAAAAATTCTCTTGATATAAATTTAATGGCGACTTTACAAAATATAAAAGAAAACTGTAAAGAAAGTAGTAGTAGTTCGTCTTTAACAAATAATAATAAAAATAAAAATAATGAACTAATAAAAAAAACAGAAGAAGATGATATTACAGAAAAAATAAATGTTTCTCTTAATAATTTATCTTATTATTCAGATCTTAATACAAATAATAGTAATAATTATAATAATAGTAGTAATAATAACAATAATAATTTTTCAACTCCTTTCGCATATGATGAAATTAATAAAGAAATTTATCCTTCAGATAAAATAATTAAAACAACAGACACAAATTCAACTTCTTTTCATAATATTAATAATAATAATAATAATGATGAAAAAATAAATATAAAATTTTTAAGTAAAAAAATTAATTATAAAACAAATTTATTTACAATTAATAATAATATTAATATTACATTAAATCAAAAGCCTCTTTTTTCAATAACAACAAATGAATCAAATGTTGATTTAAAAAATTCATATCAAAATTTAAATCAATTGAGCGGAGGAATTTATATTAATGATAAAGAATTACAAAATAAAGTAAAAAATTTTTTAATTAATAAAGAATATTTAAAATGCAATTCTGATGAAGAAAATAATAAAAAAATTAATATTGATATTAATAAATATTTTAATAATAATAATAGTAATAATTTTTTTAAAAGAAACGCAAAAAGTCATTCGAAATTAAAAACTATTGTTTATTCTCCTAAAAAAGAAATTTTTAATGAAAATAATAATAATAATAAATTAAATTATAATTCTAACGTTAATGTTGATTCTTTTGATAGTAATAATGATGATATTAAAATTTTAAATAGTAATAGAGAAAATAAAAAAATTAATAAAAATTTATATAAAAATAGTAGAAGAAGTGTTATTGTTGGAAATAGTAATAATTTATTTAATTTTAAAATAAATGATAATAATAATAATAATGAGAATGAAAAAGGAAAAAATAAAAAAAGCAAAAAAAAAAATTTATTGAATGTAATTAGTAAAAATATTGAAAATAATAATATGAATTTAAATAATCCTAATGAATTTTATTCTAATTATTTTAAAGGAATTATGAATAGTAATAGAAATAATAATAATAATAATAACAATAATAATAATAATAATAATAATAAATAAAATTTATTTTTATTTATATGATAAATAAAAAATAAAAGTTCTATAAATGTATTATATTTATATATATATTTTTTTTTATTTATTAATAAATATTCTTATATAATAATTTTATATTATTAATTTTTTCAATTTTAATTATTAAAAAAATATTTATAAATAATAAAAAATTATCTGGAAAATCTCTTTTTATTTTAATTATTATTTCAATATTATA